>OBLS010000596.1_pt1 | contig 13397 bp, 12 predicted proteins | sample 1519901 | NCBI WGS metagenome assembly OBLS01 (sample SAMEA3113585, study PRJEB22503) | soil metagenome | reverse complement strand
CGGACCCATCCGTCCGAGCTGACGTACGGGTTCTGCACCGGGTTGATGTCCACGGCCAGACCGTACGAGTGTTGCGAGAACGTCGTCCCCGCACCGGCGGGCGTCACAACGACCCGACAGTTGAACGACGCCGTGACGCTGCGGCGCGTGTGCGGATCCTCCTCCAGACGCGACTCCTTGAACTCGCGCGCCAGGCCGACGCGCTTGATGGGGAACTCGGCTTCGAAGAGGCGTTCGAACACCGAGAGCACGTCCTCCGCGACGCCCGCGTTGATGACCATCGGGCCCCGCTTGATCTCGCCGTCGAAGCCGACGTAGTTGAAGCGAAGAAGGCGGAGTCCCGAGAGCGGTACGGGGCATCCGGGACGCCAGGTCGTCCCACGCATCTCGTTCGCGAGCGAAGGCGGGATTGGCGAGATCCGGCCGGCGAAGCGCGCGCGCTCGGCTTCGGCCGGGGAGGCGGACGGGCTCGGGGCCGGCGTCTCGTCAACCTCCCCGGCGCCGGCGCTCTGCGTCGCTGTCGAGGAAGACGGCGACGCTTCGGTCCCAGGCGAGGAACCGGTTCGGGTCTCCGGGCCGCGGGAGCACGCCACCGCGACCACGGCGACGAGGAGCAGCGCGAGAACTCGAGCAGGGGGCCTTGGAGGCATCATCGTCCAGAGTGTGTCATCCACTCTCGGGAGACCGTCTCGATCCGGGGCCGGTTCCGCGCGCGCTCCGCGAAAGCCTCCGTGCCTAGGTTCCTACGCGACGCTAATTAGCGTTGCGTAGTATCATGGCATCGTGCCTACAGCTACTGAACTCGACATCCCGGCCCTGGCAGCTCGGCTCCGCCTGGGCGTTACCCGGCTGGCCCGACGCCTGCGGCAGGAGGCGGGGGCCGGCATCACCCCCTCGATGCTCTCGGCGCTCTCCACGCTGGACCGGCGAGGACCGCTCACCATGCGCGATCTCTGCGCCGCCGAGAAGGTTCAGCCGCCCACGATGACGCGGATCGTGGCTGCGCTCGTCGAGGCAGGCCTCGCCGCCCGCAATTCCGACCCGAGCGACGGGCGTGTGGCGTGGGTTCGCCTGACGCCGGCGGGGCGGAAGCTGATCGACCGCGTGCGGCGCCGCAAGGACGAGTACCTCGCGAGGGCGATGCGAGACCTCGAGCCCCACGAGCTCGCGGCGCTGGAGGACGCGGCGGCGATCCTCGAGCGGATCACGGCGGGTCAGGTTTGACCCGCGTCGGCCTGACCGTCCACCGCACGTTCCACTCGATGCGGCACTCGCGGAACTTCCGCCTGTTCTTCATCGGGCAGGCGATCTCGGTCACCGGAACGTGGATGCAGATGGTGGCGACCGCATGGCTCGTGCTGCAACTCACCGGCAGCGGGGTCGCCCTCGGCGTCGAGACGGCACTGGCCTTCGGACCCATCCTGTTCCTCGGCGCGTGGGGCGGCATGGTCGCCGACCGACACGACAAGCGAAGGATCCTCGTCGTCACGCAAACGGCGTTCGGGCTGCTCGCGCTCACTCTCTTCGTGCTCGTTGCGACCGACGTCGTCGAGCTGTGGCTGGTGTTCGCGGTTGCGCTCGGGCAGGGCATCATCACGTCGATCGACATGCCGACGCGACAGAGCTTCGTCGCCGAGATGGTCGAGCAGCGCGACCTGACGAACGCCGTCAGCCTGAACAGCGCGGTCTTTACCGGCACGCGCATCGTGGGACCGGCCCTCGCCGGCGTGCTGATCGCCGGCGTGGGGATGGAGTGGTGCTTCCTGCTGAACGGCGTGTCGTATCTCGGCGCGATCGGCGCGCTCTCGCTGATGCGCCGCGAAGAGCTCCGCCCTCAGCGTGCGCCGCGTGCCGCGCGCGCCATACGCGACGGACTGCGCTTCGTGTGGCAATCGCGCGAGCTGCGACGGCCGCTCGTCCTCATGTCGGTCCTCTATCTCTTCTCGTTCAACTTCTCGGTCCTGTTCCCGCTGTTCGCTGAGCGCTCGCTCGGCGGCGACGCCGGAACGCTGGGCACGCTGTTCTCGTTGATGGGCGTCGGCTCGTTCGTGGCCGCACTCGTGCTAGCCGGACGCGCGAACGCGAACGAGCGCCGGTTGGCCGTCGCCGCGTCGGCCGTCGGTCTGATCACCCTGGTGGTCGCGTTCGCGCCCACCGCGCAGTCGGCGTTCGTGGCGATGGTCGCCCTCGGCGCGGCGGCGATCGTGTTCCTGATCACGGCGAACTCGACGCTCCAGCTCACCGCGCCACCCGAGATGCGCGGGCGCGTGATGGCGCTCTACGGCATCGTCTTCCTCGGCTCCACGCCGATCGGCGGTCCCATCGCCGGGTGGGTCGGTGAGCATCTCGGGCCGCGGGCTGGTCTCGCCGGCGGTGGTCTCATCGCGGTCGTCACGGGCGCACTCGGGTTGTGGCTCCTCTCACGCCGCGAGAGCAGTGCCTCACGGGCAGCGGAGGAGATCGATCAACCGAGCTCGCGGTCGATCCGCCAGCCGGCGTCCGTCGCTCCGCGCGAGACCTCGACGACCGTGCCGTCGGCGAGCGCCAGCCGGTAGCGCATCCGCCGCTCGCCGTCTCGCTCGTCGAGCCACCGGCGTTCGACCGTGACCGGCTCCTCGGCGCCACCCCACTCGACGGCGCGCGGCTCCTCTTCCGCGCGACCGCCCTCGTAGAAGCGGATCCTGAGCTCGGGGACGCGTCCGATCCACAGCGGCAGTACGGGGGACCACAGGATGAACATGATGCCGACGATCGCGACCGTCCACGCCTCGCCGAGCGCCGGTAGCAGCGGGATCGCCAGGAACGCGGCGACGACGCGCGACGCGTTGTACGCGACGTCGTACACGGCGAACACGCGCCCGCGGTAGCCGTCGGGGAGTGCCTCCTGCACGAGCGTGTCCACGGGGATCTTCTTCCACGCGAACGTCACGCCGACCGCTGCGCTCGCGAGCAGCACGCTCCACTCGTTGATCGACGTCGAGACGGCGAGCAGCGACACGCCACCGAGGAGGAACGCGACGGCGACGATGCGCTCCTTCGTCAAGCGCTCCTCGAGCTTCCCGACCGTAATGATCCCGATCAGCACGCCGACGCCTCCGGCGCCGACGAGGTTGGAAAAGGACGCCACGCCCTGTTCGAACCGGTCGCGGAAGACGAACAGCGACAGCACGAGCACAAGGCCTTGGCCCATCTGGTCGAGCGTGATCGACGTGATCGGCCCCAGCGCCCTCGGCGTGCGCGCCAGCCGGCCGATCCCGTCGCGGAACTCACGCATGACCCGGCGGAGCTCGTCCGGTACTGCCGCCTCCGGTAGCACGTGCGGGCGGAGCGGCGTCGAGATCCGCGTGGCGATCACCGATGCGACGACCCATTCCGCCCCGGCGAGCGCGATCGCGACGCCCTTGCCGATGGCGTCCTCGCCGAGGAGGTCGACGACCCATCCCCCGGCGAACACTCCCGCGAGGAGTGCGACGGTTCCCCCGACGATCGAGATCGAGTTCGCGATGAGCAGATCCTCCGTCGGCACGACCCGAGGAATGACCGCCACAGCGGTCGCGAGGTAGAAGCGGTTCACCGAAAGCACCCACAAGACGCCGAGATAGAACGGGAGCGCCGCCGTCTCCGGGTTGAACATCGCGAGCCACACGAGCGCGGTTCGGAGGAGCGGCGCCACGATGAGGATGCGCCGTCTCGACCACCGATCGATGAACACACCGGTGAACGGCCCCACCACGGAGAAGGGCAGCAAGATGACGAGCGTCGCGATGGCGAACCCGACGGTGGTGCTCTGCTTCTCGGTCGAGAAGACGACCGATGCGACGAGCGCGGCCTGAAACAGGCCGTCGGCCGACTGCGAAACCAGGCGGATGGCGAACAGCCGCCGGAAGTCGGCGCTCTGGAGCGCGTCGCGGGCACGTGCGATCGTGCCCATCACGGGAGTGCCGGCTGAGGCGCTACGCTTCGACGGTCTCGCTGTCGAAGAACGCCGTCCAGTCGGCCGACGCGCTCTGGCCGTTCCCCAGGATGAACTCCTCGACCATCTCCCGCGCCGCGTCGTCGCTGAACTGGACCGGCGGCGACTTCATGAAGTACGCGCTGGGCCCGATCAGCGGACCGGCGACGCCACGATCCAGCGCGAGCTTCGCGCAGCGGACGGCGTCGATCACGATGCCGGCGGAGTTCGGGCTGTCCCACACCTCGAGCTTGAGCTCGATGTTCAGCGGCACGTCGCCGAACGCCTGGCCCTCCAGACGGATCTGCGCCCACTTTCTGTCCTCGAGCCACGGCACGTGGTCCGACGGGCCGATGTGGATGTCGTGCTTGTCGAGCTGCTTGCGCATCTGCGACTGCACCGACTGCGTCTTCGACAGCTTCTTCGATACCAGCCGTTCGCGCTCGAGCATGTTCATGAAGTCCATGTTGCCGCCGAAGTTGAGCTGGTAGGTCCGGTTCAGCTTCACACCGCGGTCCTCGAACAGCTTGGTCAGGACGCGGTGGACGATCGTCGCGCCGACCTGGCTCTTGATGTCGTCGCCGACGATGGGAACGCCTGCGGTCACGAACCGCTGCGCCCATGTTCGGTCGGATGCGATGAACACGGGAAGGCAGTTCACGAAGGCGACGCCCGCATCGAGCGCGGCCTGCGCGTAGTGCTTGGCCGCCTCCTCGGAGCCGACCGGCAGGTAGCACACGACGACGTTGGCCTCGGCGCGTCGGAGCGCGTTCGCGATGTCGACCGGAGCGGCGTCGGACTCCTCGATCGTCTCGCGGTAGTAGCGGCCGAGCCCGTCGAGCGTCGGCCCGCGCTGAACGGTCACGCCCGTGGGCGGGACGTCGGCGAAGCGGATCGTGTTGTTCGGTTCGGAGTAGATCGCCTCGGAGACGTCGCGGCCGACCTTCTTCGCGTCCACATCGAACGCCGCGACGACCTCGACGTCGCCGACGTGGTATCCGCCGAGGTCAACGTGCATCAGGCCGGGGACCGTGGAGTCGGGCTCGGCGTCCTTGTAATAGTGGATTCCCTGGACGAGCGACGAGGCGCAGTTGCCCACGCCGACGATGGCCAGCCTGACCGTGCTCATGTCGTGCGCTCCTTCCGTCGAGCCGTGCGGGTGGAACGGCGCTTCGTTCGCCCCGTGGTCGCTTCCGTCGCTCGGCGCTCGGCCGTGATGAGACCGTTCAGCCAGGCGATGTCCTGTTCGGTCGTCTCGCGCCCGTGCTGCACGAGCGACAGGGTGTACGTGTCGCGCTGCGTCGGGAGCGACGCCGTGATCGCGTCGAGGCGCTCCTCGAGGAACGCGCGGCGGCGTTCGAGCAGCCGGATGCGGGAGTCCGGAGCGAGGTACTTGAAGAACGCGAGGCGTACCCGGAACCGGTTGTCCTCTCCGGTCGCATCCGAACCGGCCTCCTCGAGGAGCCGGCGGAACATCGTCTCGCCGAGCTGGGTGATGCGGTAGACGTTCTTCCGGCGCCCGACCTCCTGGACGTCGAAGACCTGCTCGACGGCTCCCTGGCGCTCGAGGCGTTTGAGCGAGGGGTACAGCGAGCCGTACGAGACGCGCCAGAACCCCCCGAGCGTGTCGGTGAGGCGTTTCGAGAGCTGGTAGCCGTGCATCGATCGCTCCTTGAGGAGTCCTAGGATCGCCAGCTCCAGCACGTCGGATGACCTCCCTGCCGACGGCGGGATTCGCCGCCGTCGTTGCGATTCGATATATCGGTTCTCTATATCGGTCCGATATATCTACCCTAGATCCGCAGGGGTCGTCAAACTCGCTAGGCGACCGGCACGCCGGTCGTTCCCCGTGGGACCGGGGCGGGGTGACGCCCGGCGGCGATCGAGAACGCGGCGGCCGCAATCCCGAGCACACCGCACGCTGCCCACGGGATCGCCTCGTTCACCGAGTAGGCGTACGTGCCGAGCACCGGTCCGACGATCCACGCGAGACCGAACATCGAGCCGAACGCGGATTGATACCGGCCCCGGGCATGCACGGGCGCGCGATCGGCGACGATGGCCGACGCGACCGGTGACTCGATCATCTCGCCCACGGTCCACAGCACGACCATGGCGACGAGCAGCGGCAGCGTGTTCGCGAACAGCAGCGTGGCGAATGCCACCCCGATCAGCAACTCGCCGAGGGCCACGACGCGGAACCGATCGTGTCGTTGTGTCCACGAGATGACCGGTAGCTCGAACAGGACGATGATGACCCCGTTCAGCGACTGCAACAGCCCGTAGGTCGACGGCGAGAACCCGGCCTCGCGGATGTGGAGCGGGAGCGTCGACACGTTCTGCGAGTACACAGCCGCGGTGACGAGCACGGCAGCGAGGAACAGCAGGAACCCTCGGTCCGCGAGGATCGATGCGCGAGCGCTCGTCATGTGCGTCTCCTCGCGCCGTTTCGTTCGAGTTCCGTGCGGCAGCAGGGCCAGCGAGATCACGCCGAACGCGATCGACGTCGCGGCGTCGCCGACGAACACGAGGTCGAACGAACGCTCCGCGAGGAGACCGCCGAGGGCGAGACCGCCGGCCCAGCCGACGTTGATCGCCAGCCGAAAGAAGGTGAACGCCGTCACGCGCTGTTCGCTCGGCACGAGATCGGCGATCAGCGCACCGGCCGCGGGGCGATGCAGCTCGCCCATCGTGCCGATCGCGCACATCAACACGACGATCAGCGCGAGCGACTCCGCCTGCCACAGCGCGAGCGTGAGCGCTCCCGTCGAGAACATCGACAGGGCGATGGCGTTACGACGCCCGATCCGATCGGCGAGCAGACCGCCGACGATCTGGGAGATGAGCCCGCCGAACCCGTATGCGCCGATCGCGAGACCGGCCTGTGGCGCGGAGAACCCGTTCTCCGTCAGGTACAGCGTGATGAACGGAAGGACGAACGTTCCGAGCCGGTTGACGAGCGTCCCGGCGAACAGCACCCACGCCGAGCGCGGCAACGCCCGGACGTTGCGACGCAGGCTCGGGCGTGGCGCTTCGGGGTCGATCACTTAGCCGAGCGGAGGCTGACCGGCCCCGCCGTCGCGCTGCTGCAGGAACCGTTCGATCTCACTCACCAGCTCGTCGCCGGTCGGCAGCTCCTCGTTGTCGACGACACTCTCGAGCCGAGCGACGTACGTCGTGGAGTCCTCGTCGGCCGCGACGGCCTGGTCGAGACGCTGCCGCTGCGAGAGTGCCTCGTCGGTGAGGCCGCCGAGCGGAACGGCCACCCCGAGGTGACGCTGGGCGTACTCCAGGATCGCGATCGTTGCGGCTGGGTACGTTCCGCCAACGTAGTGGGGGACCTGCGCGTAGAACCCGACTGCCGGGATCCCCCCGCCGGTCACCGCCATCTCGATCGTCGACAAGGCCGCGGACGGGACGCGAAGCAGGCCGTCTGGGCCCTGCCGTTCCTTGTCGCGCAGAAGTCCGGGCTTGGACGCAGTCGCCAGGATCGGGACGGGACGGGTGTGCGGAACTGCCGCTGGGATCGCGCCGATGCTCACCCACTCCACGACGCCGAGCCTCGTGGCGACCTCGAGGATGTCCGCACCGAGCTCGCGCCACCGGAAATCGGGCTCGGGGCCGGTGAGGATCAACACGTCGCGCTCGTCGACATGCACGCGCTTCATCGTCAGGTCCGGCCAGGTGAGCTCGGTGAGCGTCCCGTCCACGATGTCGAGGACGGGCCGTCGGGAGCGGTAGTCGTAGAGAAGATCGGACGCGAACGTCACGATCGGTTCGTTCTTCCCCGCGATGTGGTCCGCGGCCGCCGTCGACGCGCCTCCGGCGTCGATCCAGCCGTCGAACGCCGCGACGATCACCGGAGATTCGAGGGGTTCATCGACGTCGCGGAGCCGGTACAAGGGCACGGGGCGAGGATAGCGAACGGCCCCTCGCTCCCGGCTCGCCGGCCTGGTGCTCCGACGATCGAGGCGGCGAAGGGCCGCTCGGTGACCGATCGGGATCGTTACAGGGTCAGGCGCTCGTCTCCGTCGCGGTCGGGTACGTGGTCGTTCCGCTCCACTCGCCGGGGCCGCTGCCGGTCGCACGCATGCGCATCCACGCGTATGCGCCGCCGCCGAGGGTGATGAGGAACAAGAACCACCGGCCCTTGTGTGACTTCTTCTTCTTTTCGACCTCGACGTCCTCGAGCACGTCGAGCCTCCGATCGAGCAGGTCGAACATCTTCTTGTGCTCGGTCCGGGACTCCGTGACCTCGTCGCGAAGCATGTCGTTCTCGCGGCGGAGTCGCTCGGCCTCGTCGTGCGAGCGCTCCAGCCGCTTCTCGAGCGCGCGATCCTTCAGCTGATGACCCACGACCTCTGCGCGATCGCGGGCGTTCCTGCCCACCCACTTCACAGTGGTGCCCACGCTCATATCGGCCTCCTCCCCTGAACAACGACCGCTAGAGAGCCTACCCGTCGGGTCCGCATCCGAACCGGCGTGCGCACAGTGTGCACTGACGGTGGCGCCTACAGCGTGGGCTTGGTGACCATCAGGAAGACGATGACGACCACGTCCACGGCGAGCGCGACTCCGACGGCGGTCCCGCGAGCGGACAGACGCTGCAGCTCCGCGGCATCTCCGGTTTGGAGTGCCTGGATCTGTCGCCGCAGCGTCGGGGTGTACACGAACAGACCGAGCACGACGGCCACCACGTACAGCGTCAGACCGCCCGCGAGCCAGAACTGCGTCAGCTCGAGATCGCCCACCCAGACCATCACCAGCCCGGTCACCAGCAGGAGCGCGTACGCGGGGTTCGCGAATCGGTCGTCGAGCACCTTGATCCCGCGCAGCACGTGCGCCTGATGCTCCGGTTCTCTCGCAGCGCGCGCGAGCCAGATTCCGTACGACGCGGTGAACCCGATGGCGACGATCGCCATCAGCACATGCAGGAACTTGAAGAACGTGTACGTCGTGAGCGCGAGCAACCGACCCTCCCCGACGGTACGACGGGTCATGCTATGGGATTCGCTTCAGGAGGTGTTCGATGACCGATGCCGGAGTCATATCGATACCCGTCGTCGCCGCGGCCACGGCTCGGCCGTTCGAACCGCGGGACATCGCAACGCTGAACGACTCCATCGTTCGACTCGCCGTCATCGACGGGGAGACGCCGTGGCACCATCACCGCGGCGACGAGCTGTTCCTGTGCTGGGAGGGAAGGTTCCGCATCGAGATCGACGGTGGCAAGGTCGTCGACATGCGGGCGGGCGACCTGTTCGTCGTGCGCCGCGGAGTGGAGCACAAAGCGGCGGCGGACGAACGCGCCGTGACGATCCTCGTCGAGGCGCCGGAAACGAAACGGTTCGGCGACGGTTGACGCTACGGACGAACGCGAAGGCCGGCGAGCCCGCGGATGACGTAGTTCGGCTTCCACGCCGGTTCCTCGACGAGCTCGAGGTCGGGGAACCGATCCATCAGCGTGGCGAACGAGACCTGGAGCTCCAGCCGGCCGAGCGGCGCCCCGAGGCAGAAGTGGATGCCGTTACCGAACGTGACGTGCGGGTTCGGCTCGCGCGCCAGGTCGAGCTCGTCCGGCTGATCGAACACGGTCGGATCTCGGTTCGCCGAGCCGAACAGGAGGCCGAGCTCCGCACCGCGGGGGATCTCGTGGCCGTGGAGCTCGAACGGTTCGAGCACCCAGCGCTCGAACATCTGCAGCGGCGTGTCGAACCGCAGGAGCTCCTCGACGGCGGTGGGGAGCAACGAGCGATCCTCGCGGAGCTCCTTCAGCCGTTCCGGGTGGCGGAACAGCGTCCACCAGCCGATCAGCGTCGAGTTCACCGTCGCCTCGTGTCCGGCGTTCAGGATGAGGACGCACGTCCCGATCAGCTCGTCCTCGGTGAGCTTCTCGCCCTCGTCCACGACCTGCGTCAACGCGGAGATGAGATCGTCGCGCGGTTCGCGCCTTCGGAGACGTGACAGATCGCGGAGGTAGTCGGAGAACTCGGTGCTCGCCCGCACCGCGTCGCGTTGTGACTCGAGTGGCGGATTGAGCTCGTACATCTTGCAGATGTCCGCCGACCACGGGCGAAGGTGGTGCCGATCCGCCTCGGGCACGCCGAGCATCTCCGCGATGACTGTCACCGGCAGCGGCTCGGCGATGGTCGGCAGCATGTCGAACTCGTCCATGCCGTCGACGCCGTCGACGAGCGAGTCCATCGCCCGCTGAACCATCGGGCGGAGGCCCTCGACGTAGCGGGGGGTGAACGCCTTGGCGACGAGGCGCCGAACCCGTGTGTGGTCGGGCGGCTCCATATCGAGGATGCCCGCGCGGATCAGGCTCCAGAACGGCCGGTGCCATTCGGGCTCGTCGGGACGCCCCATTTCCGTATGGGTGGCGATGTGGTGGTACGTGCGGCCGAATCGTCGGTCGCGGAGAAGGGCGTTGACGTCCTCATACCGCGAGACGAGCCAGTGGTCCGTCGCCTCGTCGTACAGGACCGGCGCGGTGTCTCGGAGCTCGGCGTACGTGGGGTACGGATCGGCGATGAACGCGAGGTCGTTCGGTGCGAACGTCACGGCACAAGCGTAACGAGGACGTCCGCGAGCGGCGTTCCCGTCTAGGTTCGCGAGAGGGGCGGGCGCATGGAGGGCTGCGTGTGAAGCCAGCACGAGGTGGCGGTGTTGTACACCGACAGGATCGTCGTGCATCCCTCATGGGCGCAGGCACGCCCCCGTCCGCCTTGGGCGGGAGAGTCCCTGGTTCCGGTCGGCGGTCCAAAGCTCGTGCGGGACGATTGCCTCACCATGATGCTGTGCCACCGCGACGCGTCATGCGTCCCCTTTCGGTCTTCGAGAGAGCGACAACAGAGTGAAGGGTCCGGCGCTTCGCGCCGGACCCTTCATGTATTCATCGGTGAAGATTTCAGACGGCTCGGACGTTTGCGGCCTGCGGGCCCTTCTGCCCTGCAGTCACGTCGTACTCGACCCGCTGGTTCTCCTCGAGGTTTCGGTAGCCCTCTCCGGTGATCGCGCTGAAATGAACGAACACATCCGCGCTGCCATCTTCCGGAGTGATGAAGCCGAACCCCTTCTCGGGGCTGAACCACTTCACGGTACCTGTTGCCACGTGCGATCCCTCCTTCCTTTCGCCGTCCGGGCCTACGTCCTGCCCTTCGCGGCACCGGCGTGACGGCCGGCTGAGGGACTGCTCGTAGCTGGAAAACCGCGATCGGTGCCCTCACTGGTAACGGTAGCACGTGAGGCTCGACGGCCTCGTGATGAGGAACACGGGACGACTGCGCTAGGTTCGGAGGAGCATGGGCCGAGATCACGAGCACCACCCGGCGCCGGATCACAGCACCGACCACGACGACCACGCTGCGCACGTGCCCACAACCGCCGATGTCGAGCACGCGGGTCACGACAAGCACTCCGGCCACGAGATGCACGCTGCCCAGGACGCCGAGCACGCGATGGAGGGGGGCCCGCACGCCGGCCACGGCGGGCACGACCGTCACGCCGGTCACTCCATCGAGATGTTCCGGACCCGGTTCTGGGTCTGCCTCGTCCTGACGATCCCGGTCCTTCTGTATGCGGAAGGCCTGTGGGACCTGTTCGGTCTGACGGCGCCGGACCTTCCTGGCGGCGAGGTCGTGTCGTTCGTCCTGGCGACGGCGATCTACCTCTACGGCGGCTCGGTCTTCCTCCGCTCCGCAACACACGAGATCCAGGCGCGGCTTCCGGGCATGATGACGCTCGTCTCGGTGGGCATCACCGCGGCCTACCTCTACAGCGTCGCGACGACGTTCTGGGTCGAGGGCGAGGGCTTCTACTGGGAGCTCGCGACGCTCGTGGACATCATGCTGCTCGGTCACTGGATCGAGATGCGCGCGGTCGGGCGTGCGGAGGGCGCGCTGTCGGAGCTGGCAAAGCTCTTGCCCGACACGGCCGAACGCATCACCGGTGACCGGACCGAGGAGGTCCCCGTCTCCGAGCTCCGACAGGGCGATGTCGTGCTCGTGCGACCGGGCGGCCGCATCCCCGCCGACGGTGAGGTCGTCGAGGGCGAGTCCGACGTGGACGAGTCCTCGTTCACAGGAGAGTCGAGGCCCGTGGGCAAGCGTCCGGGTGCCGACGCGATCGCCGGCACGGTCAACGGTTCGGGAGCGCTTCGGATCCGCGTCACGCGCATCGGCGAGGAGACGGCGCTCGCCGGCATCGTGCGGCTCGTCGAGGAGGCGCAGGCATCGAAGTCGCGAGCGCAGGACATCGCCGACCGCGCCGCGATGGTCCTCACGTACGTGGCGATCGGCGCTGGTCTCATCACGACCGTTGCGTGGCTCCTCGCCGACCGAAGCGGCGACTTCGTCGCTGAGCGCGCCGTCACCGTCGTCGTCATCGCGTGTCCGCACGCGCTCGGTCTGGCCGTTCCCCTGGTCATCGCCATCTCGACGACGCTCGCCGCGCGGAGCGGGCTGCTCGTTCGAAACCGCCTGGCCCTCGAGAACGCGCGCGAGCTCGACGTCATGGTGTTCGACAAGACGGGAACGCTCACGCGCGGGGAGATCGGCGTCGTCGGCATCGCGTCGGACGGCGCGAGCTCCGACGAGCGCGTCCTCGCCCTGGCGGCCGGTCTGGAGCAAGGGAGCGAGCATCCGCTGGGGCGAGCGATCGTCGAGGAGGCGTCGAGCCGCGGCGTGAAGCCGGCGACGGTCTCGAACTTCGAGGCGCTGAAGGGACGAGGGGTGAGTGCCACCGTCGACGGCCACGACGCGTACGTCGGCGGCCCTCACCTGCTCGAAAGCCTCGGCATCACGGCCGACGGCGATCTCGACGCGCGCGCGCGGAAGTGGGCATCGGAAGGAAGGACCGTCGTGCACGTGGTCGAGGACGGTCGCGTGATCGGGGCCGTCGCGCTGGCGGACGTGATCCGCCCGGAGTCGCGCGAGGCGGTTCGGCGCCTGAAGGACATGGGGATCCGCGTCGCCATGATCACGGGGGACTCCGAGGACGTCGCGAAGAGCGTCGCCGGCGAGCTCGGCCTGGACGAGTATTTCGCGCAGGTGTTGCCCGAGCACAAGGCCGAGCGCGTGAAGGACCTGCAGCGCAAGGGCCTCCGCGTGGCTATGGTCGGCGACGGCGTGAACGACGCCCCGGCGCTCGCTCAGGCGGACGTGGGGATCGCGATCGGCGCGGGAACGGACGTGGCCATCGAGACCGCGGACGTCGTGCTCGTCCGAAGCGACCCGCGCGATGCGACGCGGGTCGTCGGCCTGTCGAAGACGAGCTACCGCAAGATCCTTCAGAACCTCGCCTGGGCCACCGGCTACAACGTCGTCGCCATCCCGCTCGCCGCGGGCGTGCTCGCCCCATTCGGGATCCTGCTCGCGCCGGCGGTCGGAGCGCTGTTGATGTCGGTGAGCACGGTGGTCGTGGCGCTCAACGCGCAGCTCCTCCG
>OBLS010000595.1_pt1 | contig 13399 bp, 13 predicted proteins | sample 1519901 | NCBI WGS metagenome assembly OBLS01 (sample SAMEA3113585, study PRJEB22503) | soil metagenome | reverse complement strand
GAGGGCAAGCGCGGGGTGGCGGTGGCCACCAGGAACGGCACCGCGGCCCACTGGCGTCGACTGCTCGCCAGCAGACACCGGCCAGGTCACCGGCATGCTCAACGCACTACTCTCACAGGGGCGTTCGACCGGTGCTGCCGCCAACCTGTCCCGCCGGCTGTGCAGCTCACCGCGGTAGTGAACTGGCTCGCCGCCGGGCGCACAGCCCGGTGAGTTCGGATGTCAGCCGCGCTGACAGTCGGGCTGTGAGCGGTGGAGTAGTTTCGTTGGATGCCTAGGGTGAAGGTAGACCTGGGCCTCGTGGCAGTTGCCGAAGGTGATCTGCCGCCTCACTTCTCGAACGTGCGTTCGGGTAACCTACCGCGGTGGGGACTTGGCACGAGGCCGACTTGGGCCGGCCGATCGCGGCGCCGTTGGAGCGGTGCGCGGAGCTGCTCGGCGTCGACCTGGCCACCCTCCGGGAGCTGGCCGCCAAGGTCGAGCCCTACATCCGCGCCGACGGCACCAGGATCTGGAGCCTGACGCAGCTGGAACGCCAGCTCCGACCCGCAGCGTACGGCCGACGCCGAGGCGGCTACCTCGACCGCCGACGAACCCCGACATAGCCGACCTGGCCGCCGGTTCGATTAGCCCCCGATCATGCCTTGACGAGGATGATCTCGTACTGGTCGGCGGTGGGCGGGATGCCGGTGTCGAACTTGGCGTTGACCACCGCCAGGCGACTGCCGAAGCGGGCCGCGGTGGCCGGCACCTGGAACAGCGTACTGGTGATGACCTCCTCGACCACCCCGGAGGCAAGGTGCCCATCCAGCCGGATCCTGGTGACCTGGTTGGTGTTCTGGACCGCCCACAGCCGCCGACCCTGGAGCACGATGCCGTCGACCTGGGGCACGCTGACCCCGGCGATGGTCGCACTTGAACCGGTCCTGGGATCGACCGTGTACAGCTGGCCGTTGGCCGAGTGGGCCACGATCAGGGTCTTGCCGTTGGCGGTGGCCTGGATGCCGTTGAGGTTGAACTCCCCGCTGGTGTCGGCCGCCGGGCCGCTGAGGGCCAGCGTCCGGGACGGCCCCGGGATCCCGGCCCGGCTGACCGGCACGAAATAGAGCCTGGCCTGGAAGGAGTCGGTGAACCAGGCACCGGCCTTGGTGACCGTCACGTCGTTGATGATGGAGGTCTGGGGGTCGCCGAACTGGTAGCTGGCCACGGTCGCACCGGTGCGGAGGTCGTACACATAGCCCTGGCCGGTGAAACCACCGGCCACAAACAGTAGGTCATGGCGCAGGTCGGCGGCCATGCCAACGGCCTGGCGGCCGGCGGGGGCGTCGATGAACAGCTCGGCGGTGCCGCGGCGGATGTTGCCGCGGAAGATGTCGCCGGCGAACAGGTCGCCGGCATAGAAGGTTGCCCCGCGGCCGGCGGCGATGCCCTCGGCCGAGGTGGCGCCGGGCAGGACGATGACCTCGGCCGGTCGCGACGCAGCCGCCGGCACGGCCAGTGCCGCCACCAGGGCCAGCAGCAGGAGCGGCCAGACCACCCGGGTGACCCGGGCCACTGGCGAACCACGCCTCACAGTCCTAAGCATCCAATCCCCCTCCTGTTCGGACAAAGCGGCAAGCTCCGGTCAGTATGGCCCCACCCACCTGCAAACAGAACCCTGCGGCGCTGCCGCGTGACAGCGAATCAGGCGGTTCTCTGGCCTGGATCTACGCCCAGCTGGCCAGCTCATCCGGCGGAAATGTTGACCGCAAGAAACCGTGGTTGTCTGCTGTTAGCCGCGTACCTGTGGCCCCGTAGGGAGGATTCGCGTTGGCGTCGACGACGGCCTTGGCCTGCGGCTCGAGGTCGACGGGTTGGGCATGACTGCCTCCTCCTTCGGGCCGCAGCTGTGGTGCTCACCGAGCTCCTCGGCCTCGACCGCCGTAGTCGTCCCGTTGCCAGGCCAGCTCCCGGGCCATGGCAAGCCAGGCGTTGGCTTGGGCGACCTTCAGCTCAGCGCGCCGCAGGTGCTTCTCGATGTCGATGTTGGACCGGCCCTGCTCAGCATCGATCTCGTCGTAGAGTGCCTCGCCATGGGACAGCGCCTCGTACCCTCGCTGCATGGCGTCGTCCCAGGTCAGCTCCCTCCACTCCGACATGGCTCACCACCCTTGTCAGGTCCATCAGGACCTTCTCGCCTAGAACGACCGCTGTCGACGTGAGTATGCCAAGCGGCTGTGCCTCGCGCCGCGACCAGCTGGCCGTGCCGACCGGCTGGCCACCACCTCCTCCAGCGCCTACGATCCCGCACAGGTCCTCTGGGCTGGTGGCGGTCGGCTGGCCCGCCTTGTGGAGCTTGCGCCCCGCCACCCTGCAGGCCCCACCTGTCAGGGCACATGGCGGCATCTAACGCCGAGGAGGTCAACGCGGATGCTGAGCGCGTACGTGCTCATCCTGACCGAGATCGGCAAGGTCGCCCATGTCGCCCAGGCGCTCAATGATCTGGATGGTGTGGAGTCCGCCGAGGACCTCGCCGGCCCCTACGACGTCATCGCCAGGGTCCAGGCGCCCGGTCTGGATCAGCTGGGCCGGCTGGTGACCTCCCACATCCAGGCCGTGGATGGCGTCACCCGCACCCTCACCTGCATAGTGATCCGCCGGTAGCCCCAGAAGCGTCGCCACTACCGCCACGCCACCCTCGAAACGCGGCCCGGGCAGTGGCCACACCCGCTACCGTGGCCCGGCAGAGGTTCACGTTTTGCTTCGCAACCCGCAGAGCGAGCTTGTCCCTTGCCATCGGCGCTAGAGTGCGTCGGCGTTGGTCGATACCTCCGAGACGATGGAGGGAGGGACAAGTAGATGACTGTTGGAACCGTGAAGTGGTTCAACGCCGAGAAGGGCTTTGGCTTCATCGCCCCGGAGTCCGGCGAAGACGTGTTCGTGCATTTCAGCGCGATCCAGTCGGCTGGCTACCGCTCACTTGATGAGGGCCAAGCCGTTGAGTTCGACGTGACGTCGGGGCCGAAGGGCCCCCAGGCCGCTAACGTGCGGCCGCTGGAGCGCCAGTAGCCACCACCAACGAGCCCGCCCGGCTACGCTGCTGGGCGGGCTCGTTGTGCGCTTGGATCGGGCAGCTCCGAGGAGCGCAACGCTGGCATCCTTCGCGTCCCGTACCGTCGCATCGCCTGGTCGAGCGAGCTACTGACTCTGGCTCTGCGTGATCCGAGTCGCGCCGCTTCTCGGCGGCCAGCCTGGCTCTAGGCGCCTGCCGGACCGTCTGCCCCTCACGGCGGCTCAGTGGCCCCGGGCCGACAGAGCGCACCAGGGTACGGTTGCTCCAGACTGCCGATCACACTCCCGGCGGCGTCGAGCGCGACCACCCGGTCCACATGGGAGCCGGCCGGCAGCGGCGGCGACACGAACGCGACCCAGGGGACCGGCTTGTCGCGGGCGACGGTCGGGGTGACCACTGGTGGTCGGCCGGCCAGCTCGATCCGCACGGTGGCCACCTCCTCGGGGGCCAGCCCGGACAGCAGCAGGCCCGAGCCGGGCACCCACGACAGGCAGTCCATGAACAGCGAGATGCCGTTTCGTTGGATGGATTCCTCCTCCAGCGACTCCCAGTGCCAGCCCTTGCCGGGCTCGTGTTGCTCCTGCCAGGGGAAATGGACGCTGAAGCCGGCGGTGCGACCCACGGGCTCGATCCAGATCTCCCAGGCCGCCCTCCCGGTGCCGCCCTTGCCGAGCAGCACCTTGGTATCGGATGGGACGGTCGGAGCCGGGGGTGGGCGACGGCCGTCGGTGATGGGCTTCATGGTGGCGATGATGCGCAGCATCGCCCGCAGCACCTGCTGTCTGCCGGCGGTGTCACCGGGGGCGGCGGTCCCGGTCACCACCAGCGTCCTCGGCGACGCGGACATCCGGCGGCAGCTGCTCCGGCCCAAGGGGCAAAAGTCCGGCCACTGGATCAGGTACTGGCCGACCTCCCGTGGGCCGGACCCTGGGCGCAGCAGGTAGCGTCGGCCGTCGGCTCGCCGCTTGGATCCCTTCCACAACGCTTCGCCCCAGAGCTCGAAGCTGCCATCGGCCCTGACGGTGATCATCGCCTCGCCCGGTTTCCCCGTGGCTGACGCGAGAACCACACCAACGATCCCAATCGGCCCACCGGGGACCGGCCCAGAGACCGTGCCGGTCAGCTTCCGGTCGACCCGCCAGCCGGCCGGGACGGTGAGCTGGAACCCCTCGTCAGGGACCTGCACAGGTGTCGCAGCCGGGGCGACGGTCGGGCGGTCCTCGGGCTGCGCGCGAGCCACCAGCACCGCCGCCCCGAGCACCGCGACCAGGGCCAGCCCGGCGGCCGTGGCGACCGCGCGGCCGCGACGGGCCCGGCGGTGCAGGAACCGGTCGAAGGCCTCCCGCTCGCCCGGCCAGGGCACCCCATCTGTCCGCCCAAACAGCTGGCGCAGCTCCTCCTCCAGCCTCACAGTCCCTCCTCGGTACTACTGGGCGCGGGATCCAGGCCAGGCGCTCCCAGCCGTTCCCGCAGGCGGGCCAAGGCCCGGTGGCCCAGCGACTTCACCGTGCCCAGCGGCAACCCCAGCAGCCGTGCTACCTCGGCCTCAGGCAGGTCCTGGTGGAAGCGCAACACCAGCACCGCCCGCTGCCGCGCCGGCAGCGCCTGGACGGCCTGCCACAGCACCAAGGCGCGCTCGTCGCCGGCCGGCACGACCAGGTCCTCGGGCCGCGACCGCGCCAGGTACCGGGCCTCGACGCCGGCCCGGCGCAGGAGCGAGCGCCGCCGGTTCACCAGCACCCGGCGGGCGTAGGTGGCAGGGTCGTCGGGGCGCCGCACCAGCTTCCATCGCCACCAGGTGCGCACCAGCGCCTCCTGGGCCAGCTCCTCGCCCTCGGCCCGGTCGCCGGCCAACAGCAGCCCCAGCCAGCACAGGGCCGCGTACTGGCTGGCGAAGAACTCGCTGAACTCCGTCTCGTCGACGGCCACTGCGCCTCCCCCTGGAGCGCTCGCCTCGCAGTATCCACTCGCCGGCAGGTAGGAAAAGTTGCATCCCCGAGATGTGTCATCTCCCTGGTGGGGGAGGGACGGTGGCACCAAGTCCGTCGAGGAGCACGGCGCTGACGGTCGCGCCGGGCCAGGCGAACCACGGCCGGGAGCGCGGGCGTCCCGAACGCGGGTCGCTGGCTTCGGGGAGAGCTCCGTCCCAGAGCGCGACCGCCGCCAGTGCCTGCTGGGCCGCCGCTGCCGCGTCCGCCTGGCCGGTGGACTGGCCGACCAGCCAGTTCTGGATGTGCCCGAGCGGCCAGGACCCTGGGGTGTGGAGCGAGCCGAGCCCGCCGTGCGGGCCCTGGGCGAAGCCGGGGTTGGCCGGCTGGAAGGCGAACCGCATGGTGGCGCGCCACACAGGGTCGTCCGGCTCGCAGAACCCCCATGCGGAGGCGAGCGCCATGGGCAGGTCGTTGGCATCGTGGTAGTCGAGCTTCCCTCCGGCCAGGTCGGTGGCGTAGGCATAGCGGGACGGGGCGCTGTCGGCCAAGACCTGGTGACGGCGGACCGCGTCACGGATCGAGCGGGCCAGCCGGCCGAGCCTGCCGCCGCCGACGCCGAGGCGGTCCAGCCGCATCAACGTGTACCAGGCGAGCAGCTGGCAGGCGGTCTGGTACGGAAAGTGGAGTGGGTCGTCGGCAGGAGTCTCCTCGGTCGCGTACAGGGCCGCACCAGCGGCCTTGCGGCCCTCGATCGCCTGGAGTGCCCGCTCCACGGCCCCACGGTAGCGTTCCAGGAGCGGCCACTCCGCGGTCAGCTCGACGTAGTCGGCCAGCTCCAGTAAAGGGTAGAGCTGCTGGTCGAGCTGGAAGGCCTGGTCTTTGCGCTGGCCGCCCACCAGGTGGGAGCGCGCCCACCACCCCTCAGGTCGGTCGGCGACCTCGAACAGCCAGGCCAGGTGCCGACGGACCAGCCGGGCCGGCTCCCGGTTCCGGGTCGCCGTGGTCCAGGCAAGCAGCGCCCTGGCGGCGAAGTAGCCATCGCGGGTCCAGGCCAGGGGCAGGATGCGGTGGTCGGTGACCAGGCAGGTCGCACTGCCGACCGGGATGGCGCAGCAGGCAAGCACGTAGCCGACCCCGCGGCGGGCCACCGGGTCCAGCGGGCCGAGCCGCCGCGGCCAGCCGGCCCAGCGGTCGCGCCAGCGTGCCCGGGCACCCTCCAGCGCCGCGTCCGGGTCAAGCAGCGCCAGCCGCCGCGCCGCGGCCCGCGCCCGTCCAGGGTCAGGACCCAAGCCGAGCACCACCAGCCGGCCGCCGGGGAGGAGGGGCGCGCTGACCGCGGCACGGCCGGCTCGAAGGGTCACCCGAGCCGCCGGCGCGAGGTCGCCGGCGAGCGCTACCGCCCAGCCGAGGGCCTGGTCGGCCAGCACCACCTCCGAGCCGGTCGAGCGGGCCGACAGCCGCTGTGGCAGCTCGGGCAGCGGCCCGCCCTCGGTGAGCTGAGCATAGGCGGCGCGGGCGAGACGCACCGTGCCGCGCCAGGCAAGCGGCGGAGGCGACCGGCCGGGCAGGAGGACCTGCACCACCCCGGATACACCGTCAATGTCGTCGGGGTGGGGGACGAGTGTGGCCAGGGCCGGGCGCGCGACGCCGGCCAGGCCGGTGATGGGAAGCGCGTGCTCCGCCAGCCAGGCCGGGGCGACGCCGGTGGCCGTCCTGGCGCCCGGCCCCGCCGCGGCGGCCGGCCGGAGCCCAAAGGCCGCCGCATTCCGTGCTGACAGCCGGCGGCGCCAGCGGCGGACCGCCGCCTGGTCGTGGCGCCATGACTGCGGGAGCGGGGGGTGGGCGTGCAGCGTCACGGTCCCGTGTTCCGGGTGGCCTTGGCTCACCGCGACCAGGCGGCCGTAGGCGTCGACGCTGGCGCTCACGCCGGCCTCGCCGACGTCCAGCGGCTTGTACGGTCGAGTCGAGTCCAGGAGCTGCAGGGCGTCATCCGCCGGCCCGCCGCCATCCGGGACGCCGACCGGAAAACTCGACGTTTGGGGCAACCACGCCACGAAACAATAGAACCACATTGCAGGACGCCCGCGCGGGCTCCCGGTCCTCCCAGCGGCACTCCGGAGAGGAGTCCTGACCATGGACGGCAGGCGGCCCGAGGTGTTGACGTCGGTATCCCTCACCCGCCGGCAGGCGCTGCAGCTCGCCGCCGGCGCGACCGTGCTGGGCCTCACCGGCTGCGCGCCCAGCGCCAGGGAGGCGACCGAGGAGCAGAGTCAGGGCTCCCTGGTGATGATCTCGACCCAGTTCCAGCCGGTGGCAGAGGGCGAGAAGATGCGCTCGGCCGTCCTGGCGGGGTTCGGGCGCAAGGTCGAGTTCCTCGGCGAGGAGCAGGGCCCCTTCGAGGACCGCATCCGGGCCGAGGCCCAGGCCGGCAAGGGCAGCGTCGCGGTGATCGGCGGACAGCACGGCGACCTGGCCGGCCTCGCCGCCGACCAGCTGCTCACCGACCTGAGCGACCTCACCCAGGAGCTGTCGGGCCGCGGCTTCCACCCCGACTACCTGGAGCTCGCCAAGGTCGGCGGCGACACGCCCGCGTACATCCCCTGGGCGCAGGCCAGCTACCTGATGACCGCCCGCAAGGAGGCCGTCGACCTGTTGCCCTCCGGCGCCGACGTGAACAGCCTCACCTACGAGCAGCTGACTGCTTGGGGGCAGCGCATCCAGCAGCAGGAGGGCTCCCGGCGGCTCGGCTTCCCAGCTGGTGAGATGGGCCTGCTCAACCGGTTCTTCCAGGGCTACTCCTACCCGAGCTTCACCGGCGCGCTCAACACCAGGTTCGCCAGTTCCGAGGCGGAGGCCATGTGGGAGTGGATGCGCGGCGCGTGGGCTCAGGCCAACCCCCAGTCGACCGGGTACGCGTTCATGCAGGAGCCGCTGCAGGCGGGCGAGGTGTGGGTGGCCTGGGACCACCAGGCCCGGCTCATCGAGGCGCTCAAGGCCTCCCCCGACGACTTCGTCGCCTTCCCGGCCCCGACCGGCCCCAAGGGCCTGGGGTTCATCCCGGTGCTCACGGGCCTGGCGATCCCGAAGACCGCACCGGACATGGACGGCGCCAAGGACCTGATCCGCTACCTCACCGACCCGAAGCAGACGGCCACGGTCGCCCGCGAGCTCGGCTTCTTCCCCCCGACCGCACAGCAGCAGCTCCCCGAGGACCTCGAACCCGGCATCAGGGCCGAGGCCGACGCGATCGCGGCCCAGAGCACCAGCCAGGCCAAGGTCACCTCGCTGCTGCCGGTCGGCCTGCGGGACAAGTCCAACGCCTACAACGATGTGTTCCGCACCACCTTCGACGGGATCGTGCTCAAGCGCAGGGACGCGGGGCAGGTGCTGGCCGGCAAGGCCAAGGAGCTGCAGGAGGTGCTCGACTCGGTGAAGGCGCCGTGCTGGCGGCCGGACCCGGAGAGCTCCGGCACCTGCCAGGTCGGCTGAGCGGGGCCGGAGGTGGCCACCACCACCGCGGCCAGTGTGGCGACCCGGCGCCGGCTCGGCTGGGCGCCGTACGCCCTGCTCGCGCCCAGCCTGGTCTACCTCGCCGTCTTCTTCGCCCTGCCGATGGTCAACGCGTTCGGGCTCGCGTTCCAGGGCGACGAGGGCGGCTACAGCCTGGAGCCCATCCGGCGCATGCTCGGCGACGAGCGCTTCGCCAAGGCCCTGACCACCACCCTGCTGCTGGTGGTCATCATCGTCCCCATCCAGTTCGTGGTGGCGATGGGCATGGCCCTGGTCGTCAACGCCCGCCTGAAGGGCACCGACCTGTGGCTGTACGTCTTCGCCCTGCCACTGGGGGTCAGCGAGCTGGCCGCCGGGATCGTGTGGTTCTCGATCTTCACCGAGCAAGGCTGGCTGAACAGCCTGCTCACCCAGGTCGGCATCCTCGACCGGCCGTTCATCTTCCTCGACTACCAACGGCCGGCCCTGCTGATCTTGACCATCGTCGTCGCCGAGGCCTGGCGGGCCACCTCGATCGTCATGATCATCCTGGTCGCCGGGCTGCAGGGGATCCCGAGGGACTACCTGGAGGCAGCCGACGTGTTCGGGGCGACCGCCTGGCAGCGCGTGCGCCACGTGATCCTGCCGCTGCTCAAGCCCAGCATCCGGGTCGCGTTGATCCTGCGCACGATCCTCGCCTTCCAGGTGTTCGCCACCGTGATCGCGCTCGCCGGCAGCGCCACCAATGTCCTCGCGGGCGAGGCCTACCGCTGGTACCAGAACCTGCGCGATGCCCGCGTGGCCGCCGCCTACGCCTCGCTGATCCTGATCCTGTCGGTCGTGTCGACGATCTTGTTCCTGCTGCTTCTGCCGACCGAGGAGGACAGACCGACATGAGTAGGGCGCGTCGATGAGCGCCGTCGAGCAGGCCCAGGCCGAGCCCGGGCCCGAGGCTGCCCCGGCCCGACCCGCCGACCGGCCCGATCGCAGCCCGGCGGCCCGGCGCCGACGCCGCGTCCGGGCGCTCACCTACGCCGTGGCGGTCCTGCTGTCGCTGTTCGTGCTGGTCCCGATCTACTTCATCACCGTCACCGCCTTCACCCCGCGGGAGGTCAGCTACGACTTCCCCAAGCCGTTCATCCCCGGGACGGTGTCGGCGGAGACGGTCCGGTTCTTCGCCGACTCCACCGGCGTGACGGCGGCGCTGTGGCGCTCGGTCGTGGTGGCCGCGCTGACCCTGGTGCTGTCGACCCTGCTTGGCGCCCCGGCCGGCTACGCGCTGGCCCGCTTCGCGTTCCGCGGCAAGAGCACCTACCGCCTGCTGATCCTGTCCACCCGCGCGTTCCCGATCGTGATCCTGTCCATCCCGCTGGCGGTCACCTTCATCACCTGGGGCATCTACGACACCACCTACAGCGTCGCCCTGATGCACACCGGGCTGGCGCTGCCATTCACGATCCTCATCACCTCCAGCATCTTCGTGTCGGTCCCGCGCGACCTGGAGGAGGCCGCGCGGACGCTCGGCTGCACACCCCTTGGGGCGTTCGTCAAGGTCGTGCTGCCGCTCGCCCTGCCGGGGCTGGCCGCCGCGGCCATCTTCACCTTCGTGCTGTCGTGGAACGAGGTGTTCGCGGCCGTGATCCTCACCCTGCGGCAGCGCACCCTGCCCGCGCTGGTGCTGGCCGCGCTGAACACCTCCCCGTTGCCGTTCCGCTTCGCGGCGGCGTGGTTCATGCTGGCGCCGTCGCTGGTGGTGATCTTCGTCATCCGCCGCTACCTGCTTGGCCTGTGGGGCCGCGTGGCTCGCTAGAAGAGGGGTGCTAGGCCGTGGCCGAGATCCGCCTGGAGGGCGTCAGCAAGGTCTTCGACAAGACCGTCGCCGTCGACGACGTCCAACTCCACGTTGCCGATGGCGAATTCATGGTGCTGCTTGGCCCGAGCGGCTGTGGCAAGACGACGTTGCTGCGCCTGCTGGCCGGCCTGGAGTACCCGAACGGCGGCCGCGTCCGCATCGGCGACACCGACGTGACCGACCTGCCACCTCGCAAGCGCGACCTGGCGATGGTGTTCCAGAGCTACGCCGTCTTTCCGCATCTGACCGTGTTCGACAACATCGCCTTCGGCCTGCGCATGCGCAAGGTCGACCGGGCCAAGGTGCACGAGCGGGTCGAGCGGGCCGCCACCCTGGTCGAGCTCGGCGACCTGCTGGGCCGCTACCCGGCGCAGCTGTCCGGCGGCCAGCGCCAGCGGGTCGCGGTCGCCCGGGCCATCGTCATGGAGCCCGCCGTGCTGCTGATGGACGAGCCATTGTCCAATCTGGACGCGCTACTGCGGCTCACGTTCCGGGCCCAGCTCAAGCAGCTCGTCGCCGAGCTCAAGACCACCACCATCTACGTCACCCACGACCAGGTGGAGGCACTCAGCCTCGGCAACCGCATCGCGGTGATGAACAAGGGCCGCATCATCCAGTGCGACACACCCGGCACGGTGTACGGCGAACCAGCCAGCCGGTTCGTCGGCGCGTTCATCGGCAACCCCCCGATGAACTTCCTGACCGGGCGGGTGCACCGCAACGGCGGACCGGCGTCGGTGACCGTCGCCGACCACGTCCTGCAGGTCGCCGCCGAGCTGGACGGCGAGCCGGACGGCGAAGTGCTGGTGGGCATCCGGGCGGAGAACATCCGCGCCGAGGTGGAGCCGTTCCCCGACGCCCTGCAGGCCCGCACCCGGGTGGTGGAGCCGCTCGGCTCGCACCTGCTGATCACGGCCGACGTCGGCGAGCAGCCGATCAAGATCACCGCGCCGGCCGACTTCCCGGCGCACCCCAACCGTGAGCTGTGGCTGCGCTTCGACCCCGCCAAGGTGCGGATGTTCCGCCCGAGCTGATGCGGGACCTGTCGTCAGACGGCGTGTCTGGCCACGATATCGACGGCGTGGGTTCGCTTGGCTTCTCCGCGGAAGTGAACACCTTCAGTTGAGCAGTTAAGTGCTCTCCCGACCGCTAGACCCTCCTCGCCCACGGATCCCGTCCACCAGGCCAGCTTCTGGGACATGGCGGATTCGGCCGGGCCGTTGGTGAGCACACCCCTGGAGGGACGTCGAGGGACGCAAGGGATGCGGTGATGTCGACGGGTGCCGGGGAGGAGCAGGAGCGGGGTCGGGAGGCCGAGGTCCCTTCCGAGATTCCCGGGGCGGGCTGGCGGGACATCCTGCTGCGGCTCAAGGACGCCATCCGCGAGGACCGCATCACCCTGATCGCGGCCGGGGTCGCCTTCTACGCCATGTTGGCGCTGTTCCCGGCCATGATCGTGGTGGTGTCGATCTACGGGCTGGTGATGGACCCCGAGGAGATCGCCGCCCAGGTCCGCACCCTGGGCGTCCTGCCCGGCGACGTCCGCTCGATCCTCACCGGCCAGCTCGACGCGCTGGCCCGCGCCCCCAGCGGCCGGCTCAGCCTGAGCCTGGCCTTCGGGGTGCTGGTTGCCCTGTGGAGTGCCTCGGCCGGGATGCGGGCGCTGGTGACCGGCGTGAACGCCGCCTACTCGGAGGCCGAGACGCGCGGGTTCGTGCGCCTGCGGGGGCTCGCGTTCGTGCTCACCCTTGGGGGCAGTCTGGTCACCGTGCTGGCCCTGGCGGTGATCGTGGCCCTGCCGGTCGTAGCCAGGTGGCTGCCCGGACCGGCCGGGCTGCTGGTCTCGGTGCTGCGCTGGCCGCTGCTGGCCGCGGTGCTGATCGGCGGTCTGGCCGTCCTGTATCGGGTCGCCCCGAGCCGCAAGGACGCCCGCTGGCAGTGGCTGAGCTGGGGGTCGGTGGCCGCCACCGGCCTGCTGCTGGTCGCCTCGATGCTGTGCTCGCTATATGCCAGCTACGCGCCAGCCCAGAACAAGACCTACGGGGCCTTCTTTGGGGTCATCGTGTTGTTGTTCTGGCTGTTCCTGAGCGCGTTCGCGGTCCTGCTGGGGGCGGAGCTGAACGCCGAGCTGGAGCTGCAGACCAGGCGGGACACCACCGTCGGCCCGCCCCAGCCGCTGGGGCGCCGGGGCGCCTATGTGGCCGACCACGTGGCCGACGCACCGGACGCCCCGCCGTGACCGCGATCAGCCGGGAGCTGGCCTGGCCGGCCGGGCCGGGTAGCCCTCGGGCAGGAGGGTGTCGCCGTAGAAGACCTGCCAGTGGTAGTAGCCGAGGAACGCCCGCTGGTTGGCCCGCAGCTGGCCGGCGTAGGCGCTGACCGCGCGCACATAGCGGCGGCTGGGATTGTAGGCGTACAGGGCGGCGGCCATGTCGGCGGGGGCGCCGTTGGCGGCCAGCAGCCGGGCCGCGGCCATGATGGCATCGCCGGTGGCGTGGATGTCGCCGCCGCGGCCGTAGCGCTTCCAGGTGGCGGGCAGGAACTGCATCGGCCCCTGGGCGCCGGCCGAGCTGGTCCCCCGGATCCGGCCCACCCTGGTCTCGACCAGGTGGATGGCGGCCAGGTACTCCCAGGGCACGCCCAGCTCGGTCTGGGCCGCCCGGTAAGCGGCCAGCAGCTGCCCGGCCGGGGCAGGGGTGACGATCCGCCACTTCGGCAGCCGACCGGCGGGCCCGTTCAGCTTGCGCAGTTCCCTTCCGGCGAGCACGTTCGCCTGGATCACCCGGCGCAGCCTGGGCGGGAGCTGACCAAGGACCTTGGGGATCAGCCGCGGCTGGCGGACCAAGGCGCGGTAGGCCCGCTGCTGAGCGCGACCCAGGGCGGAGAGTCTTCCGGCTGGGGTCGCGGGGTCACGGATGGCGGTCTCGGCCGTGGTGAGCTGAGCGGCCAGCCGGTCGGCGGCCGTGATGGTGGCCGGCGCTGACCTGGGTGGGGCGGTCGTCGGCGCCTTCGGGGCCACCGGGACGGTCCTGGGCGTCGTGGTGGCGGTGCTGGTGGGGCCGACGGGTGGTGGGC
>OBLS010000594.1_pt1 | contig 13404 bp, 14 predicted proteins | sample 1519901 | NCBI WGS metagenome assembly OBLS01 (sample SAMEA3113585, study PRJEB22503) | soil metagenome | reverse complement strand
CAGTAGATACAATAAAGGCTTCAATTAGGGATGGAGAATTAAAGACTAATCAAAAACTAAATGATATAAAAAAGAGCTAATTGCCTACATATCTCATATTATCGGTGTGTTTAGTAACCTGTAAACTCCTCTATTTTTATTCTTTCTTTTGGGATTTGGAGTTCATTTTCAATTAGGTTCTGCATTGCCTTGATCATAACAGGAGGACCACAAATATAGAATATAGAGTCCTTCAAATCATTGTCAGACAAGTATCTTGCTAACATTGCTCTATCGATTCTGCCCCTTTCTCCGTTCCATGCTGCTGTTCCAGAATTAGAACTAGATAGCGATGGTGTTTGAGCTGGCTGTTCTTCTCCACTTTTTCCTTCTTTTTCTTCCGTAATAGTATAAACAATTTTCAAATTCTTGTTTATTCCAGCAAATTCATCGAATTCCTTTTTGTAAAGGATATTGTTCTCGTTTCGGTTAGAGTCAAACATTATTATTTTTATGGGCAATTGTTTGACTATGGCATACTTTATCATACTTCTAAATGGAGTCACACCTATACCTCCCGAAAGAAATACCGCAGGCTTTGAATGATCCTCGTGTAAAGTGAATTTTCCCTCAGGACCTCTTACCTTGACCATTGTAGTATTTTCCTCCAACGATGAAAGTCTCTTTTTGTAAGGTGTATCTCTGATCCTAGTACTAATCATAATAAAATCTTCGGTAGGTGAGGAAGTAATGGTAAAATGCCTAATTGGTCCCTCTGGATCATTGTAAACACCACCTATATCAAAAAATGCAAATTGTCCTGCAGAATACTCTAGCTGTTTTTTACCATTTTGTCCTTGCTGTTGTTGTTGCCCTTCTTCATCAAGCTTGGCGAATTTAAATGACATTATATCCGTGCCGTCAACTTTTTGCTTTTCTAATAATCTAAGGTTGAAATGGGAAGGTTTGCCGCTGTCGTCTTGCCTTCTTCTTTGCTCTTGTAGCTGTTGTGTAGTCTCTGGTACTTCTTCTTTGGCTGATGGCTGAGTAGATATCTTATCTTTACCTTTTTCGCCTGCCTCAAGATTTACATAGATATCACCTGATTCTTCATCTACCTCTACTTGATAGGAATCAAGATCTGTAGCCCATACAGTCTGATCTGAAACTTTGGCATTTCTAACGTCAAAAATAGCGTAATGCCATGGGCATGTTAGGTTATATCCATCCAATGAACCTTCCTCTAAAGGTCCACCTTCATGCGAGCAAACTGCATCCATTGCATAGACTTTCCCATTAACCATTGAAAGTACAATATGTCTGTCTTGAGGTTCAACTTTAAATAGACCTCCTTCTGGCAAGTCCTTTTTGTTTGCGACCTTTTGATATCCCTCTTTTGCCATTGTATTGTTAAGAGACTGTAAACTGCATATAGTATTTATATCTGACTTAAGTTCGACAATACTTCTGCTGACCATTAAAGGTATCCAACTTTAAGTCCATGATATTCTAATGCAAGACGCAGAGCTTGGTAAGATCAGGTTCATCATCTTTCGATGTGGATATATGTAAACACCTGAAGGGTTGAATACAGGATGAGTGAAACTTGGAGCACTGCCTAGAGGATGCACACATTGTCATAATAGGGCCTTGCAGTTGAAACTCCCAGAATGACAGGGGTATGGATTAAACGCTGCATAATTTGTAAAAAGGTGACTGGGACACATGTACAATCCCATTATTATGAAGAATGAGTTTGAAGAATGTAAAAAGACATGGTATTATTTTATCTTTGATAATGATAACCATCGCTTGAGAGTAGATTTGAAAAAATCCAAAGAAGATTGTCTGATCCCTACCTCTCTGTAGATGAAGTTGGTAAGAAACGTACAATATTTGCACACAAGAAATGTATAAAAACAAAAGAAGAATTGAATGTAGATTAGGTTAGATTATCACCTGCTTCTTCCTCATCTTCTGCTTCTGCTTCTTCTTCATGACTTGGTTCATCCTCAGTTTCTTCTTCTACTACTGTACCGTTATTATTCTCCTCTTCTTCTACTATTATGTCGCTTCCTGTTCCAGCTTCCTTTTCTGAGGGAGTACAAGGTACGCCACCACAGTTTGCTGTTAGTTCTTCTTCAGGTTCTGGCTCTTCTTCTGTAGGTGCAATAATACATTCACCACTACCTTCAGGATCAGGGATTGTTCCTTCTGCACATGGTGGTTCAGGGATTGGATTAGGTTCTTTTGGCAGTGGAACGCATGCTCCTGTTTCATCGTCATCTGCTCTCCAATATCCTGCAGGACATTTTACTTCCCGTACACTATCAAACAAATATCTTAACATCAATTACTCCTCAACAAAGAAAGAAATTCAAAGAGTTATTGGTTGTTGATGATATTTACGACAAAGGTAAGACCGCTACTACAGTTGAAAATCTTATGAGACCTGCTGAATGTGAATTTGTCTTTCTAGTTATTAGAAATGGATCTCAGAAAGCAAATTATCATGTGACTGCTGGACGTGATTTAAGAAATGATAAAAGATGGGTTCGCTTCCCGTGGGAAACCGGAACTGAAAAAAGAAGGAAGGATATTGCTAGTGCAATAACTATCTAGTTATTCCTCCGAGCCTGAGTTATCGTCCTCAGAACTTTCTTCTGCCTGTAATTCAACATTCTCTTCCTCTTCCTCTTCCTCTTCCTCTTCCTCTTCGGGTTGTTCTTCCTCTTCTGCTGGCTCTTCCTCTCCGGGTATTACATCGCTAGTTGTCGAGTCTTCCTTTTCACTTGCAGTGCAAGGAACTCCGCCACAGATTGAATCTAGTGGTTGTGATGTTGGTTCTGCTTCTTCACATATCCCACCTGCTGGTATTACACTTCCATCAGGACATGTTTGTGGTTCTTCAGGACATGAATCACCTGGGTGAGCCCAACTTCCGTCTTCACATTGTTTTAGTTTAGTCTCTGGGATACATGCCCCTGTTTCGTCATCATTTGCGCGATGATAACCTTCAGGACATGAACCTGACGGAAAGCATTGACCATCCTCATTCATACTCCAGTCATCAGGACAGTCACCGTCTTTGTCTGGACTACAGATGGGATGGTTAGGAGTAAAGAGACATACTTTTTCCTTGTCTACTCCCCGTTTTTGAAAAGTCTTTTTGATAATGTCAATATCTTTATGTTCATTGTTTACTTTTACTATCTGTTTGTTTATTTTGGTAGAATCAGAATCAGGTCCGATAACCAAAATGCATTCAAATGCAAGCCTATCGTCAATTATGACATCTAGTGTGTAAACACCTGTGTTGAAATCATCAAGGGATATTACACCTGTTAAGGTTATTGGGATATCAATGGTGTTGTCATTTACATCGGTAATCTTTGCACCGCTAAAAGTTACTTGATCTTCTGTAGCAAATACTGTTACCTTGCTATTTTCAGGCACTGATATGACATTTTCAGTTGTAATAGCAAAATCACTTGCTGGTATTTCATTCCCATTATCATTGGTAGCCTTGAGTAGCATTGTCTTAACAGCTCCATCTTCATTTGAAACAAATAGACTGAAGGCATTAGCAATATTATCTTCCTCCGCATAAGCTAATTGTTGCTGCTCTATGGAGAGAGCTTTTGTTGTTGTCATTACCAATGGCATACTTTGTGATATGACCATGCTAAGGCCTATTGTAAGGAGGAATGATATTACTAGGATTTTGCTTCGCATTTTGTGATGTGGCTTGACTAAATTGATATTTGCTGCTCGGTCACTTTTTGCGTTTTCATTACTCCTACGGCCTTTAAACATTCCAATCAATTTTTGATAGCAGTCTAAAAATTGTCGACCTCTATCCGTGGTTCTATAGGTTCTGGTATCCTCAGTGAAACTTGGTTCTACCAATCCTCTGCTTTGTAAATCGCCCAAATAATGGTTGACTTGGTCAAAGTTGAGGTTTGCCTTTTGCATTACATGGCTTTTTCTTTTGTTTTCTTTGCACTGATACAGTATATCAGCGACAATTTGAGTTCTTCCTCTGACTTTACTGCTACTATTTTGGTCACTATTTTTTTCGTCTTGTTCAAACATCATCATGTTCTTTCAAAGAATGTGATCAGTGTCGATATAGTTTAGGGGAAGGTTGGAACGCTCAAAATTGGAACGACCGTTCCACTAATTTTGGATACATAATAGTCATTATCTCATCACTCAATGTTCTGCCATTTGTCCAAAGCAAAAAGTTGGTAATTCCTAAGACCAATGAAAAATTTGCCTAGTACTTTCTCAACCACCCTTGGCGAACTAGCTCAGATGAAAATATCTCTCTTATATTGTCATAGTAGCTCGGTTACTAGTTAGTTTACTGTACAAAGTTAGGAATGAGAGGTTATTCTGGATCTGGATCTGGATCTGGATCTGGATCTGGATCTGGATCTGGATCTGGATCTGGTTGAGGGGATCCCTCATTATCACCAGGTAGCTCATTAGCCTTTAGAGTGATATTCACACTATCACTATCAGTTCCACCACGGCCATCGTCGACTGTTAACTCAAAAGTTAGTGTTGTATCTTCTTCCACTTCTATATCGGAATCAAATGTACCCTGAGCCTCATCAGAGTCAGATAGATCAACGGAAGGTCCTCCTACTTGTTTCCAGCTGTAACTCAGGCTATCTTCGTCAGGATCGCTACTTTGTGTTCCATCCAATACAACTTCAGTATCTTGTGCTGAAGATAACGTTGTAGGACTTGCATCCGCAACAGCTGATGGAGGTTGATTTTGTTCCATCCCTTCTTTTTTATACACGTTGACATTAACAGAATCAGTATCAATTCCACCTCGACTGTCGTCAGCTGTTAACTCAAAAATCAACGTTGAATTCTCTGTTACAAGGGGCGCAGTGAATTCTGTTTCAACACTATTAGGATTAGTCAGGTCTACAGCAGCTCCACCTATTTGTTTCCACTGGTACAGAAGTGGATCACCATCAGGGTCGATACTTCCTGTTCCAGACAGAATGGCTTTGGCTCCCTCTGCTATTTCTATTGGCCCTGTTGCCTTAGCTATTGGAGGTTGTTGTTGGGGTTGTTCTCCATAAACTAACACACTTAGGCGGTCTTTATCCACATTACCTCTATTATCTCTCACTATTAGTTCAAAATCTGCAATATTATTCTGTACCGCAGGAGGCGCAGTGAATTCTGTTTCAACACTATTAGGATTAGTCAGGTCTACAGCAGCTCCACCTATTTGTTTCCACTGGTACAGAAGTGGATCACCATCAGGGTCGATACTTCCTGTTCCAGACAGAATGGCTTTGGCTCCCTCTGCTATTTCTATTGGCCCTGTTGCCTTAGCTATTGGAGAGCCTGTATTCCTTAGTGGAGGACAGTCTACATCACCAACAAACTTGGCACTATAATCTCCGGAAGCCAACACATCTATTGTGGATGCAGGCCCACAATCACCTACGATAATTACAGTAGTAAAGGCATTACCTTCGCCACAGATATTATCTTGCGACTCGCTTCCAAAAAGACGATACTGGATGGAACTCATATTGCCATTGATCAAAGATCCAGCGTTATCTATTGAACTATTTGAGGTGGTATTAGAAACAATAATTTCATATGTTCCATATATTGGACGACCATTATCCTGTACGGCCAAAAAATAAATTTTCCCTTCGTAGGTTTTGAGGTCATCTGAACACTGCAGTATCCCATTTGCACTAGAGGAGACTTTCTGCTCTTGTTCTTGGGCATACACAAATTCTGTATGAAAGATTAAGTTGCTAGTAACATACATGCTACTAATTACTAAAAGAATAACTATGGCAACTGTTCGCAGCATAATACAGGTATAATTCAATTTGTGTCGATTGGCAACTAATATAGATTTTGTAGGCAAAAACCTGTAAACTTTTTCGTAATTAGATAAAACATGAAATGAGAATAGAATAGTAGATATGGGTAATGAAAGATTAATCATTTCATGCTCTCCATCCGCTTATTTTCTATAATATAGCTCATAGTAACATTCCCGGAATTAAAACTCATAAGATGCTGTTCACCTAGGAGCTCAAAAGATATTGGTGTAATATTCCAGTCGATAATAGTTGAGTTGATAGGTAACTTGAGAGTAAATGGCACTGAAGAATTAATAGAGAAGACCCATTTCTTGTTTATATTCTGTGCAAGATCAGAAGCTTGATAAGCTATCCTAATACCTTGTTTGTTAGGCGATTTAATCGATACCTCTTTTGGCTGTTTATTTTCTTCTTGCACAAATTCAATAGGATTACCAGCATGATCAACTACATTAATTCGACTAATGTTGTATCCAAGTAGGGGGATACTGACTTGAACTTGTTCATTTATAAAATTAATATCATTTGATATTTGACTTTCGCCATTTGAGAAAAGTGCAATAAAGAGCAAATCTGAAGAGTAATACTTTTGCTGTGCATCAATAGCAGTTGTCGATCCTAAATGAAAAAAAATAACACCGACAACTACAAAGAATAGTGCTCCAAAATGATTCAATATAGTGAATAGAGGGCTATTATAGAGGTTGTAGCACATTACTCTATACGTCTAGATATCATCCCATAACTTCAAGTTCTTTCATTGCCACCAGATATTAATTTTATCAAGTTCTGACCAGCAGCCTTTCTAATTTCTATACACTCCTCGCGTTCAAGACGCTTAATAAGACGCCATATTGTTGTTTTTGGTAACTCTTGAAAGTGATTTCTAATCTCACTTTCAAATGCAGCACCTTGATTTTGAGCCAAAAATCTTAGTACCTGCTGATCTTCGAGTTTTAATTGCGGCTTCTGTTCTATGAATTTGGCAACTACCTCAAATAACGTGGTTTGATCTACATCCTGTTGTGAACTTCTTAGAGAAGATGGTAATGAAATAGGAAAGCGTTCTTTTGATTCGGTTGAAAAATGTTGCCGCGACGAAATCTTAGAAGGTTGTCCAGGTTCACCAGATGCAATTTCATTTACTGTCTTTGTTTGTGATTTTGAAAAAAGACTCCTACTAATTTTCTTGGGATATTCTGAAAATGACTTCGATTTCTTCTTCATAATGATAAAAACAAATCCAATACCTGTAACCGATATAACGATGACGATAGGAACAATAAACGAAAATAGCATTGTTTGCCAAGTATAAGGGATAGAAGAGTAATTGGGAACTGACAAAGGCTGCGATGCTGCCTTTTGTGCAAACTGTATTGCTCTAGCATAATCACCCTTTAAAAACAATTCTCTTGCTTGCGATAGCAATATCAAAGAAGGTGAATTATCTCTATCATTCTGCTCTAAAGTTTTATTCAGTTCTACATTGGCTTGTCCGATAATAATTTGGGCAGTCGTATATTTTTTAACTGTCTCAAGTGAAAGATCATTTGCTCTTGTTGCGAACAATTCTGCCTCTCCAGATTTTTCATTATTTTTCGCCGAAATTGCATTTTGTAATAATCTCTCTGAATCAGTTAACACGATTCTAGGATATCTTTGTTTAAGGTCTTTAATTGTAGTTTCTACAGAATTTATGACTATATCAGCTCGATTACTGCTACTTGGAAATTCTGTCACGTATCTTAATTGTACATCTCCGGCATCAAAAGTAATCAAATTCTGTTCTCCGGATCGTTGGATTAGTATTGGATTTTGTTTACCCCAGTCAGTAATAACAGAGTTTGGAGGAAGAACCACTGAAAATCGTACAGGTGAATTTAAAGAAAAGCTCCAAGTCCTTCCATTTTTTTGAGTCAGATCAGGCGTATTGTATTGAATTTTTACATTTGTAACTCCTACAGTAGCTAAGGTTACAGTATCTAGGTTTTCTGTTAGGCTGGTTTCAATGGAGTTATTACCTGAAATGTCATGTGCAGTTAGATTTCTTGTTTGGCCAAATAAACTGACACTTGTCTCTTGCTTTCGTGGGTCGACTGAGATATCATATTGCACTTTTGATTGTCCGTCAGGCATAAGGGAAATAACAAGCGAATTTATCGTATGTGATTGTGTAGATTGGTTTTCTTTTTGAGCTATTTGTCCTATTGCATTAATAGCTGTCAATGAAATAAAGATAATTATTATTACTATAATTAATACAACTGAGCATAAATAACCAGTCAAGAAAGGTCTGCAATGTATGGTGCTTGTTACTTCAATACCTTCTCTTGATGACCGCGTTCCAATGCAATTTTTCATATATTGCCCAAGTTCTATGCTATCAGTATCACGGACGAAGACTATAAATTTTACATAAGTAAGTTCAGGATGTAGACTCTGAATAGAGTCTACCTGAGATATGTAAATTTAACGAGATCATTGGTGCCTTAGAATACCTCCAGCGCAGGTAATTTGAGAATATTTGGTTCTTGTTCGAAACTGCTTACATAATTCTCTCTAATCTCTTTTACCATATTTTTATGGTATTGGAGACATTCTTGCATGATAGTATAATACATCTCTAAAAGACTCCTTCCCTTTTCCCTTGTTTTGTAGATTAGAATCCCCTGCGAAGAGACACCAATTTGTATAAATCCTCTTCGAAATAAATACCCAAGACAATAGTTAACCTGTTCTGGATCAACACCTATATTTTCTATTACAGAGGTTCTTTCTCTATACAACAGGCAGTAATTTAGAATATTAGCAATAACCTGAATCCTCTCTCCTGTCTCATTACATTTACTCATTCTTTTTCTATTTCGTTTGGAAGATGATGACAACCTCATTTTTTATTCTAACTATAGCTAATCATACTCTATTAGATTAGGAGAATGCTGGAACGCCGGAAAATGGAACAATCGTTTCACTGATTATGCAGAGCTTCATAGAGATATCAGGCTAGATTTGTTTCCTGAATCTACATGCTTTCAAACACTAACAGTGCTAATACGATTACTGTAAAAGCACCATGAAATAAAGACAGGTCGGAAATTCAGAAGGCTTGTATTAAATAAGGCAAGTTGGATATCGAAGAAACAGAAAGAATACAGAGAAACAATACCAGAAGTCGCAAAACCTTCCTTTAAGCAAAATGGCACTCTTCTATATCTAGGAGTTAATTATCCTCTGAAGATTAACAAGAGACATTCAAAAAATAGCATAGATCTAGTTGATGGAAACTTTGTATTGACTGCAAAATCAACAATGATTAAAGCGAATTATCCAAAGGATCTGTATGAAAATTGGCTAAGAGAGAAATCTCCTTGGAGCCAGGCTTATCACATGCGTCTATCCTCTATTACTATAACATCATAGAAAATAGAATATTTTAACAATGGAGGCAAGTATCTAGCAAAAACTACCATCGTGCATTATTATCAGAAGTTCTCACTGAATCGGTGTTATTACTCATTTATGACTGTCATCAATAATTAGGGCAGAATATAGGTAAGGATCGCGAAGTCGAAGCGCTGATTGAATGCAAGCACATAAAATGCATTAAATAAAAATAAAATATGCTGCATCTAACTAAAGAAAATGATATTACTTGTTTGATCCAGCAGCTCCTTGTTCGTATTTACTGCCTGTTTCTTCTGCACCAGCTGTACCTTTAGCCATACCTTTCTTTCTTGCTATTTCCGCTGCTTCTTGTGGATTGGTCCCTGTTTTTCCTGGTTCCGTTATCTTTTCACTCATTTCTCTTTTTACTGCTGTGGGTTCATGTTCCTTTATTTTTGCAGGCGTCATAGGTTCATTTTCTCTATATGATGTTAATGGGTCATCCTTAATGGCAGTCTCGGTTCCAGCAGCACCTTGTTCATAGATTCCACTACTTGCAGAACTAGTACTGCCAGCCACCTTGTCTTTTGTTGTTTCCCCAACATCTTTTACTTTGTCTTTAGCACCAGTCACTGTTCCTTTGACCTTATCCATGAGTTTACCCATAATCATATTTTATACATTAAGATATTAATATGATATACGTCAGCGAATAAAAATTCATGAAATACACTATATATATTCAAGTTTCCGAAGTAACATCATAGTATTAGAGTTATGTTCTACCGACTTGCTGGTGCAGATTGTACATCAGGATGATTATATTTTAAATGAAGTTGCAAGTCCTCTCTATTATAACATATCTGGCCGCAAATGTCACATTTACTTCTTTCATATGGTCTATCAACATAAGTGTGTAATTTTCCCTTTTTCGCCATTAATCTCCTCAAATAGTCTCCTATCTTCATGAACTGCAACCTTATCTTAGACATATTCATTAAAAACAGTTTCATCTAATTCTTATAATATTCAACAACAAGGAATTGAAGAAGAAATATGGAAAGGAGCGTTTCATGTAACCTTTCTCTTTCAATAATAAATTGTTCAATTACGAAAGAAATGATGCTTATAAGTAATAAATAATATTTTTCATAACATATGGCATGAATATCGACAATCTCGCAGGCATGTTTTCGCAAAGAAGCGGAGTTCAACAGTCTATGGGTAGTGCTATAATGAGTGCTATCATTGGATTTATGGCACAAAAGATGATGGGACAAGGGTTAGGTAATATGCTTTCTGGTGGGGGCGGCGGTAATTCCGGAGGCATACAGTCAATGCTGTCTGGACTAGGCGGTTTGAATCGTGACCATGAGTTGGTCAGAAACGTACAACAAAAAGCAGGAATACAAGATCCAGAGACTGCTAGACAATATACACAACAAGGAGTAGATGTATTAAACGAACAATCTAGAAACGATCCCCAAGGATTGCAATCTCTATTGGGAGGTTTTCTAGGCGGAGGTGAATCAAGTGGAAGTCAACAGCGTAGAGGGGGCGGCGGAGGTCTAGGTGGAATGGTCGGAGACCTATTGGGAGGATAGCCTTATTTTTTATCTGTTTATCTTTTTATGTTCGATATATTTTAAGATGTCTTCAATGAGAATGGCCATCCCAATAAGTAATTTCAACGGTTACCACTTTTATTAAAAACATTAATTCACTTCCTTGAGAATAGAACAAGATTGGCTAAAACTTCCTCAAAACACTTTTATCTTTTACATAACAATCTGTATGAGAATAAAGGCTAGAAGCTAGATGGTACTTGGCACAATAATATACATAATTATAGTAATCGTCGCTATCATAATTATTATCGCCCTACTAAAGTTCCTCTTCCAGTTATTCTTTATTGCTCCAGTAGGAATAGATGCTTCAGATCTTGAGATCTTCAACAGGCTTTCTCTTGCTTTGCAGCCCACGGATGCAGGTTATCAATCCTTACAGAACTAAATCTTACAGAACTAAATATGGCAAAATAAGGGGGCGGCTAATTTCGGCATAAGAAGGAATTCCACTTTCATTGAGTTAATAACATTACTTATTTAAAGCATAGGAAAAGCCATCATAGGCGTCACCATTCAATTCTAATGAAATGCCATGTAGCTTGGAATTACAAGAATGTGTTACTATTTTATAATATAAGTGCCTAAATAGAGTAAGAGTGAGATGAGTAGTAGTAATATTCCTACGGCCAAACAATATCCAAAGCTATCGAAGGCCTCTTCAGGATATTTACAAATCGAACACTTTAAGAACGCAGACTTACATACAGGATACTTTTGTTATAATTGTGTATATTTTATTAAAGATAATCATTGTGCAATAGTGGAAGACACCGGTCCTGACGTAAGAGGAGAAGAATCTGGGATGATAGCGCCACATGGCATTTGTACACTTTGGGATCCAAACGAAGAGGAAGCACGATAATATGATAGGAAGTGGGAGATAGAGGATGGCAAAAATAGGTGAGAAAATAAAGGAAGCAGTTGGTGCAGTAGATAATCTAAGCAAATTCCAGAAGTTTAGCAAGCTAAAAGCATCTTATATTGAATATGACAAGTTCGCTGATTCAAACCTACATGAAGGATACTTTTGCTATAATTGTATATACTGGATTAACGCAAGTGGCGGAAAGTGTATGCTTGTAGAAGATAGTGGTCCTGATGTTTTAGGAAAAGTTTCAGAGGTTATAGCCCCCCATGGATGCTGTTCAGGTTATGAAGCAAACTATGATAAGCTACATGATACAAGGCCAAATGCTGAAGATCCCAATAAGAATAAAGAAAAGAAAACCACTGCAGATGTGACCTAGTCATCATCTTTCGTCCTTGTTTATATCTTGCCGTAGGAAAGATCTAATTGGTAAGATCATTCCCACCGCAGGTTGGCCTGACTCATCTATTTAGTTAATTCCCATTTAGGTTACTATATTGAGTCTCCTGCGACCCCATTTATATCACAAGTCTACCTAACATATACAGCTCGGAGAGTATTGATATCCTATTATCCTAAGGATGTCTATCATTGGACTAGACAACCATTTTGGATACTCTCCGAGTCACTCCAATAATTCCCTTGCTACAAGATAGCTAAACAACTTTGAATCTCCACAACTAGCTAATTCAATAATGTTACGTACAAGACGAAATAGATTATATAAAACAGTATTCAACACTTTCTTATAAGGCCTATAAAATTATAGAAAGGTAGACTATGACTAACATTGGGATACCATTAGCAGTCCTTGCTGCCATTTTGAGTCTAGCATGGATTTTATCATTGCCTGTGGATTACTCTTTTCTATCAGCATCCGCCTCGCTATCTTCATTGACTTTAGATGGAATTGAATGTGAGAAGAGAGAATACTCTAATTTTCATATACATTCACATCTTGATATTTTTATCAATGGTGAGAAGTATATAGTTCCATCCAATATAGGAATAATTCCCAATACATGTCTATACTGGATGCATACCCACGAGGATAGTGGAGTTATACATATAGAATCACCTGAAAACAGAACTTTTACACTTGGGCAATTCTTTCACATCTGGGGGGAGAAGTTAAGCAATAATCAGATATTTGATAACATGGTTGAGGATAACAAGACCTTAAGTGTATATATTAATGGCAAGAAAGTTTCTGACGGAACAGAATATGGACAGATTCCTCTTGGAGAACATGATGAAATAGCAATAGTATTTGGCAGATCGCCAGAGTCTGTACCATCAAAATATGATTTCCCAGAAGGGCTATAGTACAATATAGTATAATATAGTATTAGTATATGCTGACTTCAATATTCTATGCCACATACACCTCTAGTTTATTGTTATCTTCTTATTTAGCAGCATCCTCATGATAGTTCTCGCTGGTCGCACGAGGACATCTAACTTGCATTGAGTAAAAATTTGTAGGAAAGGTAGAGGTTAGTTTTATTAAGGACCTAGGGATTATGATAGGGAATGAGTAACAAGACTATCCTCCTAGCTACCATAGCAGTTATAACAGTAAGTTCAATTTTGTTGGTTGGAAGTATCGGTACCCAACCAGCTGAAGCAGGTAGTGATGCTAATTGTCCTACAAAAGGTGGTGCAGCAA
>OBLS010000593.1_pt1 | contig 13421 bp, 12 predicted proteins | sample 1519901 | NCBI WGS metagenome assembly OBLS01 (sample SAMEA3113585, study PRJEB22503) | soil metagenome | reverse complement strand
GGCAGACTAGTCAAATCATCTAGACATATCAAGGCCGATGTAAATCGACCCGGACCGTGGCTCCCTGGGCGTTGAAGAAGAACCCGCCTGCCGTCACGATCGCCGTGCGGGCGCCCTCGACCTGGCGCTCGCCGGCGCGGCCCTGGAGCTGGTGCACGGCCTCGCGCAGGTGCCCCGAACCCTGGGTACCGCCTTCCGACAGCGCGCCGCCGTGGGGGTTCACGGGGACGCGACCGCCGATGAGGATGCGGTTGCCGGCCGCGTCCCAGTTGTCCTTGATGAATGCTCCCGCCTCGCCCGGGCCGCACCAGCCGACGTTCTCGATCCAGTTGAGCGTGATGATCGTGAAGCCGTCGTAGGGGAAGTACACGTCGGCGTCGTCGATCCAGAAGTCGCTCCGCCGCCTGAGCGCCTCGACGACCACCTGCTGCCCCGTGTGTCGCAGGCTCGGTTGCTGGTCCTCGACGTTCTTGTCGGTCATGCCGAGCGAGACGGCGTTGACCAGCACCGGCGGGTGCGGCAGGTCGCGCGCCCGCTCGGCGGTCGTGATGACGAACGCATCGGCGCCGTCGACGGGCACGTCCATGTCGAGCAGGCCGAGCGGCCAGCGGATCATGCGCGCGGCCAGGTAGTCGTCCATGGTCATCGGCTCGCGCATCGCCGCCGCCGGGTTGCGGAGGGCGTTCGACCGGTCGTTGATCGCCACGTAGCCGAGGTGCTCGCGGCTGGCCCCGTACTCGTGGAGGTAGCGCGAGGCCCAGGCGGTATAGCCGGTACTGCCGTTGATCACCTCGGGGGCGGGGGGCACGCCGGCCGCACCCATCGCCCGCCGGAACGGGTCCTTGAGCGCGGATGCGGTGTTCCACGCCAGCCGGTAGGCGGCGTGGTAGGCGAGCACGACGTCGCACAGGCCGCTGTGGACCGCCGAGACCGCGGCGGCCAGGTGGTTGACGAACGGGATCATCGGGTTGGCGAACCAGGTGACCTCGGGGATGCCGAGCGCCGCCTGCATGTAGTCGGCTGTGGGGATCGTGCCGCAGATGCCGTCGACGTCGGCCGCCGTCAGGCCGGTGTCGCGCAGGACGTCGACACACGCCTCGAGCGCCAGCGAGCCCGGGCTGCGATCGGTGTTGCGCGCCTCGAACCCGGTCGTCGCCGCGTTGGCGATCGCGACGGTGTCCTTCATCGGGTTGCGCGAGCCGATCATCGGCCGGCCCCCGCCGCGAGCCGGAAGACCGGCAGGGGCGCGCCGGCGCGCTCGATCCAGTCGAGCTCGACCCGGCGGCCGATGCGGATGTCGGCGTTGCGCGCGCCGACGACCGTGCTGGTGAAGCGCAACCCCTCCTGCTCGTCGAGCTCGACCGTGACCACGGGGTGCGGCACCGTGTAGTCGACGCCCTCGGCCGGGGGGCCCTGATGCAGGAAGATGGCCATGAAGATCGTGCCCCCACCGTGCACGGGTGTCGGCGTGACGGCGGCTGACCAGCAGCGCGGGCAGATGGGCTTCGGCGGCTGGTGCCAGGTCCCGCAGTCGTCGCAGCGGTGCACGAGCAGCTGGTGGTCCAGCCGGCCGCGGAACACCGCCGCGGTGTCGTGGTCGATCGGTTGGCCCCGGAACAGCTCGGCGAGCTGCTCGTCGGTGACTTCAGTAGGCACCGGCGTCCTCCTTGGCCGGCACCTGTCCTGACAGGTCGCACCGGCCCGTCACGTCGATGGCGACGTCGTACGAACGCATCGATCCCCTCCCTCGACGAGGTCGTAGCCGGATGTCTTGACCTCTGGGCGGCTGGATGGCCCCGGCCGGCAAGATACAGCATAATCATCTAGCTATTGGCGTGCTAGGTTGTGGGGTGGGTGGCTTCGCCGCGAGGAGGCCTGATGGAGACGCCGAAGATCATCTCGATCGATGACCACGTGCTGGAGCCGGCTGACCTCTGGCTGCGCTACCTGCCGGCACGATTCCGCGACGCAGCGCCCCGGTTGGTGCGGATGCGTGGTCGCTTCGGCGACGGCCCCCGGGGCGGGTGGCTGGCCACCGACGAGGGCGATTGGGCCGACATCTGGGTGTTCGAGGACACACAGATGGCGATCATCCCCGGGTTCGCGGCCGCCGGGAAGGACCAGAACTACCTCGGGGCGCACTGGGACCCGATGACCTACGACGACATGCTGCCGGGCTGCTATGACCCGTCAGCCCGACTCGCCGACATGGACCTCAACCACACCGACGGCAGCATCGCGTTCCCGACGTTTCCCCGATTCTGCGGGCAGACCTTCCTCGAGCAAGGTGCCCGCGACCTCGCGCTGGCCTGCGTCCAGGCCTACAACGACTGGATGATCGACGAGTGGTGCTCGGGTGCGGCACAGGGCCGGTTGATCCCGCTCACGCTCATCCCGCTGTGGGACGTCGACCTCGCAGCGGCCGAAACGCGCCGCTGCGCCGCGAAGGGGTCCCACGCCATCGCCTTCAGCGAGAATCCCACGCGGCTCCGGCTCCCGAGCGTCCACACCGACCACTGGGACCCGCTGTGGGCGGCGTGCCAGGACACCGACACCGTGGTCAACATGCACATCGGCTCGTCGTCGACCTTCCCGATGACCTCTCTCGACGCTCCCCGGGCGGTCTCGTTGGCCCTCACCTACCAGGGTGCGGCCCACGGGTTTGCCGACTGGTTGTGCTCCGGCGTGCTCGACCGGTTCGAGGAGCTGCGCATCGCGTGGAGCGAGGGCCAGGTGGGCTGGATGCCGTTCATCCTCGAGCGCCTCGACAGCGTCTGGTCGGATCGGCCCGCCTACGGCAACCTCGACGGACGGGTCCGGTCCCTCCCGAGCAGCTACCTGGCCGGGCGCGTCTTCGGTTGCGTGTTCGACGACGTCGTCGGGCTCCGGCTCCGCGACCAGATCGGCATGGACCAGATCATGTTCGAGGTCGACTATCCCCACGGCGACTCCACCTGGCCGAACTCGAAGGCCGTGCTGGAGAAGATCGCTACGCAAGCCGATCTGAGCGAGGACGAGACGCGTCGTCTCGCCCGGGGCAACGCCATCCGTTGCTACGGCCTCGATCGCCACTTCGGCGTCTTCCAGTGACACTGTGCCCGGGCCAGGCTCACGTGATTGCCTGCAACCTTATGGTTAGATTAGTTGGATAATCGTCGAGGCCGCCGCCAGTCGGTGTGCGAGGGGGAGGCATGAGGCTCGAGGACAAGGTGGTCGTGATCACGGGAGCGGGAGCGGGGCTCGGCCGCGAGTGCGCGCTGCTGTTCGCGGACGAGGGCGCCAGGGTCGTCGTCTCCGACGTCGACGAGGACCGCGCCAAGCACGTGGCGCACGAGGTGGACGACGCCGGCGGCCAGGCCATCGCCGTCCGCTGCGACGTCACCGTGGAGCGCGAGGTGCAGAGCCTGATCGGCGCCGCGGTCGACGAGTTCGGCAAGCTCGACGTGATGCTGGCCAACGCCGGCATTCCCGTGCCGGGCTTCGGCACCGTGCCGTTCGAGGAGACGACCGAGGAGTCCTGGCGCCGGGTGATCGACGTCAACCTCACCGGAGTGTTCTTCTGCGGCAAGCACTCCGTCGCCCCCATGGTCGCCAACGGCGGCGGCGCCATCGTGGTCACGTCGTCGGCTGCAGCCCTCGTCGCCTATCCCAACTTCGCCATCTACGTGGCGAGCAAGGCCGGGGTTAACGGCCTGGTGCGGGCCATGGCCACCGACCTGGGAAAGCACAACATCCGGGTCAACGCCATCTGCCCGACGCATGGCATGTCCGCGAGCTTTTCGCCGGGCGCGACCGGGGACGTGCTGGGCATGTCCTACGAGCAGGCTGCGGTCGCCGGCGGGCAGCCGTGGGACCCCGCCGCCTTCCCCTCGCCGCTCCAGGCGCCCGAGCCGCCCAGCCTGCGGGACAACGCCTACGGCGCGCTGTTCCTCGCCTCCGACGAGTCGCGCTACATGTCCGGGGTCGCCTTCCCGACCTGTGACGGAGGGGCGCACGCCCGGACCTCGATCCCGATCCCCGACCGGATCGGCTAGACAGCTCGATGAAGCCCGCGCCGTTCGAGTACCACGCGCCGACCAGCGTCGAGGAGGCGGTCGCGTTGCTCGCCGACCGCGGCGACGAGGCCAAGGTGCTGGCCGGCGGCCAGAGCCTCATCCCCATGCTGAACCTGCGGCTGACGCGGTTCGAGGCGCTGGTCGACATCGGTCGGATCCCCGCGTTGCGCACGATCGAGCAGGTCGACGGCGCGGTCCGCATCGGCGCGATGGTCCCGCAGTGTGAGATCGAACGCGACGGGCTGGTGGCCAAGGCCCTCCCTCTGCTCGCCCGGGCGACGCCGCTCATCGGCCACTTCCAGATCCGCAGCCGCGGCACGCTCGGCGGGTCGATCGCCCATGCCGACCCGGCCGCGGAGTACCCGGCGGCCGCGCTCGCACTCGATGCCCAGCTCGAGGCACAGGGCCCCGGCGGTGTGCGCACCATCGGCGCCGCCGAGTTCTTCGCCGGCACCTGGACAACCGCCCTGGAACCCGACGAGGTGCTCACCGGCGTCCGCATCGGCGAGTGGGGCCCGGGCACCGGCGTCGCCGTCCGGGAGTTGGCCCGCCGCCACGGCGACTTCGCCGTCGCCGGCGTGGTCTGCGCGGTCCAGCTCGATGGCGGCACCGTTGCCCGTGCCGCCATCGCACTCCTCGGCATGGGCTCCACGCCCCTGCGGGCCCGTGCGGCGGAGGCCGCACTCGTCGGCACCACGGCCGGCGAGATCGACGCCCGCGAGATCGGTCATCTCGTCGTGCGCGACACCGAGCCGCCCGAGGACCTCCACGCCTCGGCCGGGCTCCGACGCCGAGCGGCCGCCGCCCTCACCACCCAGGCGCTGCACGAAGCCCTCGAGGAGGCCCGCGATGGCTGATGTCCCCGTCTCGGTCACCGTCAACGGCGTCGCCCGCGAGGCCGAGGTCGAGCCGCGCCGTACGCTCGCCGACTTCCTGCGCGACGACTGCCGGCTCACGGGCACGCACCTCGGGTGCGAGCACGGGGTCTGTGGCGCGTGCACCGTGCTGCTCGACGGCCGCGCCGTCCGGTCCTGCCTCGTGTTCGCGGTGCAGGCCGACACTGCCGAGGTCACCACCGTCGAGGGGCTCGCCAACGGCGACGAGCTCACGCCGGTTCAGCGGGCCTTCCGCGACGAGCACGGTCTGCAGTGCGGGTTCTGCACCCCTGGCTTCGTCGTGTCGGCCACCGCGTTCCTGGCCGAACACCCCGATCCCACCGACGACGAGATCCGCGAGGGCCTGTCCGGCAACCTCTGCCGCTGCACCGGTTACCAGGGCATCATCCAGGCGGTCCGCCGGGCGGCCGGGCGTGAGGCGGCGGTGCAGCTGCGATGACCGTGACCCCCGCGCCCCCGCCGTCGGCCACGCCGGCCGCGTCGCCCGCGGCGCGCTTCGTGGGCCAGTCGGTGCATCGCAAGGAGGACCGCCGGCTGCTCACGGGCCACGGACAGTACGTCGACGACGTCGCCCTCGCCGGCATGGTGCACGCGGCCTTCCTCCGCAGCGAGCTGCCCCGCGCCACGATCACCCGGATCGACACCACGGCCGCCCGCGTGTTGCCCGGCGTCGTGGCGGTCTTCACCTGGCGCGACCTCGACGGGCGATTCGGCGAGGCCTGGCACGCCATGCTGGGCGAGGCGCTCCAGGTGCCCCCTCCCCTGGCCGTCACCGACGTGCGGTACGTCGGCGACCCGCTGGCGTTGGTCGTCGCCGAGAGCCGCTACGTCGCGGAGGACGCCTGCGAGCTGATCGAGGTCGACTACGAGCCGGCGGCCGCCGTCGTCGACTACCGCACGGCGTCGGCCGACACCGACAACCTCGTGCACGGCGCCTGGGGCCTGCCCTCCAACGCCATGGTCGACGTGCCGTTCACGCCGCTGTCGCCCGACCTCGAGGAGGCCTTCGGGGCCGCCGATCACGTCGTCGAGGCCACGATCGAGCAGAACCGCTACCTGTGCGTGCCGATGGAAGGGCGCGGCATCGTGGCGTCCTGGTCTGCGGGCCGCGAGGAGCTCGACCTCGTGTGCTCGTGCCAAGGCGTGCACGAGACCCGCAACTTCTTCGCCCGCTACCTCCGCATCCCCGAGGCCAACGTCCGCGTCAGCGCACGCGACGTCGGCGGGGGCTTCGGCCAGAAGATGTTCGTCTTCCGGGAGGAGTGCGCGGTGGTCCTCGCCGCCCGGCGGCTCGAGCGCCCGGTCAAGTGGATCGAGGACCGGCGCGAGAACCTGGTGGCCGCGCCCCACTCCCGCAACGAGTCCGGCCGGGTGCGCGTGGCCGTCGACGACGACGGCACGATCCAGGCCATCTCGGTCGACCACGTCGCCGACATCGGCGCTTACCCGGCCTGCCCGGCGGTGATGAACCAACAACTGCTGCCCGGTCCGTACAGGATCCCGCGGCTGGGCTTCTCCACGGCCATGGTGTGGACCAACACCATGGGCAAGGGCGCCTACCGGGGACCGTGGATGTTCGAGACCACGGCGCGCGAGATGGCCATCGACATCGCCGCCCGCCGGCTCGGCCTCGACCCGGTGGAGGTCCGCCGGGCCAACCTCCTGTCCGCCGACGACCTGCCGTTCACGTCGCCCGGCGGGAACGTGTTCACGGAGATCACCCCGCGCGAGACGCTCGACCAGGCGCTCGAGCTGCTCGACTACGAGGCGTTCCGCCGCGAGCAGGCGCAGGCCCGCGTCGACGGCCGGCTGCTCGGGCTCGGCATCAGCGTCTACGTCGAGCCGACGTCGATGGGCACGCCGACCCTCGCCACCGAGGGCGCGACCGTGCGTGTCGAGGCCAGCGGCAAGGTCGTCGCCTTCATCGGCACGACGTCGCACGGCCAGAGCGTGGAGACGACGATGGCCCAGGTCGTCGCCGACGAGCTCGGGGTCGACTACGACGACGTGACCATCGTCCAAGCCGACACCCAGTCGACGCCCTACGGGCCCGGCACCGGGGGGAGCCGCACCGCGGTCGTTGCCGGCGGCGCCGCCCGCGAGGCGACGATGGCCGTGCGCCAGAAGGTGTTGGCCGTCGCGGCCCACGCCATGGAGGCGTCGCCGCACGACCTCGACATCGAGAGCGGCTCCGTGTTCGTGCGCGGCACACCGGCGCGGACGCTCACGCTGGCCGACGTCGCCAAGGCGGCCTACCGGCTGGCCGATGCGCTGCCGCCCGAGATGGAGCCGGGCCTGGAGGCGACGGTTCGGTTCCGGCCCACCCAGTTCCCCACGTGGTCGAACGCGGCCCACCTGTGCGTCGTGGAGATCGACCCCGACACCTGCGTGCCCACCGTCCTGCGCTTCATCGTGTCCGAGGATTGCGGGCGGATGATCAATCCCCGCGTCGTCGAGGGCCAGATCTACGGCGGCGTCGCACAGGGCATCGGCGGCGTGCTCTACGAGGACTTCGTCTACGACGACGACGGCAACCCGCTCACGACGACGTTCATGGATTACCTGGTGCCCACGACCACCGAGATCCCCGCGATCGAGATCGGGCACGTCGAGACCGCCTCGACCACCAACCCGGGTGGCTACAAGGGCATGGGCGAGGGCGGTGCGATCGGATCGCACGCCGCGGTGGCCAACGCCGTCGCCGACGCCCTGGCCCACCTCGGCGTCGAGGTCACGGCCACGCCGCTCGGCCCCAAGGACATCCACCGCCTGCTCGAGGACGCCGGCGCGTTGGGCTGACTCGCACCACCCCCGGCAGACCGCGATCCTCACCGGCTGCGCGCTCGGTGCAGGCTCCTAGAGGTCCGGACCGCCGATCACCCCGGTGTCGGCCAGCTTCCGGATCGCGCCGGCGTCGAAGCCGAGCTCGTGCAGCACCTCGGACGTGTGTTGCCCGAGCAGCGGCGGTGCGAGCTCGAGCGTGAGGTCGACGTCGCCGAGGTTCCAGAAGGCCCCCGGCTGCTCGAAGCGCCCGTAGTCGGGGTGCGGGTAGCTCACCGCCAGGCGCGCCGGCTGACCGATCTCCGCCTCGAAGAAGCCGTGCTCCCAGTCCTCACGCACCAGCTCGGCCGGCACGCCGGCGGCAGCCAGCGCCTCGAGCAGCTCGCCGGACGCGCGACCCGCCAGCGCCTCGGCGAGCGCATCGTCGCCGGCGACATCCTCGACGCCGGCGGCGCCCCGCAGCGCCGCCATCGCGTCGCTGCCGACCGCGGCGACCGCGACCCAGCGACCGTCGTCGGTCGGGTAGATGCGGTAGCCGGGATCGATGCCGGTCTGCTCGTGGTCGATCCGCGGGTAGGGGGCGGTCTCCCCGGAGTCGAGCAGCAGCATCGTCTCGCTGTTCGACTCGGTGGCGGCGCCGAGGAGGGATGCCGCGACGAAGCCGCCCTCGCCCGTGCGATCCCGCCGGTAGAGCGCGAGCAGGGTGGGGATCACCGACGACATCGCGCACTGGTGATCCATCATCCCGAACCGGTACCACATCGGCTTCGTGCCCGGCGGCGCGGACTCGATCGGCCACCCGGACAGCGCCTGGCCCACCGGGTCGTAGCCCGGCCAGTCGGCCTCGGGGCCGACCGACCCGTACGAGCTGACATGGCAGTAGACGAGGTCGGGCTTGATCTGCGCGAGCGACTCGTAGTCGATGCCGAGCTTGCGGGCGGCCGGCATGCGCAGGTTGTGGTGCACGACGTCGGCCCAGCGCACCAGCCGCTCGAGCGCCGGTCGGCTATCCGGATTGGTGAGGTCCAGGGCGACCGAACGCTTGCCCCGCTGGCAGCCGACGAACAGCGTGACCTGCTCGGGCACCCGCATCCGATCGCCGCTGAGCGACTCGACCTTGATCACGTCGGCGCCGAGGTCGGCGAGCAGCATCGGGGCGAGCGGACCGGCGAGGAACATCCCGAAGTCGAGGACCTTCACGCCCTCCAGCAGGCCGCGCGTCGGGTACGGGCGGCCGCCGGGGGTTGTGCCCGGCCGGCGCCCCGGGCCGGGATCCGCGGCGAGCAGCTCCCCGTTGTGCTCGCCGAGGCGCGGCGCCGGCGAGCGCACCGCGGGCCCCGGCTCGATCTGGTACGGGGCGAGCGTCTGGCGGGCCCGGCCCCACTGGGGGTCGTCGACATCGACGACGTAGTCGTTGAGGATCGCCTGGGTGTTGGTGAAGACCGACCCGATCGGCGACATGGGCGCGGCCGCCACGTCGCCGGCGTGGAGTGCCTCGAGCCACTCGTCGCGCGTGCGCCTCCGGAAGGCGCGCCGGAAGATCTCGAGCTGCTCGGGGCTGGGTATCGGCCCGTCGACGTCGACGAAGCCATCGCCCATCTCGGTGGTGGTCTCGATGACGAGCGGGTGCTCGATGTAGCCGGGCAGCGTCTGGATCCATTCGCCGTCGGCGCACTCGAACATGCTGAGCGCCGGCGCGGAGAAGCCCTTGGGCAGGGGCATCTTCCGCTTCATCATGTCGGTGAGGCGGTCGCCGCGGTGCCAGAGCATCGCCAGGACGGCCATCATCCCCTGGTAGAGGCTGGTGTGCGCCGGGCCCGCCCGGCCCGTGCGTCCCCGCACGATGAGGCGGGCGAGGATCCCGGTCGCGGTGAGGTACACCGTCGCCCAGCTCGGCAGGGGGAACCGCAGGAAGATCGGCCCCGGTCGAGCACCGTCGACCTCCCACATGGCGCCGCTGCGGGCCTGCACCAGCACGTCCCACCCCGGTCGCTCCGCGTCCGGATGATTGCCCGGGTAGCCGGTCACCGACGAGACGATGAGGTCGGGGAATCGGGCTGCCAGCGACGCATCGTCGAGCCCGAGCGCTCCCGCCTGCGACGGGCGGAAGCCGTGGACGAGCACGTCGGCGCCGGCCAGCAGGCGGTCGAGCCGGACGCGGTCGGCCTCGTGGTGAAGGTCGAGGACGACGCCCTTCTTGGAGCGGTTCCAGGTCGCGAAGCCGGCGCTCGACCGCGTCGGGTCGCCGCCCGGCGGCTCCACCTTGACGACCTCGGCGCCCACCTCGGCCAGCAGGTGGGTGGCGACCGGGCCGGCGATCCCGAAAGAGAGGTCGACGATGCGGACGCCGCCGAGGATGCCCTCAGCCATCGTCGACCCCCAGGGCGGTCAGGGTGCCCAGCGCCTCACCCGCAACGACGCAGCGCTGGAGGCTCAGGTCCTGGGCCTCGTCGCTGTGGACGCCGTCGGGGGTGATCAGCCACATCGCGATCCCGTAGAGCACGTTCTGGCGGTAGCGCAACCACGCCTCGTCCCAGGGCGGCGGGTCGACGCCGGCGGCGCGCAGCCCGGACAGGTACCCGGCCAGCAGGTCGCGCTCGTGCGCGGCCCGCGCCGCCGGGTCGAGCGCGGTCACCAGGAGGTACGTGACGTCGAGCGCCCAGCTTCCCCGGAGCGCCAGTTGCCAGTCGATCAGGCCTCCCGCCCCGCGGCCGTCGAAATAGACGTTGCCCGCGTGCACGTCACCGTGCAGCAGTGTGTGGGGGCCTCCGGCGTCGGCGTTGACCAGCCGCTCGAACCCGACCCAGAGCGCCTCCTCCGGCCACCGACGGTTGTCGACCAGGGCGGCGCGATGGCCACCGTCGAGGTGCCGGTGAGTGAGCCGGGGGCCGATCTCCTGCCAGAACCGCATCGCGGCGTGCTCGGTCGGGCCCCGCATCCACGGCAGCTCGCGATCGAGGCGGTCGCCGCCCCAGTAGGCCGCGTGGAGGCTCACGAGCGTGTCGAGAACCGCCGCCACCTCCTCGGGCGTGGCCGGTTCGGTCACGATGCCCAGCCGGCCGCCCGGCCGCGTGGCCAGGTCCTCCATCAGGATCGTGAAACGCACGTCGTCGGGCGCGGCCTCGATGGCGAAGACCTCCGGCGACTCGATGTCGAGGCCCGGTAGCACGTCGCGGTAGATCCTCACCTCGGTGGCGTACATCTCGGGCGGGAACGTGAACCGTGCCAGGTTGCGCTTGAGGAAGATCGTCGGCGGCAGGCCCGCGTCGCGCCCCGGGGCGTAGTCGACCGCGAGTCGCAGCCGGCTGGCCGACCCGTCGCTCTCGTCGAGGACCCGGACACCCACCACCTCGGCGTCGGGGTGACGGGACCGCAGGAGCGCGTTCAGGCGCGGCGCGTCGACCTCGCGGGCCTGGTCGACCAGCGTCTCAACCATCGAATGCCTCCTCGGTCCACCACGGATAGAAGTCGGGAAGGTCCCGGCTGACCCGCAGCGGGAACTGCGGCGTCCGCTTCTGCCTGAACGCGGCGACGCCCTCGGCGGCGTCGGCCCGCGTGCCGAGGGCCAACAGCGCCCGCGACTCGAGCCGGTTCGCCGACAGTGGGTCGGGCGCCCCGAGCTGGCGCCACATCAGCTGGCGGGTGAGCGCCACCGACACCGGTGAGGTGTGCGCGGCGATCTCGGAGGCCACCTCGAGCGCCCGTGGCAGCACCTCGCTGGCCGGAACCAGCTCGCGCACGAGGCCGGAGGCGAGGGCCTCGGCGGCGGGGAAGATCCGGCCGGTGATCGCCCAGTCCACGGCCGTGGCGATCCCGACGATGCGGGGCAGGAACCACGTGGCGCACGACTCGGGCACGATCCCCCGGCGCGTGAACGGCAGCCCGAACCGGGCGTCTTCAGCGGCGATCCGCACGTCCATCGGGAGCACCATCGTGACGCCGATCCCCACGGCGGTGCCGTTGATGGCGGCGATCACCGGCTTCGTGGAGCCGAACACGCGCAGGGCCAGCTCGCCGCCCACGTCGCGGCTGCCGCCCCTCAGCGGCTTGAAGCCGCTGGCGTCGGGGCCGTAGCCGCCCGAGCTGCCAGCCAGGTCGGTCCCGGCCGAGAAGAACTCGCCCGCCCCGGTGACGACGACGACCCGGACGTCGTCGTCGGCGTCGGCCCGGGCGAACGCGTCGAGCAGCTCGTCGAGCACCCCGTAGGTGATGGTGTTGCGCTGCTCGGGGCGGTCGATCGTCAGGGTCAGCACGCGGTCGGCGAGCTGACAGCGGATGTCCCGGTACCCCACCGGCCGTCCGATGCTCAGTCCGACGACGGGAGGCGCTTGGGGTCCTTGACCGGGAGCGGCTCCTCGCCGACCGACAGCGTCCCGCTGCCGGGCCGCGTCACCAGCAGCTCCAGGCTCAGGCCATCGTCCGCATAGCGCTTGCCCAGCAGGGCGCCGTCGGCGAACCCGGTACGCGGTGTCGCCGTGGCGGCCGCCGGATCGTCCTTCGCCACCATCGGGTGACCGCCGCAGCGCAGGTCGACCCCGTGGCCGGGCGATCGCACGACGATCACCTCGGTGTCACACACCACGCTGCGCAACCGCATCCCCACCTTGATGTCCATGACTTTCCCTCGTGAGCCAGCGACTATCGTCTTGTTCAGTTATATCATTTCTCCATAGGCGTGCGCCAGGGGAGGGACGCTGTGAAGATGCATCTCGCGTCGGTCTGGGAGGCGGTCGCGGACGCAGTCGGCGATGAGACCGCACTCATCCACGGCGACCGGGAGGTGACGTGGCGTGAGTTCGACGACCGTGCCTCCCGCCTTGCCGCCGCGCTCGTCGAGCTGGGGATCCGCCCGAACGCCAAGGTCGCCATCGACCTCTACAACTGCAGCGAGTTCTTCGAGACCTTTCTGGCCACGCTCAAGGCCGGGGGCGTGCCCGTCGCCATCAACTACCGCTACCGGGAGGGTGAGCTGGTTCAACTCCTCGACGACGCCGACGCCGAGGTGGTCGTCGCGCACGCCAGCCTGGCCGATCGCGTGGGTGCGGTCGCACCCGACCTTCCGCTCCTGCGCCACGTCGTCGAGGTCCACGACCATCCGGGCCATCACGATGACGACCTCCGGCCGTCGCCATACGAGCAGCTCATCGCTGACCACCGGCCAGCCGAGCGCCACGCGCGTTCTGAGGACGACATGTACCTCTCGTACACGGGCGGCACCACCGGGCTGCCCAAGGGCGTGATGTACACGATGGGGGCCGTCACCCGGCAGTCGCTCCGCACGATGCCGATGATCTGCGGCGTTGGCGCCGAGGAGCCGGCCGATCCCGCCGAGCTCGCCCGGCGCCTGCGCGACCGCGGCGAACGCCCCGTCGTCGTGCCCGCCTCGCCACTGATGCACAGCACGGCGTTCACGTTTGCCTCGCTGCCCGCGCTCTGCGGTGGTGGCACGGTCGTCACCCTCGAGAACCGCCGCTTCGACGCCCCCCGGCTCCTGGAGGCCGTCGCGGATCACGGCGCCACCGTGGGCGCCATCGTCGGTGACGCCTTCGGGCGTCCGATCGTCGAGGCGCTGGACGAAGCCAAGGGGAATGGCACGCCGCGTGACACCAGCACGCTGCGGGTCATCTGCTCGGCGGGTGTCGCCTTCAGCGCCGACACCAAGCGGCGGCTCCTCGACCACATGCCCGAG
>OBLS010000592.1_pt1 | contig 13429 bp, 16 predicted proteins | sample 1519901 | NCBI WGS metagenome assembly OBLS01 (sample SAMEA3113585, study PRJEB22503) | soil metagenome | reverse complement strand
CGCCTGCGATTGAGATCCACAGCCCGGTTGCGGGTGATCCTGTAGAGCCAGGTCGTGAAACTCGCCCGACCAGGGTCGAAAGATCCCGCCGCCCGCCAGACACTCATGAAGGCGTCCTGGACCAGCTCCTCGGCCAGGGAGGCATCCCCAAGCACCCTGATGCCCGTGGCGTATACCGGCCGCGAGTAACGGTCGTAGAGCTCAGAGAGCGCCCGGTCATCCCCTTCCGCTACCCGGCGTATCAACTCCTCGTCCTCCACTGCCCTCACTACCGGTCCAAACATCTGCCTCCCGGGAGTTCTATGCTAGCCGGCCAAACCACACTCCGGCCTCCGCCTCATCAACCCCAGAACCACCTGTAGGGTTCGACCGGGTCACCGCTCCCAGCCCCGCACCCAGGACAGGGGGTAGTACTCTCCACAGCATCCTGGCCGATCACTCTACGGTATGTACGCAACTGTGCCGCCAGACGGTTCGTTTAGGGGAACGTACGCCACCTTGCCATCATGAGCAAAACGTTTTAGAGTGTGACGTGATGAATACGGGGAGGGTCTCCGATCGACGGTCGCGCGGAGCAGGGGTCGGGGCGGCGGCCTACTTCTTACTAACGGGGATCATATTTGCCACCTGGGCCTCGCGCGTGCCGGCCATCAAGGGCGGCCTGGACTTGGGCGACGGCCAGTTCGCTGTCGCCCTCCTCGGGTTGGAGGCAGGCGCCGTTCTCGGCCTCCAGCTAGGCGGCCTCATAGTGCCACGCGTGGGGAGTCGACGGGCCCTGACCACTTCGTTGGTCGTGTTCACCTGCGCGCTACTCGGTCCTGCGTTCGCTCCCAGCCTACTCCTGCTGGCCGCGAGCCTGCTCGCGTTCGCCGCTCTCAACAGCGTCGTGGACGTCGCGATGAACACCCAGGGACTCGCCCTTCAGCGGCTCCTTGGCCGTCCGGTGCTCTCCAGGCTGCACGCCATGCACAGTCTCGGGGGCGTCCTCGGCGCAGGAGCGGGCGCCCTTGCTGCGCGCCTCGGCGCCGCCGCAACACTTTTTCGCGTGTGCCGCAGCGGCGGTGGTGGCTGGACTCGCCGCCTGGCCACTACTCTTACCCTCGCGGTTCGATGCGGCGGAGGAACAGTCGGAGGATAGACCTGGTGGATTGAGGCGTTGGTTCGGTGATTGGTCGGGTTCCAACTGGTTGGCCTGGGTCTCCTGGGGGTGGGGATCGCCAACGCCCTGCCGCTAGCCATCGGCGCCGGGGGCAACGCTCCCGGCGAGACGCCGGCCACGGCCGCCGCGCGAGTGTCGACCCTCGGTTACCTCGGGTCCTTCGTTGGTCCCACGCTCGTGGGGGGCCTGGCGAGCCTGTCCAGCCTGCCCCTGGCACTGGGGCTGCCTGCCCTGCTGGTCCTAGCGACCGCGTTCGGGGCGAGGGCGATCAGGCGGGCCGGATAGAATGTTCTCGTGGCAAGCGATAGGAACGACGAGCGACTGGCGGCTCCGGGGAACCTGGAGCTGGTCCGAGACTTTGTGAACACCCTGGACATCCTGCCAGGCACCGACGAGTTCGAGGACCCGGCTGGCCTGGCTCTCTGGCTGGCCGACCACCGGCTCGTGCCCTCCTCGCCCTACCTTACCAATGAGGACCTCGCGCGTGCGAGGAGACTGCGCGAAGCCCTGCGCTCGTTCCTAATGGCTAACGCAGGTTTACCGCTCGACCCTGGGGCCGCGGCGGCGTTCGACGACGCTGCCGGCCCCGCGCGACTGCGGACCACGGCCGACGAAGGCTGGCTGGAGCTGCTCCCGTCCGACGAGGAAGGACTGGATCATGCCATCGGCCGCTTGGTTTCGATCGTGTTCGCGGCGCAGCAGGATGGGACGTGGTCCCGCCTCAAAGTTTGCGCCGAGTGCCACTGGGCGCTCTACGACCACACCAAGAACTATTCGGCCGCCTGGTGCGGCTCCCAGTGCGGCGCGCGGGTACGTTCCAGACGCTACCGCCAGCGCCGCAGCTCGCCCGCTTAGGGGTTGACTCTCCTACCAGTCGTAGGCGTCAGGGCGGCGGTTCTTCAGGGCGGGGAATTCCTCCCGAAAGCGGTCGAGGTAGTCGAGGTCCAGGTTGGCGAGTGCGTATCCGTCGCGATCAGGGCACTGGGAGAGCACCGTACCCCATGGGTCGACGATGACGGACCGTCCATAGGTCCATCGTCCGTCGGCTTTCCTCCCCCACTGGGCCGGAGCGACGACATAGGCCTGGTTCTCCACGGCCCGCGCCCGCAACAGAAGCTCCCAGTGGTCCTTGCCCGTCTGGAGCGTGAAGGCGGCAGGGACGGCGAGTACCTCGGCGCCGCGCAGCGCGAGCAGACGGTAGAGCTCGGGGAATCGCACGTCGTAGCAGACAGAGAGCCCGATCGTCGCAGCGCCAGCTTTCGCAGTTGCTATCTCCGTGCCAGCCGCGATAGTCCTGCTCTCCAGGTATTCGCGATCCGGGGCCTTCACATCGAAGAGGTGTATCTTGCGGTAAACGGCCGACATCCTGCCGTCAGGCCCGAAGAAAGTGGATGTATTATGCATCTTCGTGGATTGGGGATCTCCTTCGAGGATCGAACCCCCGAGCAGGTAGACTCCGAGCTCGCCCGCAAGGCCGCCGAGGAACTCTGTCGTCGGCCCTGGTACGGGCTCGGAATTCTCCTTGTAGACGTCTTCCAGGCCGTGGCAGTTCCACAGCTCGGGCAGGGCGATCAGGTCGGCCCCCGAGGATGCGGCCGAACGTATGAGCCGTTCCGCCGTGTCGAGGTTCTCCCCTTTGTTGGGAGTCGAGGACATCTGTATCGCCGCCACAGTGATCTTACGCCCGTTCATCACACCATTCCTTTCCGTGCCGGAAGTGCGCTACGTAGACTCCTACCCGGGTCATTCAGTACCAGCTCCGGCGCTGGATCCTTGTTCGGCGAGTAAGCGTAGTAGCGTCTCCTCGTCGTCGACTACGTAGTCTAGCGGGATACGCACCATCGGGTTCAGTCTCCCGCCGATAAAGGCCGCCCTGGTGTCGGTATGGAGTCCCAGGAGGAGCTTCTCGCCGTTCTGGAGGTACTTCTGGTAGTAGGCGATGCCGAGCTCCACGCACGCTCCCTCGTCGGGGATACGCCCGTCGAGCACGAACACGTCTGCGTCGAGGATCCTGGTCCTATCGAGGTGGAACATGGCGTGGCGCCTCTCCTCTGGGGTCATCGTGTCGTAGGGCGGCCTGTCGCGCTCGACGCCGTCGCGTTGCGGGAGGAAGACATCAAAGCCAGTGGCCTCGAGCCTGTGCGCAAGTTCGAGGTTGAAGCGCCTCTCAGCCTCCGAGAACAGTGGTCCTGCGAGGTAGATCAGCACGTCTCTACAAGCTCCCAGAATCAGACTGGCCATAGAGCCTCGACTCCAGAACATGGTGGGCATCCAGTTCCCGCAATCCAAGGTAGTAGCGGGCCGTCTGCAGTACTGCCTCCAGCGGCGCCAGGCCAACGAGCTCGGTCGACTCTACGGAGGCGCCGAAGCCGGCCGCAGCCGAACGAACAGCTTCCAGGGCTACAGGGATGGGGGTCTGATCGAGATCGGTCAGGTTCATCGAGACCTGAGCCTTGCCGCCGACACCGAAGCCGAGCGCCCTCACGGCCGGAAGGCCGCCGTCACTCTCCCTGACCTGTCTGGCCACCGCTCGCGCTACCTCGACGTCGTCTGTATCCAGGTACGCGTTGAAAGCGACCAGGAAAGGACGGGCGCCGACGGCGACGGCTCCTCTGTGAGGATCGAGTGTTTTCGGACCGTAATCCGGCTTCCACAAGGGATCCTCGAGTCGGGATGCGACGCCCTCGTAACCACCCCGTCTGATATCGGGGAGGGATCTGCGGTGCCGGGTCGTCGCGGCAGATCCATAGAGGTAGACAGGAAATCCAAGGGAACCCAGGCACTCGCCGGCCCGGTGTGCCAGCCGGACAGCATCATCCATGTTGGCGCCTTCGAGGGGCACGAAAGGGAGCACGTCGAGCACGCCCATCCTTGGGTGTTCGCCGGACTGGGAGGCGAGGTCGAGTTCAGCGGCGCAAGCCTTCGCCAGGGCGATGGCGCCTTCGAGCACAGGGTCTACGCCGCCGGCGAACGTCAGGACGCTCCTGTTGTGGTCGGGGTCGGAGTGGAGGCCTAGGATACGGACGCCTGAGATGGCGCGGACGGCCTCTGTAATGCGTGAGATCTTCGTGGCGTCCTTCCCCTCGCTGAAGTTGGGGACGGCCTCGAAAAGCGGAGGGCGCACGGCGGTTCAGCGTGCTCCGAGCGCGCGATCCAGGTGGACCGCGGCGGATATGAGCGCCAGGTGGGTGAACGCCTGGGGGAAGTTGCCGAGGGCCTCGCCCGAGTGCCCGATTTCCTCGGCGTAGAGACCCAGATGGTTGGCGTAGGAGAACATCTTCTCCAGGGCGAGGCGCGCTTCATCGAGGCGTCCTGCCTGCGTGAGGCACTCGACGAGCCAGAAGGAGCACAGGCTGAAGCTGCCCTCGTCCCCTTCGAGGCCGTCGGGGGCTGCGTACTCAGGCTGGTAACGCTTTACGAGCGTGTCGTGGGCCAGTTCCTGTTGGATACGGTAGAGGGTGGAGATCCAACGCGGATCCGTGGGGCCGACGAACTTGACCAGCGGCATCATAAGCAGTGAGGCGTCGAGTGCGTCCGAGCCATAATATTGGACGAAGCTGCTCTTCTCGGGGTTCCAGCCCTTCTCCATGATCTCCTCGTAGATCGCGTCGCGCTCGGCTATCCAGCGCCCGTCCCCCGAAGGCAGACCGCGCTGGCGGGAGATCCTGCCTGCCCGCTCCAGTGCCACCCAGCTGAGGAGTTTGGAGGAGACGAACTGGCGCCTGCCCCCTCTGACCTCCCAGATGCCCTCATCTGAGTCCCGCCAGTTCTCGCTCAGCCAGTCCAGTATCTTCCTGAGGTTCTTCCAGAGGTCGTAGTCAAGGGGGGCGCCGTGTTTGTTGTAGAGGTAGGCGGCGTCGAGCACGGCCCCGTAGAGGTCGTGCTGGCGCTGCTTGAAGGCGCCGTTGCCCAGCCTTACGGGGGAGGAGTTCATGTATCCGGAGAGATGCCAGAGCTCAGTCTCGGTTATGTCCTTGCGGCCGTCGATGCCGTAGAGCGGTTGAAGGAGGCCGTCCTCGTCCTCGTGGCAACGGTCCCTGAGCCAGCCCATGAAATGTCGCGCCTCGTCCTCGAAACCGACGTAGATCAGGGCGTAGAGCGCCAGCGCCGCGTCCCTGAGCCAGGTGTAACGGTAGTCCCAGTTCCTCTCGCCCCCGATCCGCTCGGGCAGGCCCATCGTGGGGGAGGCGACGAGCGCGCCCGTCGGGTCGTAGACCATGAGCTTGAGGACGAGAGCGGAACGGTGGACTATCTCCCGCCACCGCCCCTGGTAGGTGCTGTTGGAGAGCCAGCGTCGCCAGTAACCGAGGGTGCCGTGCAGCAGTTCCTCGAAACCGACTTCGGAGAGTATCTCTCCTGGACCCTCGCCCCTCCGGAGATGCGCCAGGACGAACGTCGCCGTCTCCCCCTCGCCGAGCGCGAAGTGGGTACCCGCAGCACCTTCCGCCCCTTTCTCCAACCGCACGTCTGTCGCCAGCCCGAGGCAATGGTCCCCCGACGCGAAGACAGCTCCTAACTTGCCGATAGAGACCGCATGGTCGCGGCGGGCGTAGTCGAAGGCTGGAAGGCACTCGACACGGAAGTGAATCTTCCCCCTGATGACCCGCACGTTACGGACGAGCCTGTGACGCTCCCCCGGGCGCGTCACGATCGGCATGAAGTCAAGGGTCTCGGCAAGGCCCGCAGGCGAGAAGAAGCGGGTCAGGAGCACGTTGGTGTCGGGCAAGTAGAGTTGGTGGCTGTGGGTGTACTCCACAGGTCGCAGCGCGAAATGCCCGCCCTTCTCGTCGTCGAGGATGGAACAGAAGACACTCGGGGAGTCGAAGGCGGGCAGGCACAGCCAGTCTATGGTGCCGTCGGTACCGACGAGCGCAGCCGTGTACAGGTTCCCGATGACACCGTGGTCCTCGATAGGCAGATATCCCACTCCAGCCTCCCTTCTCAGCATCGATGTCCGTGCCTGTATCTTACAGTGCCGTGCATAAGGCTTGCGCCTCACGCACCACGAGCATTTCAGCACGCGCCCTGTCGGGCGCTTGTCAGCATGTGACATATGCGAGCCCTGGCTGATTGGCTGAAAAGGCGCCTGCAAGGCGCCGTGCTGACAAGCGGAGGCCTTAAAGGCCAAGGCGTGCTGAAATGCTCTAATAGCTAACGACCAGTACGCCGCCAGCGATGATCAGGAGGACTCCTAGCGCCTTCAGGATGCTGAAATCCGCTCCTGCACCGAAGACCTCGAGGGCGTCGAGTACGAGGCCAGCGATCAGCTGGGCGGCTATAACGAGCGAGAGGGCGCGCGCCACACCGGCCTGTCCGGCAGCGACGGCGATGGAGCCTACTATCACGGCCCCGAGGACGCCGGAGGCCATCGCGTAACCTACCGCGCGGCCCGTAAACTCCGGTTTCGCCACCACCAACGAGATCAAGAGCGCGAACACGCCGGTCGTAAGACCCGAGATCGCGACCAAGACCAGGGGTCCGAGCGTTCGCTGGGCCGCCCCTGTGAGGCTAGTCTGGACGGCCACGCACACGCCCGCGAGTACTGCGAGGATAAGAGTAGATTTCACTGGTACCCCCTGAAGTTCGTGGTCTCAACGCAGGGCCCCGGTCGGGACGCCCGCAGGATTATACGCGGGTGGCGACCGTTTCTCCGGTTTGTGAGGTGGGTATACATCTGGTTGTTCTTTTCTTGATCGTGTTTGGTGAACGTACGGAGGATAATCGTGGAACAGATGCTAGGCGGAGCAAGGATCACCTTCCTCGGGCACGCGACGTTCAGGTTCGTGACGGCGGGCGGCGGGCAGATCATCATAGATCCCTTCCTCACGGAGAACCCACAGACACCGGACGACATGAAGCACGTCGGTGATCTGGACACCATCCTGATAACCCACGGCCACTTCGACCATTTCTCGGACGTAGAGTCTCTCGCGGGGCAGACGGGGGCAGCGACGGTCTCCAACTTCGAGATCTTCTCCTACCTGCAAAGGGAGGGAATCGAGAACGCCATGCCCATCCAGAAAGGCGGCACGATCGAGGTCGGCGGCCTCAAGGTAACCGCGACCAACGCCTTCCACTCTTCAAGCATACTGCTCGACGACGGCAGCTACATCTACGCTGGCGAGCCGATGGGCTACGTCATCGAGTTCGAGAGTGGCTTCAAGCTGTACCACGCGGGCGACACCGCGGTCTTCGGCGACATGCGCCTTATCGGGGAGATCTACGACCCCGACCTCGCCCTGCTGCCGATCGGCAACCAGGTGGTGATGAGCCCGCTGGAGGCTGCCCACGCAGCCAGGCTCCTCGGCGTAGAGCACGTCGTCCCGATACACTACGGGACCTTTCCGTTCTTGCCAGGCACCCCCGAGGAGTTCCAGGAGCACGCCTCCGCCCTCGTCCCAGATCTCAAGGTCCACGTCATGAAACCGGGTGATGATCTGGCGTCGTAGAGCGGTTTGCTTGTAGGGGCGGTTCGCGAACCGCCCACATTAGAACCGCGGCTAGCAGGTTTCAGGCATCAGCGGTTGCCCCCGGCTCATACCGTCGCTGATAGAAAGACTAGCAACACGGCGCGGGACACCTCCCCCGTAGCTCCGACTACATCGCCGCCGATGCCACCAAACTTCGCTACGGAGATCCGTAGGGCACCGAGCCCGACCAGAGGTACAGCCAGGATGGCGAGCGGCGCGAGTAAGGGACTCGTCGCCAGAAGAAATGGCAGCGGCGCAAGCAACGCAACGACGACGGCGGGAGTACGGTGTGGCCCGGAAAGCGCTCGTACAAATGGCGCGGAGGAGGAGCGCGGATCGGCGGGCTCGCCGAATGCTAGCGTAAGGAGCATCGCCGACCGCGCCGCGACCTCACTTGCTAACAGGGCGAGCGCGGCATGGGCTGGAGAGGTAGCGCAAAGTGCGGCCAGTGCGCCCACGGTAGGAGCGTAGACCAGGAAGAGCGCGCCTAGACCGCCGATGCCGACGCGAGTGTCTTGGAGTACTTCGCGGCGCCGGTCGGGGCTGCCGTGGGCCATGATTGCGTCACCGACGTCGAGAACGCCGTCGGCGTGGTGCAGGCCTGCGGCGAGCAGCACCGCCCCGAGCGCGAGCGTGGCGGCTACACCAGGAGGCACGAAGTGGGCCGCCAGTAGCAGGAAGGCTCCAGGCAATCCTGTAATCAGACCGATCAGGGGCAGAAGATGGATCTCGCGCGCGGCCTCTTCCAGAGTGGGCCCACGAACCGGAAGGACCGTGAAAAAGGAGAGCAGCGCCCTCAACTACTTGATCCTGACGCCAACCCCGGCGACGCAGAGGTGGACCTCCACCGCCGCCGCCGCAGCCCGCTGGTTGACCAGCCCGAGCAGGTCGCGGAACCTCCTCCCCGCCTCGCTCTCCGGCACCACCCCGAGTCCGACCTCGTCGCTCACCAGAAGAAACGGCACGCTGAGATCCCCGGCCAGGGCCAGGAACCGGTCGAATTCGGCGAGCGCTTGCTCCTCCCTGGCCGAAACCCACAGCGTGAGGGAATCGAGCAGGACCACGTCCCATCTCTCTGCGGCGTTCAAGACCTCGTCGAGGTCGCAGATCTCCAATGTACCCCACCCGCGGGGCCTGCGCTCCCTGTGGAGCATGACGCGCCGCTGCAGGTCCTCATCCCCCTCCATGAGGGCCGTGGCCACGTAGAGGACACGCTCGCTTCCGAGCGAGGAGGCCAGCCGCTCGGCGAAGGCGCTCTTCCCGCTGCGGGCGCCACCGAGGATGAGGGCGCGAACGGCTACAGCTCCTCCCGGATCGCCGCGACGAGCCGCCCGTTTTCTTCCGCATCCCTGACCGCGACGCGGAAGTACTCAGGCCCGAGCCCGTGGAAAGGCCCGCAACCCCGCACGAGCACCCCGCGTCTGACGAGCCGCCCCGGGAGTCCCTCTGGCCCGCAGACGAGCAGGAAGTTCGCGGCCCCGGGGAATGGTTGTAGGCCCGGGAGGGGATCGAGCGCCCTGAAGAGGTCTTCGCGCAGGCGGGTCACCTCGGCTATCGAGGCTTCGGCGAAGTTCCGGTCTCCGACGGCGGCGATCCCCGCAGCGGCGGCGACGGCGTTCACCGGCCAGGATGGCTGGAGCGCCTGGATGCGCCCAGCATCGTCGCAGACAAGACAGCCGAGCCGCAGACCGGGTATCGCGAAGAACTTGGTGAAGGACCGCGCGACCCAGAGCCCACGGTCGACCATTTCTGTGACGCTGATACCTGGAACGAAGTCGGCGAAGGCCTCATCGACGACTAGAACGGCGCCGGCCTCCTGTACGCGGGCCGCCACCTCGAGGACTTCGCCGCGGCCGAGCGAGTCGCCCGTAGGGTTGTTCGGGTTGCAGAGGAACACCACAGAGATCCCTTCGAGGTCGCCGAGCGCAGTGGGATCCCACCTAAAACCCTCCTCGCGCCGCCGGGCCACCGTGCGGACAGGTTCCATGCCTGAGGCCCTGGCCGCCGCTGCGTATTCCGAGAAGGTGGGCTCGAGCACGAGCGCACTTCCGCCTGTTGCTGCCGCCCTGGCTGCGAGGAACAGCGCCTCCGCCCCACCGTTGGTCGGCACTACCATCTCAGCACCAACGCCGAGGTAGGCGGCCAGGGCCCCGCGCAACCCGGTGTATTCCAGGTCGGGGTAGCGGCCTGAATCCTCGTAGAGGGACCGCCGGGCGGCTTCCAGGGCGTTACCCGGCGCGCCGAGGGGGTTTATGTTCTGGCTGAAATCGAGTAGCTCCCCGACATGGACGTCGAGGGAACGAGAGATGAGGTCGCCGTGGGCACCGTGGTGACGGTCGCCTGGGTACTGTGCCCAACCCCTAACCACGGAACACCCTCTCCGCCAGAAACACCAGGAGGCAGGCCAACACGCAGCAGCGGCGCATGAGACCTACAGCGCGCCGGATATCTTCAGGCACAGGTAGGCGTCCGTCGCCGAGCATCGGCCCCTCCCGCAGCACCCCGCCGTACGTATTGGCGCCACCGAGCCTTACGCTGAGGGCGCCGGCGAAGGCGGCCTCGGCCATCCCGGCGTTGGGGCTGGTGGTTAATGGTCCATAGCGAAAGGCGGTCAGGAGCGTGCTAAGAGGTCGTCCCGAGATAGCCGCCGTGGAGAGCATCGTAAGTCTCGACGGCGCGAGGTTGGCGAGATCGTCCAGACGGGCAGAGGCCCATCCAAGGTCTTCGTAGGGAGGCTGCCGGTAGCCCACCATCGAGTCCAGGGTGTTCACGGCCTTGTATGCCAGCGCGCCCGGCGCACCGAAGAACGCACCGTAGAACATGGGGGCCACGACGCCGTCGGTCGTGTTCTCCGCGACCGATTCCACGGCGGCCCTGCAGACCTCGGATTCCGAGAGGTCGTCCGTATCCCGCCCGACGAAGTGACCCAGCCGCGTTCGCGCCATTTCGAGCCGTCCTTCTCGCAGCTCGTGCTCGACGTCCCCTGCGGCCTCGCCGAGGCCGCGCATCGAGAGCGTGGTGGAGAGTAGGACAGTCCCGATCATCCACCTTGGCTTGCAGGGCACGACGCCTAGTATCTTCCGCGTGGAGACGAACACCAACGAGGGCGCTGAGACGGCAAGCACGATGCCTGCGAGGCGCCTGGACTTAGGACTCTCTATTCTCAGTGCCCTCTTCTCGAAGGCCGAGATCACAAGCCCCATCAACACGGTTGGGTGTACGGCCTCTGGAGGCTCGCCGAGCACGGCGTCGAGAAGCAGCGCCGCAGCGACCTGTCCCCCTCTTTCCGGACTCATTCCCTGCGAGGTGCCCTGCGGAGCTTCTCATCGTCCGGGGGAGAGGGACGGCCGCGGAGCGCCCCGACAAGCCCGCCCACCGTTCCGAGGAGGACGGCGCGCAGGACGAAGTTGGCCATCGAACGGCCGAGGTCCCGCAGACCGGGGGGTTGCAGGGTCGCCTCGACCTCCGCAAGCTGCGCGGGTGGCGGGAGATCCCTGACCTTCTCGGGGGAGGCCCCACGCTCTTTGCGTTCCTGCCGGATCTCCGTACGGACCTCGTTTACGTAGGAGACGATCTTGGGGGCGGCCTCAGCGGCGTAATCGCGGGCGGTCCCTGCGAGCAACGTTGCCTGCAAAGCGGTCGTCAAAAACAGTGTGATCCCCACCATGACGGCGACCACCGTCGCTGCCAGGGCGCCGTCGCGTAGCAGCAGTGATCTGTAGGGCACCCCGGGGTCGAGGCGCGTGGGGCGTACCCTGAGGGCCGCCAGTATGGCCAGGAACAGGAACAGAGCAAGGGCCAGCCGCGTCCTGTACTGCGCTATCGCGGCGAGGACCCAACCAGGCGTATCGGCAGGGTCGACGAAGAGGAAATACAGGTCCGAGGCGAGCGCGACGAACACGCCCGCGAGCCCGTAGAAGTAACCCGTCCTGATCGGTCCCGAAACTCTCACTGGGTAACCGTACATACAGGGGAGGATACAGCATCACCCACGGACGCTCTGTGATCTAGGATCCCACCCCCGTCAGGGGTCGGACTCGCCCGCGGCCGAACGCCCCTTGAGGAGAAAATACAGACCGGCGAGCACGACCGCGCCTCCTACAATCGTCAGCAAGCCTGGTCTCTCGGAGAGGACGAGCCAGGCCAGAAGCGCGGCGACGACGGGCTCGGCCAGGATGGTGCCCGAGATGATGGAGGCCTGCACGTAGCGCAGGGCCCAGTTGAAGACCGTATGGCCCATAAGCTGAGGCCCTGCGGTGATCGCCGCCAGCCAGAACCAGGTTTCTCCGGAGTAACCCCAGAGACGGACGTCGAAGCCGAGGGCGAAGGGCAGCAACGCCGCCGCTGCCGCCGAGTACACGACGATGGAATAGGGGAGCACACCGACGCCCCCGGTGGTGCGGGAGGAGCGACCGATCAGGACGTACACGGCCACCGTCACGGCCCCGACGAGGGCGAGCACGTTCCCCAACACGGCGGCCGAGCCTACGGTCCTGTCGAAGGCGATGACGGCCGTGCCCGCTATAGCGACCACGATGCCAAAGAACGATAGCGGGGTGGTGCGCTCTCCGAAGAGTAAGTATGCGAGGACAGCCACGAAGACGGGCTGGGTGGACACGAGGACGACGCTCGCGGCCACGCTCGTATAGTCGAGCGAGGAGATCCAGAATCCGAAATGGGCCCCGAGCGCCACTCCTGAGGCTATCCCCACGTAGAGTGCACGGCCACTCGGGAAGCTGTCCTTCCTGACGAGTGCCGGTGGCAGGAGCACAGCGGCCCCGAGGGCACACCTCCAGAACGCGATGGCAATGGCAGGGGCCTCGGCCAGCCGGATAAAGATGGCGGACGCCGATACTGCGAGCACCCCTACGGCTACGGCCGGGAGAGCAACCCTACCCCATGCCTTATCCTGTACCAGACCAGAGCCCCACTTTCCCTGACGAACTGCCCTCTACGGGACCACTTCTTGCGCCACATCGGGCTACTATACACGGGCTCCGCCACAGCGAGCAGGCCAACCCTGCCGAAGGAGGCGACCGTCCTGACGCAGTGCAATGGGTCCGTCACCACAAGGACCTCGCCGATGCCTCTGTGGTGTGCGACCTCAGCCACCCTCACGGCGGATTCCCAGGTGCTCCTGGCGGTATCCTCGCGCAGGATCGCCGCCTCAGGTACTCCCATCTTCCGCAGGATGCCCGACATCACCACAGCCTCACCGGGCGGATGTTCGCCCTCACCGCCGGTCGGGAGGAGGAGATCAGCCAGTCCCCGAACGTACAACTCGCCCGCGTGACGCGTCCTGAAATCCAACGTAGGGCTCGGCCTCCCACCTGGCAGTACCTGCGCCCCGAGAACCACGGCGACCCGTGGCCTGGCCCTTATGCCGTCAGGGACCGAAGTCGATGGCCGATCCACGTACACCCTCAGGAGTTCAGCCAGCTGCCCGAGGATGCCTCCTCGCAACGGACCCTTCAACGCCGGGCCTCGCGCCTTGCCAGCTCCAGATCCCCTGGCGAGTTGACGTTCATCAACAGGAGGCCGGGGTCCCCGAACCGGCGTAACTCTTCCCCGACGTACTCGACCTCATAAACCCCTTCCAGAAACGTGTGCACGGCCCGCGCCCCGCCGTCGAGCGCCGTCCCGAGACGTGGTAGCAGCGTCCTGGCGTAGGCGGCGCAGAGCGGGTGGATTCTGCCCCGGTATCGCGGGACCACGGCAAGAACGCCGCCCCTCGCGAGACGCCCCAGCAGGTAACTTACCATGCTCTGCGTCAAGAAGGGCATGTCACCGGCTGCGACGA
>OBLS010000591.1_pt1 | contig 13462 bp, 14 predicted proteins | sample 1519901 | NCBI WGS metagenome assembly OBLS01 (sample SAMEA3113585, study PRJEB22503) | soil metagenome | reverse complement strand
CAGCGGCGCCCGTTCCAGCAGCTCCATCAGGGGTCGCGGCCCTCCCAGGTGGTGATGCAGGCCTCGTTGCCCTCGGGGTCGGCCAGGACCCAGAAGGCGGGGGCCTCGGCGTCGTAGGTGAGCCGGCCGCCGGCGGCCAGGGTGGCCTGGATGCGGCGCCGGGCCTCGTCGTGGGGGACCGAGATGTCGAGGTGGATGCGGTTGCGCTGGGGGCGCGGGGCGTCCATCTGCTGGAACCAGACGGCCGGGCCCTGGCCGGCCGGGTCGACCAGGGGGTCCTCGGGGCCGGTGCGGCCGGGCTCGTCGGTGTAGCCGAGCACCGCCTTCCAGAACGGGCGCACGGCGGGGATGTCCAGGGCGTCGATCGCGACCTCGATGACCTGCACCGATCGGGGGGCGCGGCCGTCGACCCCGGGATCGGTGGCCAGCCCGAGCTCGGCCGCGGCCTCGGTGATCCGCCTCGCCAGGGCGACCTCCCGCGGGGTGACCGCGGCGCCGGCCGGCGACTGGAGGGACAGCATGACCCGGTCCCGGCGCAGGTCGGCCCGGAGGCTCCCGTGCTCGTCGCCGCAGGAGGCCACGAGCACGGCGGCCACCTCGGTGGCCTCGGTCAGCGACCCCACCGGCAGGTCGGCGCGGAGCTCGCCGAGGACGTAGCGCCAGCCCAGGTCGCCCACCGCCTCGGAGGCCTCCTGGCGGCGCAGGGTCCGGCCGGGGCCGGCCGGCAGCTCGTAGACGACCAGCTCGGCCTGCTCGCCGTCGACCTCGCCGGTGCGGGTGCCGTGCAGGCGCATGCCCGCCTTCTCCATCACCCGGCGGCTGGCGTCGTGCCCGGCCAGGGTCTCGGCCACCACCCGCTCGATCTCCGGGTCGGCCAGCAGGCGGGCCAGCAGCGCTCCCAGGGCCTCGGTGGCGTAGCCCTGGCCCCAGCTCGGCTCGACCACCGTGTAGCCGACCTGGGCGGTGGCCCCGTCCAGGCCGGCCCCGATCTCGCCGACGACGGCCCCGTCGGCCTTGCGGACCATGAAGTAGGGGCCGTACCCGGCGCCGGGGCCCGGGCGCGCCCCGGCCACCATCTCCAGCACCTCGAGGGAGAACTGGGAGGGGTAGCCGTCGGCCAGCACCACCCCCTCGGGGGTGCGCCCGTCCAGCAGGGCGCGGGCCACGTCCTGACCGATCGGCCGCAGCACCAGCCGGCCGGCGTCGATCTCCATGGCCCCGAGGATCCCAGAGGCTGCCCGGCTCAGTCGACCCGGTCGAAGGGCCAGCCGGACACGACCACCCGCAGGGGGCGACCCTCGACCTCGGCCTCGAAGGCGGCCCGCTCGGGGCTGTCGGGGTCGTTGCCGACCCGGAAGCCGCCTCCGGGGAGAGAGGTGATGGGCACGGTGTCGCCGTCGGGCCACTCCAGCTCGAGGGTGCCGCCGGCGGCGGGGACGATCCGGACCTGGGGCATCCAGGGGTTGAAGGTGGCGTAGGTCCCGGCCAGCGGGGCCAGCTCGGCCGGGAGATCGGTCGCGTCCGGAGCGGCCGGCGGCTGGTCGTCGTCCGGCGGCGGCGGGTCGGGGACCGGCGGGTCGGGGGGCAGCTCCTGGCCCAGGGCGGCCGCCCGCAGCAGGGCGATGCCGTGGTCGACCACCTCCCAGGTGCTGCCGCTGCTGGACGGGTGCCGCCAGGGGCCGTTGCCGAGGGCGGCCACCCCGACCCCGGTCTCCGGGCAGCCGTAGGCGTCGCCGCAGTAGCCGGGGCAGTCGCCCTGGTGGCCGACCCGGGTGTAGCCGGCGGCGACGTCGAGCTCGACCCCGAGGCCGTAGCCGTAGCCCTTCTCCTCGTCGATGGGCAGGGCTGGGGTCAGCATGGCCTGGCGGGTCGCCGGCGCCAGCAGGGGCGGGTCGCCGGCGACCACCGCCCGGAGCAGGCGGCCGAGGTCGGCGACGGTGGACAGGGTCGCCCCCGACCCGGCCGTGGTCGGCACCCAGGGGGCCGGGACCAGGGCCCCGCCGGGCAGCTCGAGGTGCCCGGTGGCCGCCCGGGCCTGGGCCTCGGCGGTGGTCACGGCCTCCGAGGCGGTCATGGCGCACGGGCCGAGCACGTGGCGCTGGAGCGCCTCGGCGTAGGAGCAGCCGGCGACCCGCTCCAGCACCAGCCCGAGCACGGCGTAGCCGACGTTCGAGTAGCGGGCCCGCTGGCCCGGCGGCCAGCCCGGCGGGGTGGAGGCGAGGGCCAGCGCCTCCCCGGCCGGCGACGGCGAGCCGTCAAGGCCGGTGACGATCCCGGCGGTGTGGCCGAGCAGGTGCCGCACCGTGATCGGCCCGAACGGGGTGGCCAGGGGCAGCCAGGGCAGGTAGCGGTGGACCGGGGCGTCCAGGTCGAGCCGGCCGGCCTCGTGCTCGCGGAACAGGGCCAGGGCCGTCATCACCTTGCCGATCGAGGCCACCGGGAGCAGCGCCCCCGGCTCCAGCGGCCGGCCGGAGGCGACGTCGTTGACGCCGGCGGCGAACTCGTGGCGCCACCCACCCGGCCCGATCAGCCCCACGGCCAGGCCGGGCAGGGCCAGCCGCTCCCGCACGAACCCCTCCAGCCGCCCCGCCGCGACCTCCAGCGCCCCGGTCCCGGCCATCCGCGCTCCTCCTCTGGTTCACGGCGGCGCCACCGCGGCCTCGCCGAGCGCATGATCCCAGCATGCTAGGGTCGACGCATGGCGATATTTCCGCTCCCGGGGATGGGCCGGGCCGTGGTCGCGGTGCCGGCCCCGGGCCAGGGGCCGGGCTGGTGGGCCGGGGCCTCCAGCGCCGCGGCCGACCCCGACGGCGGCTTCGTGGTCGGCTACCGGGTGCGCAACGGCCACGACGGGATCGACCAGACGGTGGTGGCCCGCTCGCCCGACGGCGAGCGCTTCACCACCGTGGCCACCCTCGACCAGTCGCGCTTCGGCGCCCAGTGGATGGAGCGCCCGGCCGTCGTCCGCACCCCCGAGGGCCGCTGGCGGCTGTTCGTCTGCTGCGGCACCCCCGAGAGCAAGCACTGGTGGATCGAGGTCCTGGAGGCCGACGACCCGGCCGCCCTGGCCACTGCCGAGGCCCGCCCGGCCTTTCCCGGCGACGACCGGACGGCCGTCAAGGACCCGATCGTGCAGCTGCGCGACGGGCGCTGGCACGCCTGGATCTGCTGTCACCCGCTGGACGTGCCCGGGGCCGAGGACCGGATGCGCTCGGCCTACGCCACCAGCGACGACGGCTGGACCTGGGACTGGCACGGCACCGTCCTGACCGGGCGGCCGGGGGAGTGGGACGCCCGCGGGGCCCGGCTCACCACCGTCCTGCCCGACGGCCGGGCCGCCTACGACGGCCGCGCCTCGGCCGAGGAGAACTGGTTCGAGCGGACCGGCCTGGCCGCCCCCTCTGGGGATGGCGGGCGCTTCGCCCAGGTCGAGGGCTCCCCGGTCGTCGACGTCCGCTACCTGGATGCGCTCGCCCTCGACGACGGCGGCTGGCGCATCTGGTACGAGGCCCGGCTGGCTGACGAGCGCCACGAGCTGCGCACCGAGCGCATCCCGGGCTGACCGTTCCCGTAGGGTTGGGGCGATGTTCCTCGTCGCCGTGGTCGTGCTCAGCGCGCTGGCCGTGCCCCTGGCCGGGGGCCGGCTGGGGGCCCTGGTCGACCTCCGGCTCCGTCGGGTCTGGGCGATCTATGCCGCCCTCGGCCTGGCCGTGCTCGGGGTCGGGCTGCCCGGGCTGCCCGACGGGCTGCGCTCGCTGCTGCTGGTGGCCGCCTACCCCGTCGGGGCGGTGTTCCTCCTGGCCAACCGGCGGGTCCCGGGGATGCCGCTGGTCGCCCTCGGCGCCGCCTGCAACCTGCTCGCCATCACCGCCAACGGCGGGGTGATGCCGGCCTCGGCCGAGGCCCTGGCCGCGGCCGGGCTGCCGGCCGCCGACCCCGGGTTCGAGAGCTCGGCCGCCCTGGACGACCCGCGGCTGGCCTTCCTGGGGGACGTGTTCGCGATCCCGGCCGCCTGGCCGCTCAGCAACGTCTTCAGCGTCGGCGACGTGTGCATCGGGGCCGGCCTGGCCTGGGGGGTGCACCGGGTCTGCGGGTCGCGGCTGGTGCCGCGCTGGACGGGAAATCCGGGTGCGGCGCCGCCCGGCCAGCTCTAGGGTCGGTCCATGAGCGAGGACGGCTGGCGGACCGGCATCCGCTGGGTGGTGGCCCATCCCACCGAGGCCAGGGTGCTGCTGGCCAGGCGGGACGGGGCCCTGTGCCTGCCCCGGACCGAGCGCCCGGGCCAGGTCTGGACGGCCGAGCCCGGCCGGGTCCTGCCCGGCCTGCGCGACCTGCTCGGCGCCGACGCCCTCCTGCTGCGCTGCCTGGACGAGCACGAGGACCCCTCGGCCAGGGTCAAGCTGGCGACCCTGCTGGCCGAGCCCCGGGCCCTGCCGGCCCTGCCGGACGGGCTGGCCTGGGCGGGGCGGGCCGAGCTGGCCGGGGCCGCCGGCGACGGGGACGCCGCCCTGGCCGCCCGGGTGGTCGAGGAGCTGGCGGGCCCGGGTGGCGGCCCCGCCGGCCGGCCCTGGGCGGCCCGCGGCTGGTTCGCCGGGGCCGAGCGCTGGCTGCACGACGCCATGGCCGCCATCGGCCGTCCCCTCACCGGGCCGGTGGAGCAGGTCCAGGTCTGGGACCTGTCGTGCGTCCTGCGGGCCCCGACGGCGGCCGGCGACGTCTGGTTCAAGGCGACCGCGGCCTCGCCCCTGTTCGTCAACGAGGGGCCGGTCATGGGCGCGCTGGCCGGGCTGTTCGGAGACCGGGTGCCGGCCCCGCTGGCCGTCGACCCCGGCCGGGGCTGGATGGTGCTGGACGACCTGGGCGAGGAGGTCGGCTGGGAGGCGCCCCTGGAGGTGGTCGAGGAGGTGGTCCGGGCCTTCGCCCGGCTGCAGGTCGAGGCCGCCGCCCAGGCCGACCGGCTGCTGGCCGCCGGCTGCCACGACCGCCGCCTGGACCGGCTGGCCGCCCAGGCGCGGGCATGGCTGCCGGCGATCGGGGCCACCGGGGAGCTGGCCGGCATCGACGACGCCACCTGGCTGTCCGAGGACGAGCAGGCCGCCGTCCGGGCCGTCCTGCCCCAGGTGCTGGCCGCCTGCCAGGAGCTGGCCGGCCACGCCGTCCCGCCCTCGATCGTCCACGGCGACCTGCACCTGGGCAACGTGGCCAGGGGACCGGCCGGCTACCGGTTCTTCGACTGGACCGACGCCTGCGTCGCCCATCCGTTCTTCGACCTGCTCACCCTCAGGCGCGGCACCGGCTTCGCCGGGGAGGAGGGCGACGGCGAGCTGCGCGACCGGCTGCGGGCCGCCTACCTCCCGGTGTGGGCGCCGTTCGAGCCGCCCGAGCGCCTGGCCCGGGCCCTCCAGCTGGCGGTCCCGCTCGGGGCCCTGCACCACGCGGTCAGCTACCGGTCGCTCGTGGCCGGGATGGCGCCGCCGGTCGAGTCCCACATGGCCGGGTCGACCGCCTGGTGGCTGCGCCAGATGCTGGCCGGCCTGCGCGACCTAAGCTAGGTAGCGCCGGGCCCTGAACCAGGCACCCGCTGCTCATCCCCCCACCGGCCCCGGGCACTAGCGTGACCGACGGCACCCGCGCCCGGTGCCGCGCGGCACAGCCGGGTCGCCACCGCCGCCGCATGCTGGCCGCGGACGCACCGCTGAAAGGTGGGGGAGATGGAATGGGAAGCGACAGGGACCGCCCTGCCGGAGCTGATCGCGTGCCCGGAGCCGGGCTGCGGGGTGCCGGCCGGGGTGGTGGACCGGTTCGTGCTGGCCTCGACCAGCGGGCCGGTCGACCACGTGAAGACGTGGTGCCTGGACGGGCACGGGTTCACCCAGCGGGTGGACGCGCTCACCGGCTGGCCGATGATCCGGGTGCCGCGGCCGGCGGGCACCACCGGTTGACCCAGGAGGCGCTGGTCGAGCGGGTCCGCCGCGGGGTCGTCGGCGACGACCAGGTGCTGACCGGGCCGTTCGGGCCGCGCCGGGTCACCTACGCCGACTGGACCGCCTCGGGCCGGGCCCTCGGCTTCGTCGAGGACGCCATCCGCGGCCAGGTCCTGCCCTGGTACGCCAACACCCACACCGAGAGCTCGGGCACCGGCCGCCACACCACCCGGCTGCGCGAGCAGGCCCGCCAGGTCATCCACCAGGCCGTCGGCGGCACCGGCCAGGACCTGGTCATCTTCTGCGGGTCCGGGGCCACGGCGGCGGTGGCCAAGCTGGTCGGCCTGCTCGAGCTCGGCCGCCGGGCCGCCGGGCCCGGCCCGCGGCCGCTGGTGCTGGTGGGGCCGTTCGAGCACCATTCCAACCTGCTCCCCTGGCGCGAGTCGGCCGCCGAGGTGGTGGCCGTCGGGGAGGACGCCGACGGCCGGCTCGACCTGGCCGATCTTGAGGCCCGGCTGGCCCGCCAGGCCGGGCGGCCGCTGGTCGTGGGGGCCTTCTCGGCCGCCTCCAACGTCACCGGCATCCGGACAGACGCCGACCGGGTCGCCGCCCTGCTGCACCGCCACGGCGCGCTGTCGGTCTGGGACTACTCGGCGGCCGCCCCCTACCTGCCCATCCGGATGGCCGAGAGCCGCCCCGGGGCCGGCGACCACAAGGACGCCGTCTTCTTCTCGCCGCACAAGCTCGTCGGCGGCCCCCAGACGCCCGGCGTCCTGGTCGTCCGCCGGGGCCTGGCCCGCAACCGGGTCCCGACCGTGCCCGGCGGCGGCACCGTCACCTTCGTCGACCCGGTCGGCCAGCGCTACCTGGAGGACCCGGTGGGCCGGGAGGAGGGCGGCACCCCGGGGATCGTCGAGTCGATCCGGGCCGGGCTGGTGGTGGCCCTCAAGCAGGCCGTCGGGACCGACCTGATCCAGGAGCGGGAGCAGCGGTTCCTGGGCCTGGCCCTTGACCGCTGGCGCGCCAACCCGAACCTGGAGCTGCTCGGCAACCTGGAGGTCCCCCGGCTGCCGATCATCTCCTTCCGGATCCGCCACGGCCACCGCTACCTGCACCACGAGCTGGTGGTGGCGATGCTCGACGACCTGTTCGGCATCCAGGCCAGGGGCGGCTGCTCGTGCGCCGGGCCCTACGGGCACCGGCTGCTCGGCATCGGCCCCGGCCGCTCGCAAGCCCTTGACGAGCAGGCCGGCCAGGGCTACCTCGGCATCAAGCCCGGCTGGGTGCGGCTCAGCTTCAACTACTTCATCAGCGACACCGTGGCCGGCTTCCTGGTCGAGGCGGTCGACCTGCTGGCCCGGCACGGCCACCGGCTGCTGGGCGAGTACGGGTTCGACCCGCGCAGCGGCCACTGGCGCCACCACCTTGCACCCCCCGACCCGGCCCCCTCGCTGGCCGCCCTGCTCGACGGCCACCCCGGCCCCGAGCCAGGGCCCGGCCCCGGCGAGGACGCCCTGGCCGGCTACCTGGAGGTGGCCCGGGCCCTGCTGGCCGACCGGCCGGTCACCGGGGAGGGGCCCAGCTGGCTCCCACCCGAGCTGGAGCGGCTGCGCGACTTCTCCCTGCCCCCGCTGCCGGCCTAGCCCCGGTGGAGGGAGCCGGCGGGCGTCCGGTCGGCCCGGGCCCGGCGGCGGACCAGCCAGGCCACCACCAGGGCGGCGGCCACGACCAGGCCGAGGGCGATGCCGACCCGGCCGGTGAGCCGGTGGGCGTGGTGCCAGCTGGCCCCGGCGGCGTAGCCGAGGAGCACGTGGGCCACCGCCCACAGGGTGGCCGCGACCCCGGTCCAGAGGGCGAAGGTCCGGTAGCGAAGGCCGAGCATGCCGGCCAGGCCGGGGAGCACGACCCGGGCCCCGGCGGTGCAGCGGCCGACCACCAGGGCGCGGCCGCCGCCCCGGAGCAGCAGCGACTCGACCCGGTGGAGGCGGCCCGGCCCGATCCGGCGGCCGAGCCGGGAGGCGAGCAGGCGGGGCCCCCAGCGACGGCCGATCCAGTAGCCGGCCGAGTCGCCGGCCAGGGCCCCGGCGGTGCCGACGGCCAGGGCGGCGGCCAGCGGGACGCGCCCCTGGGAGGCGAGCACGCCCCCGAGCAGCAGGGCGAGCTCCCCGGGCAGGACCAGCCCGAGGAAGGCCGGGGCCTCCAGGGCCGGGAGGATGAACAGGACTCCGAGGGCGGCCCAGCCGGCCAGCCCGAGCAGGCCTTCCGCGAGCTGTCCCATGAGGTCCCTCCGCCGTCGCTGTGCGTCCCGGGCAGGGTCGCCCAACGGTGGCCCGGTGGCATCGGGGATCGACCCTGGACCCGTCCCCGGGATCGGGCCGGGCGCCTCAGGGACATCCCCCGGGCGCCGGGGCTCAGCCGGCGGTGGCCAGCAGCCAGATGAAGGCGAAGTGGCAGGCCCCGGCGGCGACCGTGAAGGCGTGCCACACCTCGTGGTAGCCGAACACCTGCGGGACGGGGTCGGGGCGCTGGCGGATGAGCACGATCACCCCGGCGGTGTAGAACAGCCCGCCGACCATGGCCAGGGCGACCTTGCCGAGGCCGAGCGTGGCCACCAGCTGGGGCAGGAGCAGGACCGAGATCCAGCCAAGGCCCAGGTACAGGACCATCCGGGTCAGGCCGACCACCGGGTTGGCCGTCCGCAGCAGCACCAGCACGATCCCGGCGGCGGCCACCGTCCAGACCAGGGCCAGCAGGGCGACCCGCCAGCCGGGCCGGAGCGCCAGCAGGATCACCGGCGTGTAGCTGCCCGCGATCAGCACGTAGATCATGGCCCGGTCCAGCCGGTCCATCCGCAGCCAGGCCCTGGCCGACCACGTGCGCCGGTGCAGGGCGGCGCTGGTCCCGAACATGGCGACCAGGCTGACCACGTAGACCAAGGCGGCCAGCCGGGCCCGTCCCGAGCCGGCCGCCAGCAGCAGCGCCACCCCGGCCGGGATCGAGGCCAGGAACGCGATCTGGTGGAGCCGGCCGCGCAGGCGCGGGGTCACCGGCCGCGGATGTGGGATGGGGTGATCGCTCATTCTCGTCATTGCACGACGACCGGCGGCCGTCCACCACCCCCCATCCGCCGTATCCCTGTCCGAGATCGGGTGACGCCCCGGCCCTGCCCGGGGGAGCGTTCAGAGCCGGGGCGCCAGGAGAGCAATACCCAGGAGCGGCCCGCTCGATACCGGGTCAGCGGACGGTGATGGTGCCGCGCATCCCCAGGGTGGCGTGCCCGGGGATGCGGCAGTAATAGGAGTAGGTGCCGGGCTGGGCCTCGAAGGTGACCAAGCGCAGGCGGCCCACCGGCGCTGTGAGGTCCACCCCGAGGGCGTCGATGGTGAAGGTGTGCCAGAACAGGTCGCGGTTGCGGACCGCCACCGTCAGCTCACCGCCGGTGCCCTGCAGCGAGTCGGGGACGAAGGCCACGTTGGTCGTCTCGACCTCGAGCGCCCCCTCCGGGACGACCTCGGTCTCGGCGTCGGTCATGGCCCAGACCAGCCCCAGGCTGGTGAAGATGAACACCACGGCCAGGATCCCGGTGGGCGCGGCCGCGCCCCGCCCGGCCGCCGGGTCGCGGAGGTGGACCAGCCCGGCCACCGCGCCGATGAAGCCGGCCAGCGAGAAGGCGACCAGCGACGCCGGGACCAGCAGGTCGGCCAGGCCGACCCGGTAGGTGGCGTTGCCGTTGGCCGCCGGGAACATCCAGAACTGGATGTTGACGAACAGCGCCGCCAGCACCAGCAGGCCGAGCATGCCGCTGCCGATCCGCAGCAGGCCGACCCCGACCAGCATGACCACGGCGAAGCCAAGGGCCTCGCGGTCACCCCTGGTCAGGCCGTAGCCGAACAGCACCACCGCGTTGCCCAGCGCGGCCACCACGGTCAGCCGGCGCCATCCCACCAACCCCGAGCCGATGCGCGGTGCCGTCCTCATGCGCCTCCCTCTGCCGACAGGGAGGCAAGGCTAGCGCCGCGGGGTGCGCAGACGCGAGGAGAGGGGCCCCCGGCCGAAGCCGTGGGCGAAGTCGGAGCCCGTGCGGAGCCACCTGCCCGACCCGGGCCGGCGCTCCTCGGCCCGCTTGGCCAGCTGATCGAGGCCCCAGCCGACCAGCGGCAGCGCCACCATGATGAGCCCCAGCTGGGCCAGCCGTTTCCTGATACGCATCGTCTACCTCGCCTGGAGACGTCGACGGCGGTTCCTGCCGCCAGATTGACCACCCGGGCCGCCACCCAAACCCGGGCCTGGCGGCAAGGTAGCAGGATTCGCGTCAGGAGCCGGCCGCGGCCCGGGTGCTTGACCCGTTCCGTTGGGGGCCGGACACTGGGGCGAGCGTCCCACGGGGGAGGGGTGCATGGCGGCTGACGACCTCGGCGACCACGGGCGGTTCAACGACCCGTCGTTGCTGGTGATGTCGAGCCTGGCCGACGGCCCCAAGCACGGCTACGCCATGACCAAGGACATCCAGCAGTTCGCGGGGGTGCTGCTGGGCCCGGGGACCCTGTACGGCGCCCTGGCCCGGCTCCAGCACCAGGGGCTGATCGAGGCCCTGCCGGCCGACGACCGCCGCCGCCCCTACCGGCTGTCCGACCAGGGGGCCAAGCTGCTGGCGGCCCGGCTGGAGAGCCTCCAGCAGGTGGTCACGACCGGCCTGCGCCGCCTGGCCGGGGAGTAGCCGGCCGCCCTCAGGAGCCGGTGGTCGTGGTGGTCGGCGACGGGCCGGTCGTGGTCGTCGGTGCCGGGCCGGTGGTGATGGTCGTGCTGCCCCCGCCATTGCCGCCGCCGTTCCCGTTCCCGCCACCGCTGCCGCCGCAGTCGCTCGGGTTGGACACGCACTCGGCCCCGTCGTTGAGGGCCGTCTCGACGCTCCCGGAGAGCACCATGATCCCGGCGACCAGCAGCAGCCCCAGGATGGCCAGCATGATCGCGTAGGCGACCGCGGTGGCCCCCCGCTCCCCTCCGGATCTGTCCACGCGAGGATTGTGCACCACCGGCCCGCGGAGCGTCAGGGCTAGGAGCAGCGGCACAGCGGGTCGGCGGCCCGCCGGGCCCTGGTCCCCGGCGGCTGGGTGTCGTCGCCCCGGTCGCGCCCGGCCCCGGCGTCCTCGCCGCCCTCGCGGCTGCGGGCCATCGGCAGCCGGACGGTGAAGGTCGAGCCGCGCCGGGGGGCGCTGGTCGCCTCGATCTCGCCGCCCATGGCCCTGGTCAGCTCGCGGGCGATGTAGAGGCCGAGGCCGGTGCCCCCGGTGGTCATGGTCATCGGGTCCTCGACCCGGTGGAACTTCTCGAACACCCGGTCGAGCTCCTCGCGGGGGATGCCGCGGCCCCGGTCGGCCACGGCGGCCATCGCCCAGCCGTTGTCGCGCCACACCCGCAGCCGCACCTCCTGGTCGGTTGGGGAGTACTTGTGGGCGTTGGAGATGAGGTTGGCCAGCACCTGGACCAGCCGCAGAGGGTCGGCGTCGACCTCCAGCGGCCCCGGCGGCAGCTCCAGCTCCAGGCGGCTGTCGGGGCCGCGCAGCCAGTCGGCGGCCGCCCGGCGGGCCGCCTCGGCCAGGTCGGTGCACTCGCGCTGCATGCCGACAACGGCCGAGCCGCCCGGCTCCGAGGAGATCCGCGAGGCCAGCAGGAGGTCCTCGACCAGCCGGGCCAGGTGGTCGGCCCGCTCGGCCACGATCCGCAGCATGTCCTGGCGCTTGTCCTCCGACAGGTTGGGCCCGCGGGCCTGGAGGATCTCCACGTAGCCCTTGATCGGGGTGATCGGGGTGCGCAGCTCGTGGGAGACGGTGGCCACGAAGTCGGTCTTGGCCCGCTCGGCCTGGCGGATGCGGGTGACGTCGTGGACGATCACCACGTCGGTGGTCCACTCCCCGCCCTCGTAGAGCAGCGAGTGGTTGCAGCGCAGCCACCGCTCCAGGCCCTCGGAGGTGCGGATCTGGACCTCGGCCGAGGCCCGGGGGCCGGCCGGGGTGGCCGCGGCCAGCAGGTCCTCCAGCCGGATCAGCTTGCCGTCGTGGTCGAGGCCGGCCAGCAGCTCGTTGTAGGGCAGGCCGACCGCGTCGTCGCCCGGCACCCCGGTGATCCGCTCCATGGCCTGGTTCCAGACCCGGACCCGGCCCTTGCCGTCCAGCAGCAGGATGCCGTCCGAGGAGAGCCCGAGGATCTGCTCCAGGGTCGACTTCTCCTCCTTGATCTGGGCCACCTGGGTGGCGTTGCCCAGGGTGACGGCCAGGCCCGAGGCCAGCGGGGAGAGCAGCTGGAGGTCCTGGCGGCCCAGCCGCATGCCCGCCCCCGCCTCGGCGTGCCGGTCGCTCCGCAGGTTGCCGAGGACGATCACGCCCAGGTGCCGGCCCTGGGCGACCAGGGGCGCGACCAGCAGCTCGCGCCAGCCTTCGGGGGCCTGGCCGGGCCGGCCGACGACCGGGCCGTTGCCCTCGCCGAGCAGGGCCAGGGCGGCCAGGTCGGCCGGGTCGGCCGGGCCGAAGCGGAAGCCGTCGGGGCCGTGGATGGCCCCGAACGGCCGCCCGGCCCCCTGGGCGAACAGCAGGTGGGCCTCCTCGGCCCCGAACAGCCGGGCCACCTTGGGCAGGACGTTGGGCAGCACCTCCTCCAGCACCAGCGAGGAGGCGAAGGCCTGGCCGACCTCGTACAGGTGCTGGAACTGGTCGCGCTCCCGCATCTGCCGCTCGGCCAGGCGGTAGGCGAGCCACAGGGTGGCCGCTGGCAGCAGCACCGCCGGCAGGGCCATCGGCTCCCGCAGGTACAGGACCACCCCGATCAGGCCGACGGCCGAGTTCCCGAGGAACGTCAGGGTGGAGAGCTTGGACGACTCCTGGACCACGTCCCGGACCGGCCGGTCCTCGAGCACGGCCAGGAGCTTGCTGATGAGCAGCAGGTTGACCAGGGTGAAGACGGCGACGCCGACCGCCATGGCGACCATCGCGCGGCCTCCGAGCGGCCCCGAGCCCCTGGCCACCAGGTGGTAGACGCCGATCGCCGGGGCCAGGGCGATGGCGTACATCCCGAGGTTGAAGACCGCCTTGACCGGGGCCCGGCGCTGCACCACCTGGGCCACCAGCAGCCCGCCAAGGGACACGGCGATGGCCTGGCCGGCCGGGAGCAGGGCGATGTTGGCCACCACCATGCCCTCGTACAGGTTCAGCATCTCCAGGGCGCCCCGGTGGGGGAGGCGCAGCCCGGCGATCTCGGAGGCGGCCGTGAGCACCAGCAGGGCGGCCAGCCTGGGCCACACCGACCGGTCCCAGCTGCCCGGTTCCAGCAGGACGACGGCGACGCTGGCCAGCAGGCCAGCGGTCGCCACCAGCACGATGAACCACCGGAGCCGCGGCGGCAGCCCCCTCAAGGTCATCCCTCCCTTCGGCTCGTCGCCGCCCGGCCGGGCCGTTCCAGCGCCCGGCCGGGCGCACGCAGCTCCTCTGTTCTCAGCCCCCCGGCTCCAGCGCCCAGGCACCCGCCGTCCAGCGGCGCGACGCCCA
>OBLS010000590.1_pt1 | contig 13475 bp, 11 predicted proteins | sample 1519901 | NCBI WGS metagenome assembly OBLS01 (sample SAMEA3113585, study PRJEB22503) | soil metagenome | reverse complement strand
CCTTCTCCTCGAAGCCGGGGAGGGCGACCCGGTGGACGCAGACGTCGCAGTTCATCCGAATGTCGCCCCCGACGGCCTCGCGGTAGCGGTCCATCACGAGATCCACGACCTTCTCGTGCGGACCGAAGTAGCCCGCGTAGGAGATGGCGAGCCCGGGATTCTCCCCGGTGAACTCCTCGCTCTGGTTTCGGATGCGCTCCTCCAGGACACCCGTGAAGAGAAAGTAGGAGAAGACGGCGATCTTCTTCGCCCCGAGCCTCTTCAATCGTTCGAGGCCCTCGTGGACGCTCGGGGGGGTCATGCTGACGTAGGCGGTCTCTACCATCGGGTACGGCCGGCCCTCGTAGAAGAGGCGCGAGACCTTGAAAAGGTCCGAGTTCGCATCGGGATCCGAGGAGCCGCGGCCCACCACGAGTACGGCCGTCTCCTCTTTCTCCTCCTCCGGGACGGCCGCTGAGATCTTCTCGTCCATGAGTTCGAGCAACTCGGGCCGGATGCCGAGGGCCCGACCATACTCGAAGCCCACCTCCGGGTGGCTCATTTTCTCGCGTACCAGGGTCGCGGGGATGTCATCCTTGGTGTGGCCGGCGGCGAGGAGCATGAGGGGCACGGCGGCGATGTTGCGGGCCCCGCCTCCGGCGAGGCGGTTCACGCACTCGGAGATCGGAGGCCGCGAGAGCTCTATAAACCCGCCCTCGACCGAGAGCGCCGGGTTGCGCTCCTTCACAAGCGCGACGAGCTCGTGGAACTCGCGGGCCCCGCGAGGGTCGCGGCTCCCGTGCCCGACGATGAGCAGCGCTGGGCCGGCGCCCTTTTCGATATTATTCCTGTTTGCCGTAACGGCCAGGTTTCGCACTTCAGTCCTCCTCGTAGTATATGAGCGCGTTCAGAGCCGCCACCGCGACAGCGGAGCCTCCTTTGGGACCGAGGTTGCAGATCGCGGGCAGCTCACTTTCTACCAGTTTCTCTTTGGATTCAGCGGCCCCGACAAAACCGACCGGGAGCCCGATGACTAGCGCCGGTTCAGCCTCCAGCTCCAGCAGCTCGAAGAGCGCCGTCGGCGCGTTCCCGATGACCCAGACGGCGCCGGACCCGGCCTCCTCCGCCGCAACCCGAAACCCCGCCGCCGAACGGGTGATGCCCAGACGCCCGGAGAGCTCGCGGGTGCGGGGGTCGGAGACGAAACACAAGGTCTCCCGAGCAGTGATGCCAGCAGCGACCATACCGACATCCGTCACGATAGGAGCATCGTCTCGTATAGCTTCGAGCCCCCTCTTCAGGACCGTTTCGTCGAGGACGAGGCTCTCAGCGTAATCCAGGTCCGCCGACGCGTGGATGACACGCTCGACGACCGCCCTGGAGAGCGGCTCGAGGTGTGAGAGGTTCACACGCTCGCGCATGATTCGGTAACTCTCGGCCTCTATGGGGTGGACGCGCCTCACCTCTCCTCCAGCAAGAGCTCCACGCAGGCCGAGACGGGGCAGACCTCGGCGCACTCGGCACACGCCGTGCAGCGGTCTTCGAGGACGACTAGAGGCGAGGGATAACTCTTCGGCGCCGGTCTTATCGCCTTCTCTGGACAGGTTTTTATACACGCTCCGCAGCCCGCGCAGCCGTCCGTCACGGAGAAGACTCTCTTCACCCCATGTACCCCCGGGGTGTGACCATCTTGCCGGCTACAAGTCTCGTCTGGGAGTTGCCGACGAGCACGAGGGTCAGCATGTCTACGTCTTCCGGTCGGAGGGAGGCGAGGTCCGTTACGACAACGCCCTGCGTGGGGCGGTAGGCGTCCCTGACGATACCGACCGGGGTATCGGGGGGGCGGTACTCTAGCAGGATCTTCTGCACCTTGCCGAGTTGCCAGTCGCGGCCCTTCGAGCGCGGGTTGTACAGCGAGATCACGAAATCTCCCAGCGCCGCGGCCCGTACCCGGTTCTCTATAACCTCCCAGGGGGTGAGCAGGTTGGAGAGGCTTATAGAGCAGTGGTCGTGCCCCAGAGGCGAGCCGAGCAGAGAAGCCGCCGCCTGCGCCGCCGTGATGCCGGGTACCACGATCACCTCCACGTCGTCGCTCGCCAGCTCCAGCGTGGGCGCAGCCATCGCGTAGACGCCGACGTCGCCGCTCGAGACCAGCGCGACGCTTCCCCCGGCGCGCGCCTCGGCAAGCGCCTTCTCGGCGCGCTCGACCTCTTCCCCGAGAGGTAGCGTGAGCACCCTTGTACCGGGTCTGAGGAGATGCCGAATTCTCTCGACGTACTGCCCGAGCCCCACGACGAGCTCGGAGGTCGCCAGAGCCTCGCGGGCAAGGGGCGGTATGAGGGCGTCATCCCCCGGTCCGAGGCTTACGAGGGTGAGCCGGCCCCGTACCGGGAGACGGCCGATGGCTACCGTGGCGTTCGCCGACTTCCGCTTCTCCAGAAGCAGCTCCGCACCGGAGGCGAGCACCGACGCCTCGGCGACGCTCGGCGTGCCAACCGCTCTGGCGACCACCGATGAAGGGTTCGGGGTGTCGACGGCCGCGAGCTCTTCGGCAGAGTGGAAGTGGAGCGGGACGCCCAGAGCATCCGCCGCTTCGAGCAGCCCGGCCTCCTCGGACTTCACGTCTATGCTCGCGAGGACCGCGACGCTCTTTTGGGAGAGCCCGGCCTCGTGGAGGGCGGAGCCGAGCAGATCCAGGATCTCCGCCGCGTAAGCTCCGCGGCTGCACCCGACCCCGGCGACGAGCGATGGCGGACGGTACACGACCGAGAGGCGGGGTGTGGCAAGGAGCCTGTCGGAGATCTCGAGTAGGGGTGGTTCGATCTCCTCCGGTCGCACCTTCGGCTCCACCGGCACCACGTTCTCCGGCAGCGGCCCGAGAGGCCAGCGTCGCTCCGAGACGAGCCGGACGGTCTCCCCCGAGACGAGCGCCGCCCCGACCGCCGCGAGGTCCGAGCCCTCCTCGACCTCGAACCCGAGCCTCTTCCCCAAAGAGTCCAGGGCCGGCACGCCTAAAGAGTCGCTCGCGGTGGTGACTACCGGCGTCGCTCCCAGCGTCTGCGCAATCCGTTCGGCGAGAGCGTTCGCGCCGCCCTCGTGCCCGCCGCAGAGCGCGACGGCGAACCTCCCGGCATCGTCCACGCAGACCACGCCGGGGTCGCGGCGCTTATCCCCGAGGAGCGGGGCTACGAGGCGTACGGCGGCACCGGCGGCGAGGAAGAGGACTATCTGGTCACACTCCTCCCAGGCGGCGGCGAGCGCTTCTTTCGGCTTGCCTTCGTAGAGGCGAGCCTCCTCCCAGACCTCAGCAAGATAGGCGGTCCTGCGGCGGCCGTTCGAGGTGGCGGCGATGAGCCCGATCACGGCTTTCTCCCTGAAACGACGAAGACCGGGGTTTCGGCGGCGAGGCGATGAAGTGAGCCTACGCCCTTCACGCGGGAGGCTTGCACCAGCGTGGTCTCGACCTCTAGGCCGCAGCCTTCCAGGATCTCCCCGGCCGGTATCACACGTTCGAGGCCGATAAGGGTCAGGACGACGCGGCGGCGGGCGGAGGCGGCGGCGAGCCCGACGACCTCCTCGAAGCTCTCTCCCGTCCCGCCGACGAAGACGGCGTCCGGCTCGGGCAAGCCGTAAAGCGCCCCCGGCGCCTCGCCCTCGACGACCTGGACATATGCACCGTGGCGGGCGGCGTTGCGGCGGATACGGGCGCAGCTCTCGGCGTCGCGCTCGACGGCGACAGCAGCGGCGCCGAAGCGGGCGCACTCAACGGCGACGGAGCCGCTCCCAGCGCCTACGTCCCAGACGAGGTCTCCGGGGCCGGGGCCGAGCCTGGCGAGGACGAGGGCGCGGACCTCGGGTTTCGTAATCATGGCGGAGCGATGCTCGAACTCCTCCTCGGGAAGCGCCCACCGACCGAGGCTCTCGCAAGAGCCGGAGATCCAACCCTTCTCCCCCACTACCCGCGCCGGATCGTAGACCACGACGACGTTAGGATCTTTCCACTCCATCGCCGCTATCTCCCCAGCGTCTCCCTTGTACGTCCTCTCCTCCGGCTCCCCGAGCCTCTCGGCGACGACGAAGATCCGGTCCAGGCCGGCGAGGGCGTCCACGAGCTCCGCGGGCCCGAACGAGGGGGAGGTGAGGACCGCCACCTTCGGGTGCGCCCGGCAGACGTTGACGGCGCGTCGGGGGTCGCGTCCGTGGGCGCTCACGACTACTGCGTCGTCCCAGGGGAGCCCGTCCCACGCGAAGGCGCGGGCAACGGAAGAGACCGCCGGGAAGACCCGTAGGTTCTCGTGCCCGAACCGCTCTCCGAGAGTGCGCACGATGCCGAAGAAGCCGGGGTCCCCGGAGGCGAGGACCGCGACCGTACCATCCGATGCTTCGATCCGCTCCAACGCCTCCGAGAGGTCGCCCTTGAAGACGGTGGCCCGTCCGGGCTCTACGCTCAAAGTCTCAAGATTACGCTCGCCCCCGGCCACGAGAGCGGCGCTCTTCAGCGACTTACTGGCCTCCACGCTTAGAGGTCCGTCGTCCATCCCGATCACGGAGATCCCGCTCAAGACGCCGCCCAGGTAGTGAGCGCGAGCGCGCCGGGGCTCGCCCCCACCGGGTCCAACGTGTCGAAGTCGACCATGATGACGGGCGCCTCGAGCTTCCCTTCGGCGTACTCTTTCATGTTCTCCGCCGCGAGCGCGCACAAGAGGTGCGGCGCCTCCTCCAGCTCCGCTTCGCGCCAGAGTTCGTAGGCGTGGCGTGCGGTGTTGGCATTTTGCACTTCTTCTACGAGCCTCGCGTCTCCCCCGGTTTTTTCGGTGACCTCCGCCAGGAGCTCATTGTCCACCTTCGAGCGGGTCCAGTGGGTCATCATGACCCCGGCGGCGAGCTTGGTGAGCTTGCCGACCATCCCGACGAAGAAGACCCTTTCGAGCCTGTTCTTGGCGGCGCCCTTGAGGGCGTATCCGGTGAAGTCCCCGACCTCCACGAAGCACACCTCTTCGAGATCAGGCAGGAGGCGCATCGCCGCCTTCTCGGTGAGGCCACCGGTCGAGAGAACCAGTGTATCGTGCCCCTGGGCGCCCATGACGCTTACGGCCTGTCCAACGCTTGCCCGCCAGGAGGCGGTCGAGAAGGGCCGGACGATGCCGGTCGTGCCGAGGATGGAGATGCCGCCGACTACCCCGAGGCGGGGGTTGGTGGTCTTTTCGGCCATCCTCTCTCCGCCGGGGACGCTGATCTCGACGCGGACCCCGCGTTCGGCGGGGTTCAGCACCTCTTCTACGGAGTAGGAGATCATACGCCGAGGAACCTCGTTTATGGCCGGCCCACCGACCGTTAGTCCCAGGCCCGGCTTGGTGACGAGCCCCACCCCCTCGCCCCGATCCAGCTCTATCCCCGGCTCCTCGCGCCAGGAGACGCGAGCGGTGAGGTGCGCCCCGTGGGTGACGTCCGGGTCGTCGCCGGCGTCCTTAACGACGACGGCCTCGGCCCAACCCTCCCCCACCTCGCACCGCTCGACCTCGAACTTCACGCGCCGCTCCTCGCCCTTGCGGGGGAGCCTTATCCCCACCTCTTCCTGCGCCACGCCGCTGATAAGTGCTTTCGCGGCGGCTTTTGCAGCGGCGGTGGCGCAGGTTCCGGTGGTCCAGCCGGTCCTGAGCTTCTCGCCCTTGACCCTCTGCATGCTCGGGGGCATGGAGGGTTCGCGGATCTTGCGTCCGGGCGGCATGGGTTGCTCCCTACGCCTCACTCTCGGCCTTGCGGAACGAGTGGGAGAAGGCGGGGCTATAGAGGTGCGAACGTGTCCCGCCCGCCTCGAGCCCCGGCCCCACGAGGACGAGCGCCTGCCGGGTGAAGCCCGCCTCGCGTATCCGGTCGGCGAGCTCGTCGAGGCGGCACTCTATGACCTGCTCATCGGGCCAGCTCGCCCTGTAGACGACCGCGCACGGCGTGTCCGGAGCGTAGCCACCTTCCAAAAGCTCCTCCTGCAGCAGGCGCGGGCGGGCGGCGGAGAGGAAGATCGCCATGGTGGTACCGTGGGCAGCGAAGGCTTTTATGTCCTCGTTGTTCGGCATCGGGGTGCGGCTGGCGCGGCGCGTCAGGATCACGGACTGCGCAACCTCCGGCACGGTGAGCTCGCGCCCGATGGCAGCGGCCGCGGCCCCTAAAGACGAGACGCCGGGGACGATCTCCCAATCGAGACCCAGCTCCTCGCAGAACTCTACCTGCTCCAGAACGGCGCCCCAGAGGCTCGGGTCCCCGGAGTGGATGCGGGCTATCTCGAGGTCCTCCCTTACGGCCCGCTCGTAGAGCTCGAGCACGCCTTCGAGCGGGATGGTTGTGGACTCTATTATCTCCGCGTTGGAGTAGGCGTGTTCCAGCACCCCCTCGTGTACGAGGCTGCGGGCCCAGACGACCACGTCGGCCTCAGCGATAAGCTTCGCACCCCGTATCGTCAGGAGATCCGGGGCCCCAGGCCCCGCCCCTATAAACCAGACCTTGCTCAAATGACCCTCCCACTCTTGAATATGACCGTAGACAAGTAAGCTCCCGCCCGCCCTACCATCTCCGACGCCCGGACGATCTCCTCACCTTCCATCCCTAACCGTGAACCATAAGTTGCATCTTCTATACGTCCGGCCTCTTCCGCGACCTCCAGCACCTCGGCCAGGCGTCCACCGCCCTTGTAGCACACCACGGTCTCGAAGCCGTCTAGCGCGCTCTGTAGCGCAGTTTTCCCTGCAGTAAAGGGCAAAAGCGCCAGCCGCTCCTCACCCAGAGCGAGCACCGTTCCGCTCCTGGATGCCAGCTCCTGCATCGCCGTGACCCCGGGCACAGTATCAACTTCAATGTTAGGCATAGTTTCTTTTACGGCCCGGATCAGATACGTAAACGTAGAGTAGAGATTTGGATCTCCTATGGTGGCGAAGGCGCAGGTACGGCCTTTCTCGAGCGGTTCGGCGACCGCGCGGGCAGCGTTCGTCCAGTTCTCGGCGCGTGCCTCGGCGTCGTCGGAGAGGGCGAAGAGGAGGCGTGTGATCCGCCCGAGTTCCAGGTGCGCGCGCACGACTGCCTCCGCCCGGCCGACCTCGCCTGTGTCCCCCACCGGCACGAAGACCTCGTCGGCCTCCATGAGGACGCGCAGACCCTTGAGCGTCAAAAGTTCCGGGTCCCCCGGACCGACTCCCACCCCGATCAACCTCCCGCTCACACCCGCGCTCCCACGGCTCGCGCCTTGCTCTCGGCCGCGCTCCTCACGAGGCGGCGCGGCACCTCCGGGGTCGCCGCCCAGTGGGTGTGCAGGTAACTCGCGTGTACCCCCTTCACGACGAACCCCTCCTCTCCACGACCGAGGAACTCCCAGGCGCGCAAGGTCCCAGCCTGCGGCTCGACGGCCGAGTAGTGAAACTCGTGGCCGCGCACGAGCGTCTCTCTGGCGGTCAGCGGCGAGTCAGCGAGCGCCCGGGCCTCCCGGTAGCCCAGAGAGAGCCGGTCCGTCATCCGGGCCTCGGCGTCGAGGACGCTACACATCTCTCGTCCGTCCAGCCTCCGGCAGAGGTAGAGAAGCCCGCCGCACTCGGCGACCACGGGGCGCCCCCCGCGGGCGAAGTCCCGGACCTGCTCCTTTAGCGGCTCGTTCTCCGAGAGGGCTTCGGCGTAGGTCTCGGGGAAGCCGCCGCCGAGGTAGAGAGCGTCGGTGCCCTTCGGAAGTTTCTCGTCGGAGGTCGGGTCGAAGGTGGCGATCTGCGCTCCGGCGCCCCACAGGAGCTCTAGGTTCTCCTGGTAGACGAAACTGAAGGCAGGACCGCTCGCGACCGCGACCCGCACGGTCATGGTCTCAGGCTCAGGAGCTTCGGGGCTCCAGGGCTTCGCCGAAAGCGGGCCGGTCGTGGCGGCGAGGCGCACTATTCCGGCGAGTTCGCAAGAGTGAGCGACCACCTCGCCTGCGGCGTTCAGCGCCTTCAGGGCCTCGTTGCGGCGTTCGGCGACGGGTACGAGGCCGAGGTGGCGATTCGGGGTGGAAATGTCAGCGCTGCGGCGGAGGGCGCCGAGGACCGGGATACCCAGCGATTCTATCGCTTCGCGGAGCATCCTCTCGTGGGTCGAGGAACCGACGCGGTTCAGGATCACGCCAGCCACCCGCAGCTCCGGGTCGAAGGTCGCGTAACCGTGTACCATCGCCGCCGCCGAGCGCGCCATCGCTGCCGCGTCCACGACGAGCACGACGGGCGCGCGGAGCAGCTTCGCTACGTGGGCCGTAGAGGCGAACTCTCCACCCCCGCTCTTGCCGTCGAAGAGCCCCATCACTCCCTCCACCACGGCGACGTCGGCCCCCCTGCCGCCGTGAGCGAAGAGCGGGCCTATAAGGTCCGGGCCGGAGAGGAAGGCGTCGAGGTTACGCCCCGGCCGGCCGGCAGCGAGCGCGTGGTAGGAGGGATCTATGAAGTCCGGGCCGACCTTGAAAGGGGCTACTCTGTAACCTCTCGCGGCGAGCGCGGCCATCAGGCCCGAGGCGACCGTGGTCTTCCCGGCGCCGGAGTGGGTGCCCGCGACGACTATGCGGGGCAGCGAATCTCCTACCACTCGATCCCCTTCTGTCCCCGGTAACCTTCGTCGAAGGGGTGCTTTATCTTGTTTATCTCGCTCACCAGATCGGCGATCTCCACGAGTTCCTGTGGCGCATCGCGGCCGGTGATGATGACGTGCTGGAAGCCCGGACGGTTCTTCAGCACCTCGACGACCTCCTTCGTGTCCACCCAGCCGAACTTCATCGGGTAGGTAAACTCGTCCAGCAGGAGCATGTCGTAGGTCTCGTCGGTGAGACGCCGCTTGACCTCCTCCCATCCCTCGCGGGCGAGATCGGCGGAGTGTTCCAGGTCCTTTACCGTCCACGTCCAGCCGTCGCCCTGCTTGAACCAATCTATGTTGCCCAGAGCCAGGGCGGCCCTCTGCTCGCCGACGTTCCACTTTCCGCTCTTCACGAACTGGTAGACGCCTATCTTGTAGCCGCGGGCCCAGCCGCGGAGCATGACGCCGAACGAGGCCGTGGACTTGCCCTTGCCGTGTCCGGTGTTCACGATCAGGAGCGGACGCTCCCTTCTCGAACGGCGCCGCAGCCGCTCCTCCCGCGACTCTCTCTGCGTTTCGCCATGCGTCTCGCTCACGCCACGCGCCTCCTCTCGACCAGCTGTACCAGGGAATCGGCCCGCAAATCCTCCAGGCGCAGGCACCGGGCGCCTAAAGAGTCCGCTACCTCCCCAGCCATCCCGAGCCTCACGTAGCCTTCCTCCGTGTCCACGACGACCGACGCGACTCCTAAAGCTCTCAGCCCTACCGCCGCCCGGCGTGGGTCCGGTCCCACCGTCGCCCGCCCGTCGGTGAGAAGCACGAGCAGGGAGCGCCGTTCGGCGTCCTGCAGTTCCGCGCGCTTCAACACCTCGGTGGTCTTCTCCAGACCCGCCGCCAGAGGCGTGCGACCGCCGGTCGGCAGCTCTTCGAGGCGCGGCGCGGCGAGCTCGACGCTCGTGGTCGGGGGGAGTAGCAGTTGCGCGCCTTCGCCCCGGAAGGAGACGAGGCCGACCTTATCCCGGCGTTGGTAGGCGTCGGCGAGGAGGGAGAGGATGGCACCCTTCACGGCGCTCATACGGCGGCGAGCGGCCATCGATCCACTCGCGTCTACGACGAAGAGGATCAAGTTCCCCTCCCGGCCCTCCCGGACCTTCTCCCGCAAATCCCCCCGTCGCACCAGGATGCCCGAACCGCTGCCCCCCCGCTCCTTCTGACGGGGAGCGGCGGCTCGCAACGTCGCCGCCAGCGCCACGTCCTTTACGGCTCCCCCAGCCTCACGAGCGCCAACGGGCTGGCCAAGCGACCCACCAACGACGCGACTGCGGCGGCCCAGAGGTCCGCCCCGGCCCTTCTCCGGGACCTCCAGGCGTACCGGCTCGAACGGTTCCGTGGCGGCGTGGTTCCTCTCGCCTGCGCCCGGTCGCGCCTCAGGGGTCTGGCCCTCGGGAGGCCTCAGGTTCGACTCGGACCCCTCTCCACTCTCCGGAGGTGAGGCTCCTCCGTTCGGTCCTTCCGGCGGCTCGGGGTCGGGGTTGTCGGCGAGGGAGCTCTCGATCTCTTCCGGGTCTATACCCGGCTGCTCGAAGGGACCACGCCGCCGGCGGTGCGAGAGAGCCAGGAGGGCGGCCCGGCGAACGTCCTCCGTCGCGACCTCTTCCCGGCCATCCCAGGCGGCCAGTGTGCGGGCGGTCTTCGCGGTCACTATGTCGCCCCGCAGGCCATCCACTCCGAGCTCCGCACATAGGGCGGCTATCTTGTAGAGAACCTCTTCGGGGAGACGGGTCTCCCCCAGCCTGTCCCGCGCCTGTCCAACGAGCCGGGCGAGCTCAGCGTCGGCGGCGGACCACTTCTTCGCGAAGTCCTCAGGGCCGGTCTCGTGGTGAAGGCGGCGGCGCACCACCTCTACCCTCTCCGTGGGATCGAGGCTGCCGGTTACCTCGACCGTGATCCCGAACCTGTCCAGAAGCTGCGGCCGAAGCTCTCCCTCCTCCGGGTTCATCGTGCCGACGAGGATGAAACGAGAAGGGTGCCGGACACTCACCCCCTCGCGCTCGACGTGGTTCACGCCCATCGCCGCTACGTCGAGGAGTAGGTCCACCAGGTGGTCGGAGAGCAGGTTGACCTCGTCCACGTACAGGATGCCTCGGTGTGCCACCGCGAGAAGCCCCGGCTCGAAAGCCTTCCTGCCATCGGCGAGCGCCTTCTCGATGTCCAACGTCCCGGCGAGCCGGTCCGTGCTCGCCCCCACCGGCAGCTCCACGAGCCTGACCGGCCGCTCCTCGGCGAGCGCGTCTGCCGGGTGCGGTCCTGCCGGGCATTCGGGGTTCGGTGCTTCGGGGTCGCAGGAGAAGGGGCATCCGGCGACGACCTTGATCGGGGGCAGAAGCTTTGCGAGCGCGCGAACGGCAGTTGACTTGGCGGTGCCCTTCTCACCCCGGACCAGAACACCCCCGAGCTCCGGAGAGACGGCGTTCAGGAGCAAGGCGAGCTTCAGATCCTCCTGGCCAACGAGGGCGCTGAACGGGTACGGATGCGGGTAGGCGACGCTCAACGAGGCCCTGCCCGATGATAGGCGTGAACAAAAAAGAACACTACGAGGAGCGAGACGACCTGTAATACTAGCCCGGCGAGCCAGGGTAGTGAGAACAGCGCGACGACGTTTGCGATGAGCAGGGCGACAATCAGGGCGTGCAGACGTACCGGTCTCGTTCTCAGCCAGGTCCCGATACCCCTCATGCCCGCGCCTCCAAAAGACCCTCGTTCTCCAGATAGGCTTGTTTGATCCCATCGAGGTCCTCGGGATCGGGCTCGGACCACAGGCCGCGCTCGGCGGCTTCCAGCAGCCGCTCGGAGATGGCGCGCAGGGCCCAGGGGTTCGACTCTTGCATGAAGTCGCGCACCTCCTCGTCGAAAATGTACTTGCGGGTTACGTCGCGGTACATCCAGTCTTCGACCACTCCGGCGGTGGCGTCGTATCCGAAGAGGTAGTCCACGGTGGCAGAGAGCTCGAAGGCTCCCTTGTAACCGTGGCGCCGCATAGCGGAGATCCACTTCGGGTTCGCCACGCGCGAGCGGAAGACGCGCCGGGCCTCTTCGGAGAGGTCCCTCGTCTTTACCCGTGATGGATCTGCCGAGTCTCCTATATACGCTTTAGCGTCTCTTCCGGTGAGGGCGCGGACGGCGGCGATCATGCCGCCGTGGTACTGGAAGTAGTCGTCGGAGTCGAAGAGGTCGTGCTCGCGGTTATCCACGTTCTTTACCGCAACCTCCGTACGTTTGAGGTTCGACTCCATCGCCTCTCGTGCCTCGACACCGTCCAGACCCTTCCCGTAGGCGTAGCCGCCCCAGACAGCGTAGACCTCGGCGAGGTCCTCGTCGCTACGCCAGTTGCGGGCGTCGATGAGCGGCAGTAGCCCGGCCCCGTAGGCGCCGGGCTTCGAGCCGAAGATGCGGGTCGTCGCCCGCCGGTCGTCGGCGCCACGCTCCCTCTCCTCGCGGGTGTGCTTCTTGACGAAGTTCATCTCCTCGGGCTCGTCGAGGGCGCCGACGGTACGAACCGCTTCGTCCATCAGCGAGATCAAGTTAGGAAAAGCATCCCGGAAGAAGCCGCTGATACGCGCAGTTACGTCTATGCGAGGACGCCCCAGCTCCTCGAGCGACACCACCTCCAGACCCGTCACACGCCGGGACTCCTCGCTCCAGGTGGGCCTGACGCCCAGGAGTGCCAGGATCTCCGCCACGTCGTCTCCCTGGGTTCGCATCGCCGCCGTGCCCCACACCACGATCCCGACAGTCTCCGGGTACCGCCCCTCCTCTTCGAGGTAGCGTCGCAGGAGATCTTCCGCGAGGCCCTGCCCGACCTCCCACGAGAGCGCGCTCGGCAACGCCTTCGGGTCCACCGAGTAGAAGTTGCGCCCCGTGGGCAACACGTTGATGAGCCCCCGCGTCGGCGACCCGGAGGGCCCCGCCGGCACGTACCGGCCCGCGAGCCCTCCTAGGAGGTTCCCCATCTCCTCCGGCGTGCGCAAAAGACGCGGCACGACCTCTTCCGCGGCGAACCGCAGCGACCTCGCCACACCTTCGTCCGCAACGCCAATCATCTCTTCGCAGACCACCTCCGCCTCGGAAGCGTCCCAGCCATGTTCCTCCATCGCCGAGAGGAGCATTTGCGAAGCCTCCTCAAGCAGATCTAGAAGGTCGGAGGCGGTCGCCGGCGAGGCCGCTCCGGGGAAGCGACCTATTAGCTCCTCCGGGGCTTCGACGCGCATCCCGCCGTTCTCGGAGAGGGCACGCTCGTCGAGGCCGAAGGCGGTGCCCACAGCCTCTCTCAGGCCGGGCACCTCACCGGCCCCAAGCCTCAAGATGGCGGCGAGCAGGTGCCGCAGGGGCTCGCCCTCGGGGGGTTCGCCAAGGACGTGCAGACCGCCCCTTATGGGGAGGTCCTTTATCTCGCAGAGGTAGCCATCCACGTGGGTGAGGAAGTCGCCGAACTCCTCGGGCTGTTCTTCCACGCCGAGGTCCCGGTGCAGCTCGGCGTCGCGCAGGGTCTCCCAGATCCTCACGCGGATCGCGGGCAGCTTCGACGGGTCCAGGGTCTCGACCTGATAGTACTCGTCGAGGAGCTGCTCGAGGCGGGCAAGGTCGTCGTAGGTCTCCGCCCGCGTCATCGGCGGTATCAGATGGTCCACTACGGTCGCATGCGCCCGCCTCTTTGCCTGCGTCCCCTCTCCGGGGTCGTTGACCACGAACGGGTAGAAGAGCGGTACGTCCCGCAAGGCCGCGTCCGGGGCGCAAGAGGGCGAGAGGCCGAGGCTCTTGCCCGGCAGCCACTCAAGGGTTCCGTGTTTGCCGAGGTGGATTATGGCATCGGCCCCGAACTCCTCCATGAGCCACCAGTACGCCGCCAGGTAGTGGTGCGTCGGCGGGAG
>OBLS010000588.1_pt1 | contig 13479 bp, 14 predicted proteins | sample 1519901 | NCBI WGS metagenome assembly OBLS01 (sample SAMEA3113585, study PRJEB22503) | soil metagenome | reverse complement strand
GGGATACAAGATCAACTTGAGATTTGTTAGATATTGCATCTAACATTTCTTTCTTTGATTGGTCATAGGGGTATGTTGTATAATTTATTTGAATGTCCAAATCTGGATGTCTTGTTCTCATCTCCTCCACCGCAGGTTGAATCAAAGTTTTCCACCTGTCAGGATCACCTTGATCTTCGAGAATGGCAAATAGAGTTACCTGTTTTTTCTTATCTGCAGATGGACTAGCATAACCGGGTGAATATAATGAAGTTATACTGGCTAACAAAATAAATGTGATAATTCCAAGGCTAACAAGTAATACTGTTCCCATATCTCATTCTCCTGCATCCCTCATCACATTGGACATTTATAAGATTTTGATAATATCTCGGGCTAGACTAAATAGACACATGAAATCGGGTGGTTCATACTCCTAGTCGTTCTCACATCATTATCATCATGTACATTAATCACTGTTCCTGCAGGACAAACCGGAGGAGACTCGACCAAAAGCAGTCAGACTGCAAACGGGTGACGGTCGACAGTACGGTTTGTCGGGCGAGTTTGTTTAAGGACAAGGGGTAAACCTATGGGTAAGATTGGATCCGATGATGTTTTCAACCTAGCCTTTAACCCCTTATTAAGAGCGGCACACACTGTATACAAAGAACGTATTGACTAGCCAGTATACTAAGAAAAGAATCTTGGTTGTCGATAACGAGAAGGATATTACTATAACCCTACAAATAGGACTGGAAGAGGGCGGCTTTGATGTTGATACATTCACGGATCCATTTCTAGCTTTGAAGAGCTTTAAGCCCAACTTTTATGATCTTGTATTGATAGATATTGTAATGCCAAATATGGATGGCTTTGAGCTATACGAACGATTAAAGAAAATAGATTCTGATATTAGAGTCTACTTTCTCACAGCAAGTGAAATGTATCACGAAGAGTTTAGGAAAGCAGAGCATAGTGCTTTGAATAAAGATCTGTTTCTACAAAAGCCAATATCGACCGACGATCTAGTAAGGGAAGTAAGTAGGAAAATAAGCTCAAATAACTGCAGTAATGGATAATAGCAATAGAGGAATCAAATGGGATGCAACTACCCTGGTATGCTTTTGTCTCCCTCTGGAAACTTATCACACACTCCTATCCTCTATTGCTACACTATTATAGTACAAGTTAGAATATAAGGAACGTAGTCAACACTTTACTTCTTCCCAAGAAACAGACTACTCTTCGAGTCAGATATTTTTGGGAAAGTATGTACTTAAAATAACCGCAGGAACCCACTTGAGAGTAACTTTGGACCTAGACAAGCAAGTGAGTCACCTACGGCTTTGCCTATACGGGTTTGTGGATACTTAGCAAACTAATATTCGGTTAAAGACTTCTTTAAAGAAGTTGGGAGAATAATGCCTCTCCTGCACTTGCAATAGATAAAAAAATATGGCTCGATTTACGGATATTTGAATATCCCCATGTCTTTAAAGTGTTGTTCTGTCTTTTTGTAGTCCGGAAATATGATACCAATATAAGGAACTGGCTGAGCTAAAGCTTTATCGGGTTTGAGAGTAAACATAAACATAAAAGACCCGCAGGGGGCTGAGTTATCGAGGCACGACAATCGAGTTCAGCCCTGCGGGTTTTGGATCTGATCTTTTGTCATCTATCGCCTCACCCTTGGGGAGCTTAACTAAGACGTTGGAAGCGATATAAGTAAGGACTGTCATTAGGGGGAGGGAGAGTAAGCACACTTACTCGGTATTATTAGCTATAAGATAGCACTCATATCCTCAACGTCCTGTGCAAGGTCGATTACAATTACAGAATCAAAGGCATACTTATTAGTCCGAGAATTACCTGTTACGCTATGTTGAGTATTGCGTGTCGCGATGTAGGCCAAAACTGTGACTGTGTAGTATCAGGAGATACTGAGGAAGAACTGATGAAAAATGCCGCGGAACATGCTGTCAAGGATCATGGGTACAAACAAGAAGACATAATGACCCCTGAAATGCAAAAAAAGATCAAGTCACATGTACGAAGAGTTTAACCACTTAGTGTGCAATGGCGCCGGTTATACTGTTTCACAGATGCAATTACGTTCCATATTACGATCGTAGAAAACTTAAACAGAAATATTTCAAGTAAGTGATGAGTTCTGTTACATTGTCGGGAAATTAGTATTGCATAGTCTATTCCCTTCGTTGGGAGTCTGCAGCTTGATTATTTGAGCATTTCAGACCTGATTTAAACTTCTATTGGCTTTAGTTTTTCTAGTAGATAGAGTCCATTTTCGAGCATACCATGATCATTGTTTAGATATATCGCCTTTTTGTTCGCATTGAGTTTCTTAACTGATGATATCATAGCGTCAAGTTCTGCTTGGGAATAGATATGACTATACCATTTTTTATAACCGTGTACCCTAAGATAGAGCGCATTATTAGTAACAATTCTGCTGCGAGGAAGTCCTGGAGCATCTACCGAACAGAAAATGACTCCAATTTCTGCAATTTTTTCTATTGTGTCCCACCATGATGGATCTCTGAATTCTACTACTGCCTTGTTACTTTCTAGGCTAATATTATTGAAGAATCTTCTCACTACTTCTAGGTTTTCCGATGTGCGTTTGAATGATGGTGGCATCTTAAAGAGCCAAAAGTCAATTTTGTCAGATATTCTATCAAGAGTTTTACTGAACTTATTCCACAATTGCATTGCTTTTTGTCCTTTCAGTCCCACATAATCTGTAATATACCGACTAACCTTAATAGAAAAGGTGAAGTAGTGAGGCGCTGCAGCTAACCACGTATTTATCCAAGATTCCATTGGAAATCTATAGTAGCTAGCATTAATCTCAACAGAATTAAATCCCTGGCTTATATACCACTCAAAAGCTGTAGGCTTTTTCTCATTCCATGAGTATGTATAGCCGGAAGTTCCTATCCTTATTACATTCTTGTCCTTCAGAATATTACAACTCAATTTTATTAATAAAGCAACTTATTTTCTCTTCCTTAGTATTGTCAACTGAGTAAGTCTAAAACAACCTTTAGGTTATCAGAATCATCTCTTCTATTATCTACAGGCGTTTCCATTATAATTGGTAATTTTCTAACCACATTATGTCTTAGGAATTCTCTAAATCCTTTTTCTCCTATTTTACCTAAACCTATGTGCTCATGCCGATCACGATTCGAATTGATATCTTCTCTTGAGTCATTGAGATGTATGACCTTTAGATGACCTAATCCTATTTCGCTCCGAAATTCATCTAAAGTTTCGTTTATTCCCTCCCTTGTCCTCAGATCATAACCTGCCGCAAAAGCATGACAAGTATCAAGACAAATGCCAAATGAGTTTGAACTGTCTGTAGAGGATTTGAGTCTATCAAGAATTAAACCGAGCTCATCAAATTTACTTCCTAAGCTGTTTCTCCCACCTGCACTATTTTCAAGTAAAATCATTACAGATTTGTGGTTTCTCTTTAAATTGCTTTTTTCTGACATTTTCTTTTTTAGAGCTGGCGACGACGTTTGAAGATAGTTTTTTGTTGCTGAATTGCACGCTTTTTGTAATTGGCTAATTCCATCTTCATTGCCTTTTTCACCATACCTTCCTAGGTGTAGTATAACGTGAGGAATGCCTAATGTGCTACATCTTTTCATTTCTTCTATAAGGGTATCAGTTGATTTCTTATGTAATTCACTATTGGAAGACGAAAGATTAGGTAGATACGGCATATGTACGAATATCGAACCTTTATCAATCTTGCTTTTATTCAACTTTTTTTTAAAGTTCTCTACGTCATGATCTTCTAATGGTTTAGCCATCCATCCTCGCGGATTCCTGCTAAATATTTGAAATGCATTGCAACCAACCTTTAAGGCATTATCTACAGAATTTGATATACCTCCAGCAATTGAAACATGAAAACCTATTTTTGAACCCATAGTCGTAATAAGACTCCTTTCTATTATTATATTGAAATAATCAATTGAGATAAATAGGTAATGTATATGTAAGGTGTAGGCGACAGCTATTAGACTTTTCTCGAGTTATTATCTTCGGATCGCCTAAATACACTTGTTATGACCTCCTTAATCCAGTCCCAGATATGGACCACGCCACCAATCCGAGTCCTAAAACCGCAATAATAATGAACACTATCTGCGTATAAAGTGGAGATATTATTCCATAGACAGGATATGGACGAGCATCTAACGGACTAATGTTCCCAGAAGTGTAATCCTGTACTAACACTAAACCTAGGTATGTGGAAACCGCGCCCCCAATTACCATCATAATAATGCCAGCTATCAGCATAGCTTTGTCATTATGAAAAAAGCTAAGAAATCCAAGAGCGACACCAGCTTTGACATTTCTTTTCATGAAGATGATTGTCAAACAAAATAGTTAACAGTTCATATGATAATGTTGTCTATAGAACGACCAAACTCTTTTTCAGTATCGCCATGTATTCTTATGGGATACCTTTGGATCTTAAGATATGGCTAGATAAGAATACATACGATGGTGGTGAAACTGTGAAAGGAACTCTCCTTATCAGATCAAATAGTAGCCTCAAAGTGCGAAATCTGAGATTCTCGGTATGCGGGAAAGAGAGGTACCTAGAAGATACCAGGAATAATAGACGGGGCATAGTTAGAAGTTTGGGCCGAAATACGGAGACTGAAAAATACAACATATTTTTCTTTGAGGACCTCTCTCCGTTTATAGAATCAGCTTCTTCCATTTCACATACTGACGACAGGTTAGTGATTCCTCAAGGTTCTACTGCAATACCATTTCATTTTCCTGTTCCTCTTAATGCTTTAGAGTCGTATCGTGGTAAATATGCACAGATAAAGTATGAGGTTGAGTTTCATGTAAACATGGGTCGATGGAAAAGGGACTCTTATACATTGACATTTGATGTTGTTAATCCAAGGATGTCTTATACGTTTGGAGACAGTTTATACTTCGGTAAAGAAAAGGAGATAAAAGAGGGTCAACGGTATCCGCGTCTGGAACTTGAAACGAAAAATGATATAAGTGATATACCAAAGTTTTCTCCAGGTGAGATTGTACAGGGAAGATTGATAATCGAAAATAGTGGTATGCGAAGGATAAAGAAGGTCATAATCCAGTTATTTGCTGTGGAACATGCAAAGTGGCGTCATTCGAGAATAACATCTGAGACCATTAAGGAGGAAATAAGATATTATCAAAATAAAGACATGGATATGATCGCCTTTGGAATACAGATTCCCAAAAAAGCAAAAAGAAGCTATAGTGCGAAGCACTCTGAATACTACTGGATCCTTGAGACTAAGGTTGATATGTCTAGTGGCCCTGAAGTCCAGGCCAAAAGAGTAATTCAAGTAGTCTGAGAAGCAGTCAAGGGACCAGAGAAACTTACTCATTTGGTATACCTAAATGCTTATCCTGCCAATTGAAGGAGAAAATGAACTCGCCCTATGTCACCTTTCCAGAAGGAACTTTTCCCCGGCCTCCTACCAACTACGGGGTGTTCCTTCCTGCGGTTTCTTGATTTAGTTCAATGACAATTGTTGATAGGGACTAAATATGAGAATTGCTATAATATTACATGATGGCAAATCAAAATAATAATTATCCTATGAAAGAGTGGCATTTTGAACATATGCAAAAAACGATTCTCAAGTATGTTTCAGGGCTAACGGAAAATGAAAAACAGTCTTCTTGGAAAGTAAAACAGCATAAGAGATATGGCGGTAATCTGCCAAATGTTCGCAGGAATATCGACTTCGATATTCTACACGGTGTTACAAGAGAAGAGGTCTCCGAATTTTTAGACAAGATCCAAAATGATTCCTCTTTTTCTGATGTACGAAGGGTAGCAGGCAGTATTGAAAGAATTAAAGAATTAAAGACAGAAAGATAACAACTTGATGAGCATATCGTGATGACCATCTAATGTAGTATTACCCCTTATTCAGAGAATAAATTAATATTTAACCTGTATTTGGCATATTTTTCGTAAAACGATGCACTTGTCTATACTAATAGTACTTTTTTTAATCATTTAGTATCCATTTTTGTTTCCTCTTCCTTATAGGGTGGCCCTACATCTACCAAATGGGCCTTGAAAATAATCTTGGAATCCGCAGGACGGCCCGGACTCATCTAGTATGTTCCATTAGGTTACTCTTGAGTCTCCTGCGGATTCTGTTCTTTACTTAGGACTGATTTTACATAAATCTTTATTCAAACGAGATCTGAGTAAACAATCAACGTGTTTTGATAACTTGTGATCGGATCTGATGGGTCAATTCATCTTGTCGCTCGTGCCTGGGTTGTCCGTGGAGTGCGGAAGAACTAGAGAACCTGCCACCTTCACGAGCTAAGTGATATAGTTAGTAGGGTGATTTATTGTAGTGTTTAGAAGGTATAGAATATCACCATAAAATACAAACTAAATATAGTTCCATGGTGTCTGGCGGGAGATAGAACTTCCATATGATAGTTTGAATGCAGATGCAGATAGTATGGATATTAATACGCCAATTACTACACTCGAGGACTTTGCCCGCTACCAATATAAGAAAATGACTCGCTGGCTTTTCCCGAATGTCGTTAATGACAACCAAACTACAGTTGCCTTTCATCATGGATGGAACCATTTGCTGCAAGGGCTCGTCAACTAAATAGAACACAAGTACGATGACTCCTGGACATGATATCGTGATCACACATCCTAACTAGCTAGCAGAAGTCCTCCTTATAATCGCCGTAGGTAATACAACATGATGCTTAATGCAAATCATTCATGATATAGTAACTCTTTCTTACCAACCCAAAATAAGTACCGATTGGCTGAAGCATTAATTAGTGCCTCTCTAGGCATCGTTAGTCCCGAAAAGCGGCTACCTTCTTATATTATAGACTTCTACCAAATTACCGATCGTGAAAGTAAACAAATGCTTGTTCAATATATCAGGTATGTTTTCCCTTACTGCAATATTGTTATTGCTTGTAGGAAATATATCTATTCCCTCAATACAACCAATAAATGCACAGCGACAAGGTTTAGTAAATAATCAAACAGATACAAGTCAGGGTATGACCAAGATTATCCAAATAAGTGTAGCACAAGAAGAGGAAGGTTATAGATGGTCTAACATTCAGGGAACAAATCCCCCTCTTAGGGTTCTAACAAATACAAATAATACAGTTCAAATCCAAAACCCAACCAATGAAAAGCATGAAATGATTATAGAATCAAAAGGTAACGAAGTTGCATCAAGCGGAGACATAGCCCGTCATAGCTCAGGTCAGCTATTCTTCGCTCCGAATTGGACTGGAACTTTTGAATACCACTGTGAATATCACCCGGATACAATGAAAGGGACTGTTTTGGCCAATCGACAATGACGTTTTTTCTTAGGCTTTATGCACACCCAAATTGCTTGTGTTATTCTTACCGGATATTCTGAAGGCAAAGGCTTGCACATCTATGGGTGACGATATACTACTGCGGTTACTCCTGATATAAGAATTCATTTTTGGTTCGCTCAGCCGCGGCGGCCGTCCATACCGAAGTGAAATTACCATATCCATTATCATGCAACCAAGGCTGAAAGTGATCACTCGTCAGGCGGGTACTAAATTCACTACATTCGGCTTCAGTTGTAAACTTATGAGGCCCATTAACCAACCATATTGACATTTCTGACTATAGCTTGATCTGAAAAATGAAATATATCGAAATCTACAGCAGACAGCTATTGACAAGTTTAGATAGAACCAAACAATGATCTGGTTTTTCACATGTAGGTAGAGATAGGCATATAGATACAATTATCTAAAAGTAATATACCCTCACCAATGAAAACGGAGTCGAACAGTAATTCAAAATTATCGTTACTTTATCCATTTTCGCTTACAACAAGGCTTACATTAGTTTATTTTTGTGTATCAATAGGCATAGCTCTCCAGATTGGAGCGGCCAATTGGGATATTATATGGCATGGTATTACAGACGTCGAGAGCTTCTTTACACCCCCTCATACAGTATTATATTCAGGAGTGGCCCTGACAATCGGCTCAATATTCATTGGAATTATTCAATATGTGAGGCTGGGAGAAACAATAGAAGATAAAGGAAAAGAGCACAGACAACAACCGCAGATTGGTAAACAAACTGAACTTGCAACTACTAAGGAATCATTCTCGCCATCTTCATTACTGACTCCAGTTCATTATTTGATACAATCTTTATTCAAAATGCCATATCCCGTTAAGCTTGTTGCTATTGGTACTATTATTGAGATTTTTTCAGGAGGATTTGATAGCTGGTGGCATTACAATTTTGGATTTGATGGACTGCTTAGCCCTCCACATCTAATGCTTACAATTGGAATGCTCACATCTGTTTATGGTTCATTAATAGGCATATACAAACTACTACAAATTAATCGTCATAGCAATAATAGCAGGAATACCTTGCTCAAAATATCCTTTATTGTGGCAAATGCTGTTGCATGGATAGTTTCAGTCAACACAATTTTTATGTTTAGCTTACCATATTCTAAAGGGCAATATTTTGACTTTAATCCTGATCCATTTGCAGCAATTTTTATTGCATCAATCTCTATTCCATTTGTTTCTGGGATGATATTTTATTCAGCTGCGAAAACTCTTAGAGATGTACATTTTAGGTTTACTTTCATTACCTTAACATTTATGATAATACATTCAACAGCTACCATAATATCAAATAACCATTTTGCAATATTATATCCATTATATCTATTCAATATTATACCTGCATTGACAGCTGATATCTTGATCTCTATCTCATCAAAAAGAAGCCAATACTATGAAAAAGAAAATAATTCGGTGACAGAAAAAAGGGAGCCAAGAAATGTCCGCTATCTTTTAGAAAGACAAAGAGTAGAATCATCAAATCTTTTGAGAAATCAGAGGTTAGTGGTATTTGCTTCCGCAATTGTTCCCGTATTTGTTATAACCCTTTTCTTTCCCTGGTCGGTTAATGCTTTTAAAGCTTTTTTTGCAATAGATATGAATACTTTTGAAAGTATAGCATTATTTAACCTGCTGCTTTGGCCATTCATACTCCCATTCCTAATTCCTGTATCTATTTTGATGTCGATCCTGGGTAGCTATACGATGTCTATAGTTATTGGCAAGAAGAATGTGACTTGGTGACGCTTCCAGCGCCACTGCTTGTTCTCTGCCTTTCTTAGCCATGGATTAACTATAACGAAAAAGAAAGATTAAGCAGATTTATTGTTAGGATCGCAGGCAAGCATAGCCAAATACTCAATTAAATGGTTATCTGGATCCCTAAAGAACATAACAACGGCAGATGGCATCCATGCCATCAAATTCGGAGGAGACAAGGGATTTCTTGATTACAATCGATAATTCCAAGAATACAATGATTCAGATTCAAAATCAAGATTTCTTATTTAGACCATTTGTCTATGAAGTCAAGAAGAAGGAAGGAGTTAGAAAACATTGTGCCCCTAGATTTTACGTCCCCTTGAGAATGGTCAGGATCTTGCTAAAATCCTTTACAGTCTATCCTCTAAATGGATATTACGAATCTCTGGCAAACGTTCTAAATATGGTTGGTTATCCATTTGTATGCAAACTTTTATCTGTTATCCTGATTACTCCTTAATTACTAGGATCCAAACCAAGTAACGACTAGCAAACCACCCCTTCGTTTTAGAATTGGTATTTTATGCTCTCACAATATTCTAATTCTTGGAGTGTTTTTCTCTCGCCTTGTGCTATTAGTTCCTTAATGGTTCTAAGGGAAAAATCCGCATTTTGTAATATGGATGGGGATTCATGCTCAGTTCTAACTATTCTTGTGACTGATTTAATAACTGCACCATAGTTTTCTATTAACGTATTGTACTCTTCCTTTATTTTTTCTACATCTTTAGGATCAAGCTTTGAATGATCAACAAACTTTTCAAAGGCTTCATAAAGTTGTTCTATCAGTTGGATTTGTCTCGTAATAAGCCTCGACATTTTGATATTTTCCATATTCTTATCGCAAAATAGTATGTCTTTAGCCCTGTTTTCAACTTCCGCCATATTAGAAGGAAGTCTGTGAATGTTTCGCGTATAGTTCTCTACGATAAAGATGTTTTTATCATTTCGGGGAGATGCAGAAAGAACTTCCCTTACAGGTGTATTGCTTAGAAGGCTACCATCCCATCCATAAACTCCCTTTTCAACCTCAACCCATGGAAAACCGTATATAGGATAGCCCGAGCTTGCCAGAATGTGTTTCGCTTTAATTTCCGTTTTTGTATTATCAAATATCAGCGGTCTAGATGTCATGACGTCTACTGCAGTTATTATAAGCCGAAGAACTTTTGGCAGCTTTTCTTTAGTCGAAGCAAGATTCAGTTTTTTGTAGTCTATATACTTGTCAAGAGTCTTTGCAAGCGGTGAATGGTCATAAAGGTATGTCCAACTTCTAGGGTCGGCTAGGAATGGTGATGGTTGCTGATGTTGCTGATGTTCCCCGTTTTTGCCGACTGATAATACATCTTGCTCTATAGACTGCGCCCCCAACCATCTTGGAATAAACATTTTCGGAACACCAAACATTGCCGCGTTAGCTGAAGCGGAAGAAACTCGCTTTAGCGTATACCTCTGATTACGACTATCATAAACTGTGAGATATATGTCAGGAATAACCTTATAGTTGCTTTCCGCAATCTCTAACCAAAACTCTTCAAGGTGTTTCTCCGGATGGTCACCTTTACTTCCAACAATTATAGCAGCATTTACAGCTCCAATGGAAGTGCCAGCAACTATATCCATTCTTATTTTCTTTTTTACTAAAGCCTTGAATACCCCACATGCAAATGCCCCTAAGGAGCCTCCTCCTTGTAAGACAAGCACATTTTCTGTTTGTCTTGATTCCTTATGACGATGATAGCTTTCTTCTTTCGCTCTAAAGCTCATAATGCATGTGAAATTCCTAGTATTTTGGGGAATTTACACCTTTCACCTTATAAAGATACAGCCTTCAATCAGAAATTACGCTGTTCCCGGCATATTATTTAGAAAGGAACAAATTATAACTTTAACATCGATCATCATGATCATTGTATTATGCTGCTTTCAGCTCTTGCACTTTGGGGATGCGTACCCGAATTAACGAAGAATTGTGTCGATATGACAAATGCATCAAGTATGTATGTGAGCCTTGGCTTAGGAGCAATAATTGGCGCAGTAATAAGTTGGTGGATTTATAATATACAGAAAAAAACATCTATGAAACAGGACGAGACTCTCAGACGCATAAACGAACTTGAAGAAAGTCATGATAGAGTATTGAAATCAATCCAATACTTCCAACAACATCAGGAAAAACTTCTTAATAAGATACTTAGCCTAGATAAAAAAATTGATACTATAGTTGATACTGACAAGAAAAACAAATGGTCCTAAGGCCCTAAAAATATATTTATTTTGAGCAACAGTATCAATGATGAATCCAGGGAGCTAATGTCATTCGCTTCTATAGCATGACCAATAATAATAATAAAAAGATACTACATAACGTTTTGGATAAAATCATCGCTATCAGATAACTGCCGGACTTCTGAAAGGCGGAACCCCAGAAGCCACGTCCAAAATGGACTCCAACATCTAAGTCTCATATATTGTTAGTCTTAACATCTCTTCAGCCATGAAACAACGACTATTGCTGGTGAGACATTTATATCAACATAAGTTTTTTGGATGCAGAAGGTTAAGGTAGAGGATCATATTTTGTTTCTTTTGTTTGGGTGTCAAAGACCATAGTTCCACCTTCCTGAAAGAGACCCGAAGCACTCTTGACTTTTTTATGTCCTGTTCCCGGGTTGAGTACTATGGTGTCTCCGATTTTATTTTCCTCTTTTATGTGTGTATGTCCATAGATAAAGACGTCATACAATTTACTCGCAATAGCTGCATCCTTAAGCTTTAGATTTGTACCATGGTAAATTCCAAATCTCAAACCGCCAATAAAATCATCATAAAATTCACCATGTAGTTCCCCTTCAATCTCGAAAAACTTTTTCGATAAGATCAACTTTTCCCCATCGTTATTGCCTAAAACTCCGACTAATTTAGGGTGCCAGTCTTCATTCTGAGATGTCTTAAATTCATCTATAATTCCAGGAAATACATAATCACCTGCATGAATGATTAACTCCACCTTTTGCTCCCTGAATCGATGAACTGCTTCTCTGACATTATCTATATCATCATGTGTATCTGACAATATGCCAATTTTCATGCGTTTAACATATCAAAAATACAACTGCTTTATAAGGTTGAATATTTTCTCTCACAATATTGGAAAAGAGGATAGACAATAGAATTTGTATGCATAGCGCTGTATACCTTCAAAGATTGTTGCCTCATTCCTATACCGAAGGCGACGACAGGTTGCGAGCTCTTTTCCAAAATTGCCTCATAAAGAAGTAGCTCCCGAACTGGGCCATACTTTCGGGTTGCGACAAGGGGGCAGATAGAAGTCAAAAACGTTATGTGTATCCTAGTCGACTGCACATATGCACACTATTTTTTTCTGTTACTAGAATGGTGATAGTATCTATAGTGTATTATTATATGATAAGTCACTTTAAAGAATGAGGTATACGGCCTCCCTAATCCAAATATAATAACGAACCTCAGAATGAGTACAATGAATAAGAACACCATTGCGATCGCTTTTGTGCTGGCCGCAGGTATACTATCCTTTGCCGCTGCCGTGATACCATTAGTATATGCTCAATCTTTACCTCTAACCGGCGAAAGTGAAACTGAGACAGAACAAGAAATAAAACAAAAGAATGTTTGTAGCGGATGGGCAGTATGTACGAATATTGCTGAGAATAGATAAACCTCAGCTCTTACTAAACTATTTTCAGCTATGTAGGAACTGCGAATATAAATTATTAGACGCACAATGTAGGTGTGAGAAATTCCATTATGAGAGTCAAACGCATCACAGCCCAACATCGAAACTTCTGACGTAGGTAAGGCAGACGCCTTCTACCATGACGTTCTTGACCTTGAGGTGTGTTATGAATCACGGCTGGTATTACCTGCATGCAATATTGTGTACGAGAAGTACACTTTATATAATTTCTTCCTGTTCCATGGTCTTATGAAAAGAGTAAAGGATCATGCATCGGTTAGAAGTATAGCTTATCGAATACTGCTTTTTCGGCAGCAAGAAGGAGAGAAACAATGACTGACCACAAGATCGGAACACGTGAAGAGTGGCTTGCGGCCCGGCTGGAGCTGCTCAAGGCAGAGAAGGCGCTGACACGGCGTAGTGACGAACTGGCGCAGTGGCGGCAGAGGCTGCCTTGGGTTCGAATTGACAAGGAGTACCATTTTGAGACCGACGAGGGCATGGCGTCTCTTGCCGATCTGTTCAGAGGACGTTCG
>OBLS010000587.1_pt1 | contig 13482 bp, 10 predicted proteins | sample 1519901 | NCBI WGS metagenome assembly OBLS01 (sample SAMEA3113585, study PRJEB22503) | soil metagenome | reverse complement strand
AGCGAGCAAACGGTCAAGTTCCACCTTCGCAACGTGTATCGGAAGCTCGGGATCAACAGCCGGACGGAAGCGCTCCGGTTTGCGTACGAGCACGATCTGACGGCGCTGGCTCCGGCCTAGCTCGACCTCGACGCCCCACCAGGGGAATACCCCTTTCGAGGGAGGGCGAGCGCGTACCTCGTCGCAAGCCGCCGGCTCCGGCCTAGCTCGACCTCGACGCCCCACCAGGGGAATACCCCCTTTCGAGGGAGGGCGAGCGCGTACCTGAAACCGAGGTTAGTTCGGGGCTGGACTGGCAGCCCTGACCTCGTCGCAAGCCGTCACCCGCGCGAGACCGTCGCCGCCCAACTCGAGATGAGCCTCCGTCTGGCAAAACCCGCTCTCGCGTTCGCCGTCGCACTGGTGCTCTTCTGCTGCCTCCCCAAGGTCGAGGCAGAGGCGAAGGTGAACGGCCCCTCGAGGGTCGTTGCGGCGAAGGTGAAAAAGAAGCAGCCGAAGCCTCCGCGCAAGAAGCGCAAGCGGCTGACGCACAAGCAGAAGGTCGAGCGCAAGGCGAAGAGAGTCGTCCGGATCGCGAAGCGCTACCTGGGCGTGTCCTACCGCTGGGGCGGTTCGTCACCCTGGTCGGGCTTCGACTGCTCGGGGCTCGTCAAGTATGTGTACGGGCGTGTCGGCATCCGCCTGCCGCGGGCCACCGCCGGCCAGTTCCACCGCGGCCGTCGCGTCAAGACCAGCAACCTTCAACCCGGCGACCTTGTCTTCTTCAATCGGCTCGGCCACGTCGGCATGTACATCGGCCGCGGCAAGATGATCCACGCCCCGAACAGCCGCTCCACGGTCAGAATCGAGAGCCTGCGCGGCTACTGGGGCGGCGTCTACGTCGGCGCCCGCCGGCTCGTCTACTAGACGCTCCCGCTACGGCACTAGACGGCGAGCTCGCGGAGGACGTCACCCTCGGACAGGCCGAGGCGTTCAGACTCACCGCCGGCGAGCTCGAGCACCGACACAGCGGACTTGGCGGCTGCAAGCCGCCACGGCCGAAGCGCTGCGACCACGGAGACGATCCGCCACCCGGAATCGAGGAAGACCACGTCGATCGGGAAGCGCATGAAGTGCGTGTGCACCGAGCTCGTTCCCGGCAGTAGAAGCCCGCTTCTCGGCGGCAGCTCCGCCACCCCCATCAGGCCGCGGAATCGCGAGGCGAACGACGTCGCGACGCGGCAACGGCAGACGAGCTGACCGTCGGCACGCGTGACCTCAACGTAGTCAGCCACGCCTCGATTGTCGCCGCCCGGCCGCTGGCCAAGCTGAGCCGAAGGGGTGGTTCCACCTACCCCTTCGCGGTGCGGAGCGGCGCGCGCGACGTGACTCAATTGAGTCAGTCGAAGCAGTGCCGAAATCCACCGGCCTGCGAGTTGAAAGGGAGGTAGGGAAATGTCTGAGCGGATTTCGCTCATGGTGGGTCGGCTCTTCACCGGCCTGCAGCGCGAGGAGGGCCAGGGCGCGACTGAGTACGCCATGGTTATCGGCTTCCTCATCGTCACCCTGACGCTCGGCATCGGGCTCCTCGGTGTCGGGATCAACGAGTTCCTGGGAGACGTCGCGGACGCGCTTCCGGCCGTCCCCGCCCCGTAGGAACACGGACGGGCATCGTCATGAGCTGGCACGTGAACAGCCCAGTTAAACGTGCCGCTCAGGGTCGCGTAGCTCCCGCACGTTCCGGCTTCCCGGACCGTGCGGGAGCTTTGCGCCCTCGTCGTACGCCCGGCAGCTCGCTCAAGAATGAATCGGGCCAGGCGGCGGTCGAGTTCGCCCTGGTCGTGCCGCTGCTCCTTCTGGTCATCATCGCGATCCTCCATTTCGGGAAGGTCATGAACTACTGGCTCGACCTGAACCATGTGGCGAGTGAGGGAGCCCGGAAGGCGGCGGTGAACCACTTCTCCACCGACGCCGGATATGAGACGTACATCCGCGGCCGTCTGGAGACGGATGAACTGCGCACCGGCGGCACGTCGTCGATCCCGAGCCCGGCAACGATCGCCGTCTGCCTGCCGGAGGGGTCGGACGTCGGTGACCCCGTCACGGTGCAAGTCGCGGTCGACTACAGCCTGCCCTTCATCGGCGCGACAGTCCCGCTTCGTGGCACGGCAACGATGCGGCTCGAGCAGCCTGCCGACTACGCCGGCGGCGGAGCGTGCACGTGAGCACGACGCGCGGAATCGCCGAGCTCGGCTCTCGCGAGGACGGGGGCGTCGTTGTGTTCGTCGCCATGCTGATGCCGGTCGTCCTGCTCTTCCTGGCACTCAGCGTCGACATCGGCAACTGGTGGGTTCACAAGCGGCATTTGCAGCTTCAGGTCGACGCGGCCGCGCTCGCCGGCGGCGCACTGTTCGGTAACTGCTTCACCGACCCGGCCGGCACGAACGTCGCGATCCAGAACGAGGCGACCCGATTCGGCGGCGGCGCCGGCTCGAGCTACAACGAGCAGGTCGGCGGCGCGAACAAGGGGTCGATCACCCTCCTCTACCAGAGCGCGACGTACGCGGCGGGCTCTGTCGGGGCGGACGACACCGAGACGCAGCCCCCCTGCGACACCCCGAGTCTGATGTTCGACGTCAAGGGCAGCGAGGCCAACCTGCCACTCATTTTCCAGATTCCCGGCCTCTCCGACGTCGCGGCGATCAATGCCCACGCCCGCGTCCAGCTGAAGCTGGTCGAGGTGCAGGAAGGAATGATGCCGGTCGCGGTACCCGACCTTCGCTTCACGTACGTCTTCGCGACGTTCGTGAACGAGGTGACGGGAGCAGTTCTCGGGACGGTGCAGCTCGAGCGGGATGGCACGAGCGGCAATGAGCAGCTCTGGATGACGCCGGCCGGAATTCCCGTGTCGATCGACTCCGCGCACGTCGGCGTGAGGCTTCGCCTCGTCGGCGGCACCGATCCGAACGCGGCCTGCGGGCAGCTCTATACGGAGTGCTACGACCTCGGCTCCTCGAACGGCGTCGTCCACATCCGAGGCTGGAGCACCGGTGCAGCGCCGGCTGTCCGCAACGCATGGCTCCTGCCGGGATCCTGCCTTCCGGACGCGTACTTCGCGGCCGAGGACTGCAGCGGCGGCGTCCAGGCGGAGGTCGACCTCGGCGCGACGCATCCTCTGACCGGCACCGGAGTGACTGCACAGGTGTGGGCGAGCGTCGACGGCGCCGGCACGCACCAGCTCACTCCGGGCGGCACGGCCGGGCTCGTCACCTGGACTGCCGGCAGCGGACTGCCGTTCGCCGGGGAGGGGCCCCATTCGGTCGAGCTGCACTGGAGCTGGGAGCAGACCGTCGGCACCTGGAACGGCCTGACCTGCAACGACAAGAACAACAATCCGTGCAAGGCGGAGGGATCGTTCGGTTCGGTTCAGCGAGCATTCGTCGGTGGGCCGGGGCGTTCGGGCCCGCTGCGACGCGTTCAGGTCTTCGAGAGCGGCGTCACCTCCTCGGGAAGCAACTCCTTCCAGACCGGAACGACGCCGACGCTCGGCGTCAGCATCGCGGTCACCGGCAGCCTCAAGGTGCAGTCGGAGGCAAGCGATCCGGTCGTCGAGCTGCGCGTCACCGGCAGCCAGAACCAGTCGATCGACTGCGATCCGGCGGTTCCGAACCTCGCCGACGAGATCGAGCAGGGCTGCGGTCCCGCCTACAAGATCAACCCCGGCCTGGCCTGCCCGGCATACAACGAGCTCTGGTCGCTTCCCGAGCCGTGGGAGTGCGTCAAGACACAGACGGGTGGCGCGGTAGGCCAGGTCGAGCACGGGCTGAAGCAGCGGATCCTCGGCGGCTCCAACTCCTGCACGGCGCCGATCAACTGGCCGAACTACAGCGCCGGCGACCCGCGCATCGTGCCGCTGATCATCACGCCGTTCGGAACCTTCAGCGGCTCGGGTAACGACATCGTCCCGGTCATCGACTTCGCCGCGTTCTACGTCACCGGCTGGAACAGCGACCCCTGCCCTGGCGCTCATCCGGTGCCCAAGGGTTACATCGCCGGCCATTTCATCAAGCACGCAGAGCCCAACCCGCGCGGAGCCGGCGACGCCGTCTGCAACCGCGACGCGCTCACGCCTTGCGTCCCAGTACTGACCCGTTAGGAGGAAATCGCATGGAACTTGCAGGCAGGCTCGTATCGACACGAAGAGGAACACTGCTCGCCGCGGCGCTTGTTGCGCTGCTCGCCGGGGCGTCGATCCTGGTGTACCTCAACAGCTATCGCGAAAGCCTCAAGTCGCAGGGCGCGGTCGTGACCGTGCTCGTCGCGAAGGGGACGATTCACAAGGGCACCGCGGGGAGCGTCGTGGCCGAGAAGGACCTCTATACGGCGACGACGATCCGGGAGAGCCAGCTGCTCGAAGGGGCGATCAGCGACCCCGCGGCGCTGCGCGACAAGGTGGCGACCCGCGAGATCTTCGACGCCGCCCAGCTGACGGCAGCGGATTTCGCCGAGGCGGGCGACTCCCTCGCCGCGCAGCTCACCGACCGGCAGCGGGTGGTGTCCGTGCCGTTCGACTCGGCGCACGGTCTCATCGACGGGATCGAGCCGGGTAACCGGGTCGACGTCTACGCCGGGTTCAACGTGATTCCGCTCGGCGCCGACGGACGACCGACCAGCGGTGGTCAGTCGCGGCCGATGCTCCGGCTGATCCTCGCCAACGTGGCCGTCCTCGCCGTCGGTGAGAAGGCGTCGGGCTCCGGCACCACGAACGTGAGCCTGCGGGTCGACGACGTCGACGCAGCGCAGCTCGCTTTCGCCGCGGACAACGGCAAGCTTTGGCTGGCGTTGCGGCCGAGCTCGGGCGCGAAGCCCTCGAGGAGCGGCATCGTCACGACGGAGACCATGCTCCTCGGCGTACCGCCGGTGCAGATCCTCAGGTCGGTCGGGGGTCGACGTTGAACGCCCGCGGCTTCCACGTCTACGCCGCGCTCGAGGAGAGCCTCTGCCTAGAGGCGATCCGGGAGGCGCTCCCGAGCGGCACGCCGGTGCGCGCTGTCGCTCTCGCAGATGCCGGGCTGGCAGGAAGCGAGATTCCGCCGGCCGCCGATCTCGTCGTCGTCGGCTGCTCGGAGTCCCACGACCAGGCGGTCGAGGTGATCGCAGCAGCGAGCGCTCAGCGGGGGGACCGACCGGTCGTAGTGCTCTACCGCGGGTCGCCGAACGGGTTCCTCCAGCGCGCGTTCGAGGCCGGCGCCGACGATCTGGTCGAACTGCCGCAGTCCGCTGCGCAGCTGGGCTTCACTCTCGAGAAGGCACTCGCACGGCGTCGCGGCTCCGTTGCCGGTGTCGCCGAGGGCGCAATGATCACCGTGCTGGGCCCGAAGGGAGGGACCGGCAAGACGATCACCTCCTCGAATTTGTCCGTCGCTCTGGCACTCGAGGGCAAGTCGACCGTGCTGGTCGACCTCGACCTCCAGTTCGGCGACGTCGGTCTCGCGCTCGGCCTCGAGCCGAACAAGACGATCTACGACCTCGCGGTCTCCGGCGGAACGCTCGACGCGGACAAGATCGAAGGGTTCCTCTCGGAGCACGAGTCCGGTGCGCGAGCGCTGCTCGCGCCGCTCCGGCCGGACCAGGCGGCCGCGATCGGCACGCCGTTTCTGCGGGAGGTCTTCGGGATCCTGCGCTCGCGGTTCGACTTCCTCGTGGTGGACACGCCACCGGCGTTTACGGCCGAGGTGATTGCGGCCGTCGACGGTTCCACGCATCTGTGCGTGGTCGGGATGCTGGACGCGCTCTCGCTCAAGGACACGAAGATCGGGCTCGAGACGCTGGAACAGATGGGCTACGACCCGAACGCGGTCACGTTTGTGCTGAACCGAGCCGATTCGGACGTGGGCATCGCGGCGTCCGACGTGGAAGAGCTCCTGGGGCGGACACCCGACCTGATGGTCGGCAGTGATCGGGCGATTCCTCGCGCCCTAACGAGCGGGCAGCCGATCGTGGTGGCCGAACCGCGGTCGAAGGCCGCGCGTTCGTACGCATCCCTCGCGGAGCGCTATCTGTCGGCGGCCGCGCGTCCCGCCGAGGCCGTGCCTCCGCTCGCCGGATCCGCCTCGAACGGCAACGGTCGGCGCCGCCGACTGCTGCGGAAGGCGAGCTAGCGATGGAGCTGCACGAGCGCATAGCGGCCTCTCCGGCAGGAGTCGCCGCGTCCAACGGCAACGGGGGCGACCCCTTCGCGGAGTTGAAGAACCGGATCCATCTCGCGCTCGTCAGCGAGCTCGGCCCACGGCTGTTCGAGGTGGAGGACGGCGGGGCGGTACGCAGCCGGGTCGAGTCCGAGATCCGCGACCAGCTCGCGCAGGAGAGCGGACTGTCGCGCGACGACCGGCAGCGCCTCGAGGCCGAGATCGCCGACGACATCTTCGGCTACGGCCCGCTCGAGCGTCTGCTGGCGGATCCGTCCGTCTCGGAGATCATGGTCAACGGTCCGAAAGACATCTGGATCGAGCGCGCCGGCCGCCTGTCGGAAACGCCGCTCACCTTCACCGATGCGTCGCACCTGCGCCGGATCATCACGAAGATGGTCGGCCAGATCGGACGCCGGATCGACGAGTCGTCGCCGCTGGTCGACGCACGCCTGCCCGACGGGTCACGCGTCAACGCGATCATCCCGCCGCTGTCCCTCTCCGGGCCGCTGCTGACGATCCGCAAGTTCGCGCAGAACCGCTTCGCGCTCTCGGAGCTGATCGAGATCGGGACGCTGTCCGACGAGGCGGCTGAGTTCCTGGAGAACTGCATCCGCGCCAGGCTCAACATCCTCGTCTCGGGAGGCACGGGGACGGGCAAGACCACGTTCCTGAACGCGCTGTCGGCGGCAATTCCGGACAGCGACCGGATCGTCACGATCGAGGACGCGGCCGAGCTCCAGCTCGCCCAGCGGCACGTGATCCGCCTCGAGTCTCGCCCGAAGAACATGGAGGGCGAAGGCGAGATCACGATCCGCGACCTCGTCCGGAACGCGCTGCGCATGCGGCCCGACCGAATCATTGTCGGCGAGGTTCGCGGCGCGGAGGCGCTCGACATGCTCCAGGCGATGAACACGGGCCACGAGGGCTCGCTCTCGACCGTGCACGCGAACTCGCCGCGAGACGGGCTCAACCGTCTCGAGACGATGGTCTTGATGGCCGGCTACGAGCTTCCGCTCCGCGCGATCCGGAGCCACGTTTCGTCGGCGCTGGAGCTCGTCATCCAGCTCGACCGGCTCGACGACGGCTCCCGTCGCATCGTGGAGATCTCAGAGGTTCAGCGGATGGAGGGAGAGGTCATCACGCTCCAGAAGCTGTTCGAGTTCAAGATGGAGCACTTCGACGCCGAGCGACGAATCGTCGGAAGGCTCCATCCCACGGGTCTCCGGCCCGGGTTCCTCGGCAAGTTCGAGCGGCACGGCATCGAACTGCCGCTGAGTTTGTTCGGTGGAGCCGCGAATGCAATCTTCGGCGCGAACGCACAGGCACTGCAGAATCGCGTCAACGGGGCCGACCGATGAGGCTCGCACGCGCGCTGCTTGCCGCCTTCGTCGGGACGCTCGTCCTCTGCGGCGCAGCGGCGGCCGCGCCCGCAGTGTCCGCGGGGGTCCGGCTGGCACCGGTCACCCGGCTTCCGTTCCCGGAGCGCGGCTATGTCCTGCACGTCCCAGAGGAGACGAAGCTCGACGCAGGCTCCGTCGTCGTGCGGGAGAACGGTCGTCGGGTAGGCGGAGTTCGGGTCGATCCGCTTGCAAGCAGCGGGCTCCGCTTCGGAGTCGTGCTGGCGCTGGACGCGAGCGAGAGCATGACCGGTGCGCCGGCCGCGGCTGCCATTCGAGCGGCGCGCGCCTTCGTCTCGCATCGCGCGACGGCCGGCGAGGTCGGAGTCGTCGCGTTCAACCGCACTATCTCGGTGCTTCGCGATCCCACCACGGACGGGAGCGCACTCCGACGCGCGCTCGCGTCGCGGCCTCCCCTCGCCTACGGGACGCGCATCAACGACGCACTCGTGCGGTCGTTGACGCTGCTACGCGAAGCGAAAGTCTCGTCCGGCTCCATCGTCCTGCTCTCGGACGGCGCCGACATCGGCAGCCTGCACTCGCTCGACGAGGCCATTGCCGCCGCCAGAGAGCAACAGGTGCGGGTCTTCACCGTCGCGCTCCGCTCAGGCGCGTTCGACGCCGAGCCGCTTCGGAGGATCGCCGACCAGACCGGGGGGTCGTACGCCGAGGCCCGTTCGGCCTCGGAGCTCGCCTCGGTCTACGAGGCGCTCGGCGATCAGCTGGCCGGTGAATACCTCATTCGGTATCGCTCCGACGCGCGTCCGAATTCGGAGGTGACGGTCAACGTTCGCGTCGCCGGCATGGGCAGAGCCGCCACGAGCTACGTGGCGCCGACGCCCTCGCTGCTACCTCCGTACCACCGCTCGCTCATATCGAGATTCCTGCTCTCCGGAAGCTCGCCACTGCTCATCAGCCTGCTGTTCGGCCTGCTCGTCTGCGCGCTGCTGCTGCTGCTCGCGAGACGGCCGAAATCCACGGTCGTCAGCCGTGTTCAGACCTTCGCGCCCGGGACTCCATCGGCGCGCGCCGGCGATGCGGCGGCGGCTGCGGTGCGCGCCGCAACCCGGAACCGTTACGCGAGTGGCTGGTGGGCTCAGCTCGAGCGTGACCTCGAGCTCGCGAGGATGACGGCGTCGCCGCAGCGCGTCGTCGGCATCGCGCTTCTCGGAACCTTCGCCATCGCGCTCCTCGCGCTCGTGCTCTCGGCGCCTCTGCTGGCGCTCTTCGGGCTTACCACCCCGTTCATCGCCCGCATGGTGGTGCGGCGGAAGGTCAAGGCGGTCCGCGCCGAGTTCGCCGAGCAGTTCCCGGGGAGCCTCCAAGTGCTTGCCTCGGCCCTACGGACCGGCTACAGCTTCAACGGCGCACTCGGCGTGGTCGTCGACAACGCCGCCGAGCCCGCACGCTCCGAGCTGGCGCGCGTGATGCAGGACGACCAGCTCGGCGTGCTGCCGGAGGACGCCATCCGGCGGCTCGCCCGCCGCATGGCGAACCGGGACATCGAACAGGTTGCGCTCCTCGCCGAGCTCCAGCGGACGTCGGGAGGCAACTCGGCCGAGATCCTCGACACCGTCGTGACGACGATTCGCGAGCGCGCCGAGATCCGCCGGCTCGTGCGGACCCTCACGGCACAGGGTCGAATGGCCCGCTGGATCCTTACGGCTCTCCCGGTCTTTCTCACAGCATTTCTCTGGCTCGTCCATCCGGCTGTCATGGCGCGGTTCTTCACGAGCGGCAGCGGACAGGTGGCGCTCGTGGTCGCGGCGTCAATGGTGGCAGCCGGTTCCGTCCTCATTCAGCGCATCGTCGAAATCGACGTCTAGGAGCTGTCAATGACCCCGTTTCTCATCCTCGGCCTCGCGCTCGTCGCCGGTTCCGTCGTACTCATGCTGCGGTCCTTCGCCCTGGCGAGCGGCGAACGGCGCCGGACACTCGACCAGATCGGTGCCTACGGCTTTCACTCGGAGGCAGCGGCCGAAGAGTCGGTCGACCTACGTGCGAGCTTCGGCGCCCTCGCGGAAGCGACCGGCGAGAAGGCGCTGGCGCGGTTCGACCGCCTGCGCACCGGCGAGCGCGGCCTGCGCGAGCTGCTCAATTCGGCCGGCATGTACGGAACCTCGGTCGCCACATTCGTCGGCTGGCGGATCCTCGGCGCACTGCTGGGCCCGGCGCTTTTGTTCCTCATGTCGCTCGCCGGCCGGCTCGACTTCCGCGTATTGCTGGGTGGGGCGCTGCTGACGGTAATGGGCTGGTATCTGCCCTACGTCCGGGTGCAGCGTCGCGCCCGTCTCCGGCTCGAGCAGATCGATCGAGAAGTCCCCGAGCTCGTCGACCTCCTCGTGACGACGGTGGAGGGAGGCGTCGGGTTCGCGGCCGGCCTCCAGCTCGCCTCGCGCAGCATCGAGGGGCCGCTAGGCCAGGAGCTACGGCTTGCACTCCGCGAGCAGAGCCTCGGGCTGACGCCTGAGGAGGCACTGCGCAACCTGTCTCTGCGCGTCGACAGCCCGGCGACGCGCGCGTTCACGCAGGCGCTCGTACAGGGGGAATCGCTCGGCGTCTCGATCGGAACGATCCTGCGCGACCTGGCGGTCGACATGCGGAAGCGGCGTCGGCAGAGCGCGGAGGAGCGCGCGCAGAAGACGCCGACAAAGATCCTCTTCCCCCTGATTGTCCTGATCCTGCCGGCGATGTTCATCGTCTCGCTCGGCCCGGTGTTGATGGAAGCGCTGAGCTTCTTCGGCTCCACATGACCGGGCGTTGGATCGATCGGGTGGGCCGGACCACCCCTCTGCAGGAGGAGCCGGGCGCCCGCGCGGTGGAGGATCGATCAGTGGCGCGAAGGTCGCTGACGAGGATCACCACCGTTGCGGTGCTGGTTGCCGCCCTGACCGTGTCTGCGGCGGCGGCCGACGCACGGCAGCCGACGCTTTCCGCGGCCGCTCTTGCGACGCCGACGGCCGTCGCGCCGGCGAGCGGCCTCGTCGTCGACGCGCTGCCTGCGTTCTCGTGGGCTGCCGTCGCGAAGGCCGACCGGTATGAGTTCCAGCTCGCCGCCGACAGCGGCATGAACTCGCCCGTGCTCGGCCGCGGCGAAGATCAGTTCACGACGCGCAATACGCGCGCGACGCTCAAGAAGACGATCCCGAACGGCACCTACTGGTGGCGCGTGCGGGCGCTGCAGGCGAACGGCACACCGTCGCCGTGGAGTCCGCCGCGCGCGATCGTGAAGTCGTGGACGTCGGCGCCGGCGCTTCAGTCGCCGACGCACGGCGCGATCATGGTGCATCCCACGCACCCGCTCGTGCTGCGCTGGTCGTCGGTCCCGCGGGCCGCGAAGTACATCGTCTCGATCGCGACCGATCCGACGCTCGGCACACTCGTGAGCCCGCAGGCTGAAACGTCCGGCACGGTCTACGCGCCTCGCTCCACGCTCCTGTCGCCCGGGACGTACTACTGGGGCGTGACGCCGGTTGACGCCCAAGGGCATCGCGGCGCGCCCTCGGCGGTGCAGTCGTTCCTGTGGACCTGGCCGACGAGCACAACCGCCCGGGTCGACGACGTGTTCGCTGCGCCGGAGGTGTTCGATTCGCTGTTCTCGTGGGATCCGGTCGCCGGCGCGGCGAGGTACGAGCTCGAGATCAACCCCTCCGTCGATTTCGCGCCCGGCTCGAAGGTCTGTTGCGCCAATCCGGTGATCGGCACCTCGTACGCACCGACGGTGGTATTCAAGGACAACACCTATTACTGGCGCGTCCGTGCACTCGACACGAGCGGGAATCCTGGCGTCTGGAACGCCGGCCCGACGTTCACGAAGACGTTCGACAAGGTGCCTCCAACCCCGGGCCCGAGCATCAAGAACCTGCGCATGCGCGACCACCTGTCGGATCCCGGTAGCGACGCGGACCCCGCGGCGGCTGGTTACCAGACCCGCGTGCCCGTGCTCCGCTGGGACCCGGTGCCCGGCGCAGCCTCGTACGAGGTCGACGTGACGCGCTACACCTCCGGCATCTGTGACTGGTCCGGGAATACCGGCCACTGGCGCGTGAAGACGAGCGTGCCGTTCTGGGCGCCTCTCGGCGCCGGCCGGTCCGGGGTTCCGCCGTATTCCGACTCGTTGGCCGTCTCGTCGGACGGCACGAGCCTCACGGCGGGTCAGGGTTACTGCGCCCGAGTTCGCGCGCGCAGCGATCGCGACAACGCGAACGGCGAGGTGTACGGCGACTACACCTACGTCGACGACGGAACCGGCAAGTCGTTCACGTTCGTGGACTATCTCGACCAGAACCGGGAGTGCCCAGGATGCTCGTACCTCGGAGCAGGCGACTACCTGTTGCCACAGACAGGCTCGATGAACGGGCGCACGCCGTTCTTCAGTTGGAAGCCGCTGCCGCGGCTGCCGCGGAAGACGCTGCGGAACGCGTCGAATGTCGAGGCCCTCACGATCACCGAGCTGTTTCCCCCGAGCGGAACGGGCTCGGCAAGCTTCTCGGCCATCGTGCGCGAGCATGCCGGCAACACCGCCCTGGACGAGCTCGTACTCACCAAGTCTCCCGGCGGCGGTCCCTGGATCTACACCTACGCCGACGGCGACCTGAACTCGCTGGAGGCGATGATCGAAAACGACGCCGCGCATGCGCTCGCCGTCGAGGTGCACGTCACTGGGACGCCGCTGGCGTATATAGCCGAGACGGCGTTCACGTCGGGCCGCCAGTCGTACTACGTCCTCGTCTCGAAGGACGCGAGCTTCAGCAACATCGTCGACTACGCGTTCACCCAGCTGCCGGTCTACGCGCCGCGCAGCTCCATCAAGCCGACGACGTACCCCGACGAGACGACCTCGTACTACTGGGCCGTCCTGCCCGCGATCGCCATGAACGGGACGCTTGCGAGCGGCGATCCGCTGCTCGCCTCGCCGTCGAGTTTCCAGAAGCAGTCGACCCCGCCGACACGGACGGCTCCGGCGGACGGCGCCTCGGTCGAGCTCCAGCCGACCTTCCGGTGGACGCCGGTCGAGGGCGCTCGCCGCTACCGCGTCCAGGTGGCGGACGATCCGACGTTCGGCTCGCTCGTCGACGACGTGCTCACAGACTCCACGGCATACACCAGCAACACCTCGTACCCCGCCGACACGATCCTCTACTGGCGCGTCCGCGCCGACGACGAGAACCTGATCGGCCTGACGTGGTCGTCGATCGGGACCTTCCGTCGGAGGCTCCCGGCGCCCGTGCTGAGCGCGACAAACCCCGGCTCGGGCGAGAGCATCCCTCTCTGGACCTGGGCGCCGGTGAACGGCGCGGTCTCCTACGACATCGCCGTCGACGAGCCCGACGGCGATCATTCCCAGTTCGTCGACTTCCGCTCGGCTGCGTTCACGGCCGTCAAGATGACCGGCACCGGGATCTGGGGCTGGCGCGTCAGGGCCGTTTTTCCGAAGCAGCTCACCTCCCAGACCCAGCCGGGGCCCTGGTCGGCGACGAAGCCCTACACGCGCACGATCGCGGAGCCGGGCGGCGCCAAGACGGAGCGGATCGGTATCTCGGTGCTGCTCTCTTGGAACGCGAAGCCCGCCGCGAAGAACTACCGAGTCCAGATCTCACAGCGGGCGGACTTCCAAGGGAACGTCGAGCAGGTCGACACCGACAACACAAGCTACGCACCGACGCTGCTCGCTTCCGCGTACCTCGCCGGCGGGACGTTCTGGTGGCGCGTCGCTGCTCAGGATGAGGACAGGAACATCGGCGACTTCAGCCCGGGGCAGCAGTTCTCGCTGCCCAAGCAGTCCGGCGCGGCTGCACTGGCGCGGCTGAGGCTCGCGACGAAGGTCGTGAAAGTGGCTAACGGCCGCCGCGTGATCGTGACGGTCAGGGCAAACGGCCGCGCCGCGCGCGGCGCGCTCGTCCGGGTGTTCGCTC
>OBLS010000586.1_pt1 | contig 13488 bp, 14 predicted proteins | sample 1519901 | NCBI WGS metagenome assembly OBLS01 (sample SAMEA3113585, study PRJEB22503) | soil metagenome | reverse complement strand
TTCTAAGATTTTAAAAATAAAAAATTTCTACTTGTTGTGATGTATTTATTCATTCTTTCATTTACTAGTTTAATTTCTAAACTTTTTCAATCTTTTATCTTACCCACCGATTTAACTTGTATATTATGTAACCTGAAGACTAGTAACTTTTTTATATCTAGAAGTACGAATTTTCAATTCTCCTTATCTTCATCTTCCTTAGCCTTTGCTGCTATAATTGCTTCTTCAAAGGTTTTAAGCTTGATAGGAATTATCTTTTTTATTGAATTATCTCTTACTACTGCTTCATACTTGAGACTTTCAATAAGTGGTCTCACAAGAGATGCTTTCGTAGGGGTAATAAGCTCGACCCAATAAGATGATAACCTTGGTGTAAGAAAAGGAATTATTATTATTTTTAAAAATTTTTTATTTATTACCTTAGCATACCTTCTCATCATATCTATATATCTTAGTGTATCTGGACCACCTATATCAAATTCCCTTCCTTCTGTCTCTTCTTTTTCAATTGATTTCACTAAATATGTTATTACATCGTCTATTGAAATAGGTTGAGAGTTAGTTAAAACCCATTTAGGGCATACCATAACAGGCAGTCTTTCTACAAGATATCTTAGCATTTTATACGAGGCACCATCTTTCCCAAGTATCACAGCAGCTCTAAAGATAGTAACTTTTGCTGAAGATGTTTTCAGTATATTTCCAACTTCTATTCTACTTTGCATATGTTCTGATATTTTGCTTTGTCCTCTTTTACTATTTGTTATACCTTTTTCTTCATGAATTAATCCTCCTAGATATATTATTCTCTTTACTTTACATTCTGTTGCAGCTTTAGCAAAATTTTCTGCTGCCTTTCTATCTTTTTCGGCAAACTTTTTCCATTCTTTTGCAGAAACACCTTCCATTGAATGTATTAGATAATATGCAGTATCTATTTCCGATAGGGCGTCCTTAATCTGTACATAGTCCATTACATTTGCCTCCACAATCTTGACATTACTGTTGTTGTTGTTGTTATTGCTTATCTTTTTCTTTAACTTCTCTGCATTCCTTGTCATACAAACAATTTCTGCATCTTTTGTTGCAAAGGATAACCTAGATACTAAATTACTTCCAATAAATCCTCCTGCTCCAGTTACCAAAATTTTCATCATTCTATAAAAATATATATTTACGGTATTGCATATATGTATAAATAATAATATATTGTCAAAGGTGGAAAAAGATAGAAACATAGAAACAACCTAATAATTCTTTGACATTACCATATTAACATACAAGATAAATGGAAAACTTTTCATCAACTATATTCGTATGTGTGCTATTTCCTCTCATGCGATCCTGCTGTTTTATGAGAAAGAAATGAAAGGAGGAGTAATAAGATCTATTAGGTTCATTATACTCACGTAATATTATAACAACTTTTGATAAACTATTAATTTACGTTACAATTTTGAAATCATGCTATGAGAAGTATCTCTTTATTTATAGTGACGGAATAATAATAATAATAATAATTATCATTTGAAAGCAAAAAAATTTAAAACTGTTATTACCATCAAAAGATAATTTGGAAACTAAAAAGTCAAAGAATTATGATAACAAAGATAATGGAAAGAAGGATACAGAAGATAATAACAATACTTCCTCTGGTCAATATACATTTGATTCATCGGACGCTAAAGAAATCATGACCGGTATAGGAGGAGGCGGCGGCGAAGGCGAAGGTAGTACTTATCCTAATTCTGATAAATATATTGTTGAAGACATCAAGAAAGCTATTAAAGAAGAGGATAGTGGATTTGAAGAAAAAGAAGAAAAAGAAGGTTCTGCTAAACACCATTCAAAACAATCAAATAATAAAGATGAAAATAATTAACTGACTTTTCTGTCTTACCATTAGCGAATTATTGACTAAGATACAGTGAAAAAGACAAATAGCAATTGTTAAATCACAATGGTATAAATTCCTGAAATAACATTTTTAACTCAAGTCATGCTCATAATTTGATTCATACACATCTTAATTTAAGAATGTGAGTACCCTTGGTTCAATATATTAAATACAAAAATAAAATTAATAAACATTTTTTTCCACTGCACAAAAAACAATATAACTCAATTTAAAAGCCTGAGCATCTTTATCTATAACTATATTTATGGTGATGAAACAAATTAAATAATTTTATTATTTTTTTTGAATCTCTCCAAAAATATGAAGAGCACTTAAATCATTAATTTCTTTAGCTTTCATCAATTCCTCGAGAAATCCTAAAGCATCCTCCTTAGATTCACTTTCCAAGGTTCCAACAATCACAAAATTGTAATATTTCTTATTACATAGGCTCATTCTAAACCTTTAACTTTTGTTATAGATATATTTAAGATTATCGCAATTTTAGAACATAAAAAGTTACAATTTATTATATATATTTTCTTTTCATTATGGTTGTTATTATATCTAAATCCATTTCTTTAAATCTTAGAAAAAATTATTATTCTCCACAAGTCATTTGATATCTACATTTTCTTAAAAAAGTTATTATTAGAAGTCTCGTCTACTACTATTTGATATTATTGTTAGCGGTCGAGTATCATTATTTTTTAAGACTAATTCATCATGGAATCAATTAAAATAGTAATTACTACCTATTAAAAGAAGTTCATTGTAATTATTTATTCCATTTATCTACTTTTATCATTTGAATAAACCAAAAAAGAAATCATCGACTTTCTTATTTTGGTCTGTTGTGTTTACATTATTACTTTTATTATCCGTTATTTGGTTATTATCTTTAGTTACTGCTGAACTTAAATTTTGTTGTGGTGATAAACTTTTAGTTTTTACATTACTATCTTTTATATTCTCACAATCATTTTCTGGAGTACTATCCTTTTGTGTGATATTAAAATCTGTTAATAAATCTGTTCCATTTCCACAAATAAATGTGTCCATACCAATGCCCCCAGTTAGAGTATCGTTATCTTGCCCGCCTACTAATACATCATTACCTCTATCACCAAATAGTCTGTCCTTTCCTTCTCCACCTTCTATATGATCATTTCCTGCTTTTCCCTTTAGGATATCTCTTCCTTCATTACCATAGATTAGATCATCTCCACTTCCACCGCTAATATCATCTCCTGCTTCTTTGCCATTTATTGTATCATTGCCATCCAATCCTTTAATGGTATCTTTGTTTATTGTACCATTCATATTATCTGCATTGTTAGTTCCATTCATCTCTTCTGCCCATGCTAAATGGATAGTATTACGTTCCTGTTTTTCTCCATAAGTTTCTAAAGATATAACTAATGAAGCTAAAATAAAAAGAAACGAAAAACAAAAAATTTTAAAGAAATTAAAATTACTATCTTTATTTGAAAAAATAAAGTTATTCATTATATTACTACTACTACTAGCAAAACTATCGTTATGATTAAATGGTTTTTTAAAACTTTTCATTTACGATAGAATAATAAGTATAATAATTTAAATTATTGCAATAAATTTGTATAATAATGTTATATTATAATTTATCATAATAATATAGTTAAAAGGTTAAATATAATTAACTAAATTAGACATATCTGCTTCGCGATTAGTGGTAATTGATGAATAGAATGTTTTTAAAAATTAATAAAAAAGAAATTAAATTTTTAAAAAGTTTCAATAAATAAGTATTGAGAATGGTTATTGGTTATCTCTTAAGAATAAATGCACTACTATGAATAAAGGTGCATAAATTGCAAATTTTTAATCGCCTCTTTTTAAAACATACATATAGAGAACGTTGTATAGAAATTATTTATTTACTTTATACTGATAGAAAAAAAGGTGTTAACTCCTATGATGAAGAATTTTAACAACTTGGAGAATATTGGAAAATTGATTGATTGTTTCAAAATCAACAACAATACTAAGTAAAACAATCTAATAATAAAGTAAATGAGATGTTTTAATTGTTATTTTGAGTTTTCTCCGACATTAGTAAAGCCAATATGTCCATCTTGTGGCTTTTGTTATTACTGTAGAGACTTTGCATGCTTTCATCACGATAAAAGTAATATACAATAAGAAAATTTAGACTTAATTATAATAATATTATAATTATATTCGTTCGTTCAAGGACAACTTTATTTATTAAATATTTTTTAGAATTTTTTAATAACTCTATAGAAATTCTGTTCTGCTGAAACAGTCTATATCATGATTAGCATCAAAACACATAATAATTCGAGATAGATATTTTGTAAAACCATTATTACAACTTTAATTAAAATAGATATAACTTCGAATTTTTCGGCGCCGAAAATTTAATTTTAAAGAAATGTGCCATATCACGTTACTTTATTTAATTAAGACTACAAAAAATCTTTTATAAGTACATTATGTAAATACAATATGAGAACTTTGAGATTATTAAATCTTCATTGCAATAAAATTATAGATACTTCTAAACCAGATGAAACTTTTCTTACTGTCGAGGGAATCAGGTTCCAAGGATTTGGACCCGAATCGATGAATAATGAAAATGAATGGAATATAAATGCAGATATTCTATTTAATGAACAGGCTATTATAAGACTATATGATGAAAATTTAGAACATAAGCCGAATTTTAAAGATCACCTTAAATCACATATTGTTGAAGAGAGCTATGTTAGGGAAGGATTAAAAACTGTTAATTTTAGTAGTAATTCTGCTGATTATATATTAAGTTATGAAATAGTATAAGGATGAAAACATTTGATTTAGCTATATTCATATAGCAATAAACCTCTAAATTTCAATGATCTAAATCTATATTTTTTTATTTTTTTATTTTTTTATCTATTTAAATATCACTTCTATAATCGTTTCAATAAAAGTAAAATTTTATTTACTTTTAAATAGGCAATAAACAATGTAAATAAAATAAAGTTTAAACATTAAAATTTCTAGTATAGGATTTTGATTACTTTTCTTGATATAATACATATTAAATATTCAAAAATATATAATAGATAATGTTTTACATTTTCACATCAATTACTAATAAACTATGAGTTTTTTAGTTGATAATTAGTATTGGTTAAACTTTATAAAACATAACTTATTTTTATAACTCTATCAATCATAATTTATGGAATTACCATGGAATGACCCGCGTTCTAATAAATTTGCAACTACCATAGGATTGATAACATCCAGTGGTCCTTCTGGTACAAATATAATGGCTTGTGAATGGACACATCATCTTTCATATAAACCTGGGCTAATAGCAGTTTCTCTTGGTCCCACAAAGACGACAGTAGGAAATATACGTCATAATAAAGAATTTGGTATTAATCTGTGTGGATTGGATCAATCAATACTTTCCAGTATTGCAGGGGGATATAGCGGTAATGATTATGATAAAATTAGCGCGTTAAAAGAATTAGGATTCGAATTTTATAATGCAAATCATATTAAGACTTTAATGGTAAAGGGAGCTTCACTGAACGTTGAATGTAGTTTATACAAAGAAATTACCTTAGGAGATCACATTATGTTTATTGGTGAAGTAATAGATGCTATAGACAATCCAAAAAAACAACCATTGGTTTATCACGACGGAAAGTATTGGTTTTTACAATCATTAATCAAACCAAGTCAAGATGAACGCAAGAGAGTACGAGAAGACCTAGAAAAGTATAAAAAAAGAAAATGAATACTCTATAAATAAATAAAATTAAGCCTCTACAAATTATTTAATTTTTAATAGATTAGTTAATGTTGTTCAACCAAAAATATTTTAGTGTAAATACAATAGTTATATTACAAATTAAATATTTTTAATCCATCCTTTTTATTTTTTACTTATAAATGTAAGTAAACAAGAATAATAATAAATCTTAAAGTAGATATATGAAAATTAATTTAATATGACCTTAAACCTATACATAAAATATTTATTACTATTCAAGAACTCTACTAAACACAATTTTTAACATTTCTTTCAATTTATTTGTATTTATTCATATAATGAAAGTAAGTACCTGAAATATAGTATTGGTACTATTTTATGAAAGCTATAAGATTAATATAAGATTAAAATATAATTAAAGAATGGTATTAAATCATAGGATTACAATCTTAGTTTGTATTTTTTCTAGTTTACTAGTTATCCTGGTTTCTAATCAAAACATACAGGGTATATTTCATTCTGAATCTTCAGAAGAATTCAAAACTTATGAAAACCCATTATATGGAATAAATATTAAATATCCTACTGATTGGAGATATTATGAAAAAAATGGGCCAGAAACCTTTTCACCTGATCGAATCTTCCAAGTTAGTTTTCTTTCTCCATCCAATAAAGTACTATCAGATATGGTTTTTGTCTGGTTCAACATTGAAAAAATTAAAGATTCCGTTAGTTTAGATGATAGAAAGAATATTTTGCTAAAAAATTTGAATAACTCTTCTATTGATGTAAAAGTACAATCAACTAAATTGTCAGGAATTGATGCTTTTATGATTGATTATACAAATACAGCAATAGAGTTGCAAAGAAATATTGGAATTGAAGCAATAAGGGATGGGCTATTGTATAGCTTAGATTTTACTGCTCGACCTGATACATTTGAAAAAAATTTAGATTCTATTGAAACAATGATAAAATCTATGAATATTAGCTCCTTTACATAAGATCAAGGCTAAACTGTATTGATAGAAAAGGACATCTAAATAGTTTTCAAAATGGAAAAGTATTGACAACCAACCAGAAAAAAGGAATAACCAAATAATATATTTAACATTACTTATAATATTAATATCCTATCTATAAATTTAGAATTACTTGATAAGATAAAAAATCTGAAGAAATATCAGAGGTTAAACTCTTTTTACAATTTTAAAATTATATCGAGACCTGCAATAATTAATATTTTATCGCAAATGATGAATGTTATGTCTGTAAAAAGAAGTAAAATAATTCTCTTTTAAATATAATTTAATTTGTTTGTTGTTGAATCCTTTTATTATTGATGAGTTTATAATAGCAAATTCGTTATTAATTAGTGGGGGAATCAAAATATTTTGATCATCAATTTTTCAGGAGATATTGACCTAGCAAATAATATATACAATTATTTTATTTCCAATTCAAGAATAAATGAAAAAATAGAAATTAAAATCGAAGAAGATAACCTAGTAATATCCATATTTAATGAACAAGATAAAAAAGCAATTAAACAAATAAGGTCATTATTACAAGAGTATCTAGACTCCTTTAAAATCTATAAAAACCATCAAATTATTGAACTTGAAAATATCATTACCGTTGGAATTCCAAAAGATATAACTGAAATCTCAAATCTTGTTTTCTGTGAAATTTGTGGTTATGGAATGTCGAGTGAAGAAGAATTATTAGTTCATAGAAGAAGTCATGGAATATTATAGATTTACAATTACAAAGAATATATATAATTATAATAAACAATACTTTTGACTATATCCAGGATAGAAATAATTTGTTAAATAATTAGGACATAGTTAGAAATATTACTATAATATAGAAAATTTACTCGTCAAATTTCTTTATGCTTTACATATACTTGGTTTTTATAAATCTGCCTGACCTTCTCTAACGTATCTATGTCCTTTAGGCCCTTGTCAGTACGAATATTTTTTATCCTTGGAAATCGTAATGCAAATCCACTATTATGCCTGTCACTTTTTTGTATGGTATCAAATGCTACTTCTAAAACTATTTCGGGCTTTACTAAAATTCTATTACTATTATCTTCTATTATGATTTCTCTTAATCTTTCGGTCATTTCGTCTATCTCTTTATCAGTCAAACCAGAATATGCTTTTCCGATTGTTTTAAGCCTACTATTTTCAAGATAATTATTACTATTGTTATTCAAATTCTTATCATCATCATCATCCTCACCATCATCTTCATCTATTACTGCAAATGTATAATCCGATAATACTCCAGCTCTTTTTCCATGACCATATTCCGCAATCACGATTACCGCATCAATTGTATCTAATTCCTTCTTTAACTTCATCCAGTATCTGCCTCTTTTTCCTGGATGGTATTGAGATAGTGGATCCTTTACTACTAATCCTTCATGTCCAATATCTTTACTTTCATTAAATATTGCAATTATTTGTTCTATTGAGTCTAAAATTTTATAACTTGAATTGATTATTGGTTTTTTAAAAGAGATTGTTGATAAAATATTTTTTCTATCCAAAAGTGATTTCTTTAGTACTTGATTATCCTTAAAATACATTATATCATAAACTATGTAGTATATAGGAATTTCAGTAGTAATATCCTCAGTAACATTTTTTCTTCTAAGTCGTTTCTGAAGCTCTTGGAAATGTAATGGTCTATCGTTTTTAAGGGCTATTAGTTCTCCATCTAAAATAAAGTCTACCTGATTATGTATTGTTGTTGTAGTATCTGGAGTTCTTATTGTAGATTCTATTGCAGCTTTCACTAATTCAGGAAATGTATATGTTATATCTACAAGATTGCGAGAGAAAAGCCGTACTTTATTATCAAACTTATGCATTTGTAACCTTATTCCATCATATTTATATTCGCAAATCAAAGGTTTATTGTAATAGTTTATTATCTCTTCTGCACTAAACATAACATCTGCTAACATAAAACTTACTGGAACAAATGGCCTCATTACTGCATTGTGAAGAATATTTTTTTTTGCTAAAACTGCTACTTGTGATATATCCCCTGAAATGAGCATGGCTTCTCTTATATATTGTAATTCTCTATCAAAAGCTCGAGATAGAGCAATCTCCACAAGACCTTCAACTGAACCAATTCGCATTTCACCAGTAATAATTTTAATAAGATACTTTGATTCGAGAGGAGAACAAGCAATAAGCAATCCTTTTAATATGTTTTTTTTATTTTTATTTGAACCAAAACCACTTATGTTTGCTATCTTTTTAAATTGATGATACACGTAACTTAATGATATTCTCTCTTGTTGATTAAAAAGAGATATAATATGTTTTTTAGATACTGCATATTCTGCCATTGCACCTATATCTCCATGTTTTAAATGGATATTCTGAATATCTTTAATATCTAACATTGCAATTTCAGAAAGAGATTCCATAATAGTATTGAATCCTATATTGAGTGTCCTCGTTGAGCCTATAGGCAAGGCCCTTCCTGATAGGAATAAAACTGCAATAGATAAGGAGGTTTCATCAAGATTGGTTATATAGTTGGAAATAATCTCTATTTTTTCATTTTTTTTAGTGGTAGATCTTATTTTTTCACACGTTTCTACAAATAGGGAAAATTGATCATTATTCTGGTTTTCCATATCTATTGAATATCTGTATAGTCATTAAAATAACATATACTTATGAAAATAGTTAATTAATATACAAATGATTTCACCACTACTACTGCTTTCAACTATCCCTGCCATTCAAACAAACAAGCATTAAATAATATACTACTACTACTACTATTACTACTATCCAATTAAATCATAATCGATAGGTTTGTCAATATTCAAGATCATATTAAATACTTGAATACAATTAATATTGCTATTACTATGGGAAATGACCGTTCTACTATTGTCGTAGTTGATGACGAATCTGATTTAGTATTTATGTTTAAAGTAACGTTAGAGATGAACGGCTATAACGTTATAGGATTTACTAATCCAGTTGAAGCTCTTGAGTATCTGAAAAAAAATCATGATAAATGTACTCTTTTAATAACAGATTATAGAATGCCAGAAATAAATGGATGCGAGCTAGGTACAAAGATTAAAGAAATTGATGAAAAGATAAAAGTAATCATAATAACTGCATATGAAAATATTATAGAGAATACCGATTTTGAACTGATAAAAAAACCTATATCAACAACTAAACTATTAGAGGTAGTCGCAAACAACATTAATGTCAAATAATAAAAGTATCATTACATAATTATCTCACTTTACAAATTTATAAATAATTGGGTAGCTTTTTTAGAAATGATTTCAAAGTGTTGGTGTAAGGAAGAAGAATATCAATAGGATTTAGGATTTTTGAATATCCTTCTGTCTTTTTATAGTCAATATACTACTGTATATCAATAAACCTTGTAGTAAATATCCGCCAATAATCAAAACTATAGTATTAAGTGGTTTTGCAAAAGTTATCATTCTATTAATATGAGCAGTAACAAGACTATTGCCAATAATAATTAATAGTGCAAGGAAAATACATACATAAAGTGGCTTATTATTACCTATTCCTTTTGCAATAAGAATAGCCAATATGATGAATGTTAATTCTAGTATCATTGCGTTAATGATAAAATTTGGATTACCAAATGGAATACCGACGAGGCCTATTAAAATTATTGAAACTAAAATAATCAATACCTGTTTTTTTGGATGCAAAGTAAATATTCTTTCCTCGTGTACACCTAGGAATAAAAAATTATTAAATTTAATTGTTACACTATTTTATACAAAATAGGTTAAGAAACTTAGTAGACCATGCCATTAATTCTAATTCTTTATTAATTCTATTTCTTCTATTTCCTTTTAGTAATATCTAGATTATTTTTTATTTTTTATAGTAAAGGAAAATAATTTCATTTCAGGTTATATTCTATAAACAGTAGCATCTCCTTAATTATATAAAAATCTTTTTCCAAAAGTTTTGCATATAAAAGCTATAAAAAATAACATAACCTTTAAAGAATCTACAGGAAATTAGTTTATTAACGGCTTTTTCTATTGTTTATATATAAATTGACCGTTGCTTCTATTCCTTTTAAAAACAATGGCTTAGCTTTTTTGATCGCCATAATAGCGGGCGTATTTGGATTCTGTGGTATAGGACACATCTATATTGGAAAGGTATTACGTGGTGTGCTAATAATGTTTATAGGTTGGATTCCGTTTGGAATTGGAATAATTGTATTTTTCGCTGAATTTATATCGCAAAATGATTCCCTAATTCAGGGTCTTGATTTATCTATGATTTTTGGAATAATCTACGTTGTAATTTGGATAATTCAAGCTCTTGATGCAAACAGATTAGCCAAGAAATATAATAAATATTTAATGACTAATAGTAAACCTCTATGGTAATCATTACAATGATTATATAAAGAAGTTTATATCAATTACTAGGTCGTTCCTTCGTAACAATTGAATTTAATATTAAATTAAATCCAACTATTATACTGACAGAATTAATTGAAATTGTTGATAACAATATAGTCATTTATTATTAAACCTTTTAAAACATCTAATACAATAACAATAATTATACAACCACATCATTTTGAATGGTAATACTGATTGATCGTAAAAAAAGAAGAAGCGTAGGATGTATAATTAAACAAAGTCTTGTAATAAGAGAAATAAAATAGTAGTAGTAGTAGTTGTTGTTGTTAATCCTTTGGTTTATACTTCATTAAAGTATGAGCTATATCCTCTATATCTTCTAGATTACGTGTAAGTCTAGCAATTTGCAAAACATCTCTAATATCTTTGGTGTTAATATCATTCCAAACCACTTCTGCTATTCTTGTTGAAACTCTTTCATCTAGATATTTGTACCTTGATTTTATTAAATTATTTGAAATAGTTAAAAATTCTTCCCATGTATATTCAGGTAATTCCAATTTCATAAATCGTGACTTTAATGGTTGAGTCAATTTAGTTAATTCATTACAAGTAGCAAAAATTTTTATATTCATTTTTTGTTGTCTGAAACCTTTAGTTTTTTCAGCTTTCATTTCACTCAAAATGCCTGTCTCCATTAAATTGTATAGAACAGTTTGATCTTTTTTAGTTAATTTATCAATTTCATCTATAAGAAGAAATTTAATATTTGGATTGGAAAATAAAAAATCTACTATACCTATACCGCTTGTTGCAGTAGAATCTATAAAATAGGAATTAGAAAGTTCTGTAGACATTTCTAATAAAAAAACTGTTTTTGAGGTAGCAGGAGGTCCAGTAAAAAGAATGTGGACCTGTTCTTTAGAGATTATACAACGCATTAAAAATTTTTTAATATCAGAATACCCAACTATTGAATTAAATAATCTGTCCTCATAATTTTTATGAGCAAATAAACTAGAATCTAAATTTTTTTTATTTGTTGAATTAGAAAATTTTTTAAAAATTGTTTTAAACAATAACCTTATGGTAAAATGTGGATCATAATATATAAAAATGTCGAAAACGAAATTAGGACCTTATATTTATTTTTGAATATGAACTTGAAGATTATTACCTTAATAAAGTTCGCTCACTGAAAATCATAATATTAAGGAGGCTGTACATTTGAGCTTTTACGTCGATTCATATTGTATATATGTATTTAAAACTGTAATACCAGTTTTTATAGCATAGAAGAATTTATTCGAATCGAGGACGGTAAATAGAATATAAGCTGAATTAGAGACTAAATTGAAAAGAAATGAAATATAAGTATACATTATTATGATATAAAGCATATGGTAAGACTAGTAAGAAAAGAAGATAGAGGACCTATGGAGGTAAAAGTAGGAAATGAAAGCAAATGGATTTGTATGTGTGGACTAAGTAGTAATCAACCATTTTGTGACGGGTCACACAAGAAAACTAAAGATGAAGAAGAGGGAAAAGTGTACCAATATAATCCCGATGGAACAAGAACAGAAATCCAATAAAAATATAATTCATAAATAAAATCAAATTTTTAATGTTGTAATAGGGAAAAGATCTATTACTTTACACCAATTTTTTATTTCTCTTTGTAATATTTTCTATTTGTTAATAACAAATGATTTTGTTAATAATGAATAAATTATTAGAAATAGTAAAGTATGATAATAATAAGACAAAAAATAGAATCCTAATAATATATTTACTAAAAAATGTTATTGTTGTTACTAGTTCCTCTCTTTCATATTAATAAAAAAACAATTTAAATGATTTTTCCATAAATTTTATTTCTTATTTTAAAGAAAATTAATATATCTAATTCATATAGATGATAATAATATTGAGAATAATATATATCAGCTATAATCTTTTGTATACTATTTTTTAGATAGATATAAGACAATAGTAATATAATGTAAGCTATAAAATTTTAATTAATAAAATTAATTCATTATTAATTAGTTAAATATTTTATAGTTATAATCATTCAAGTTCTCAATTTGGTTAGCTAGCTAATTTATATTGTTTCATTATTTCATAAATAATTTCTTTAAAATAACTTACTAACAGAAGAATATCAACAGTCAATAAGTAAATCATGAAGAAAATAAAAATAATGAACAATTCCTTGTTGCTTGTCAAGAAGAAAATTATCAATTTAGTATTATTATTATTAACAAATTAACTTTTAATTTTTTATAATCCTAGGAAATAATATTAGGATTTGGATATTTAAACTAATAATTGAAATGGCTATATATTATAAAATGTAATTCATCTTATGTCAACCTCAATTGA
>OBLS010000585.1_pt1 | contig 13491 bp, 25 predicted proteins | sample 1519901 | NCBI WGS metagenome assembly OBLS01 (sample SAMEA3113585, study PRJEB22503) | soil metagenome | reverse complement strand
GGGGCGCGCAGCCGTCGCTCGCGGTCACGACCAGGGGAGCCTGGACCGCCGTTCCCAGTACAGGTCAGGCGCCTCGGTGATCGCACCGAGCTCCGCGAGATCGGCGTCGGACAGCTCGATGTCGAGCGCTTCGAGGTTGCTTCGCAGCTGCGCCTCGTTCACCGCACCGGAGAGAACGACGTCGGCCCACGGCTGGGCGAGGACCGCTGCGAGCGCCACCGCGTCCGGACCGATGCCGTGACGTTCAGCGACGACGTCGACTACCCGCCGATGTGATCCCGTTCCGCGCGGGCCGAGGCGCCCGTTCGCCATCGCTTCCTTGACCAGGATTCCCCAGCCCGCGTCGTGCGCATCGGCGAGCGCCGGTCCCGCCGAGGTCTCCAGCACGTTCCACGTCGCCTGCACCGCAACGAACGGCGCGGCGCCGGATCCGCCGACCTCGAGCGCTCGGCGGATCGTCTCCGCTTGGCGCGGGCCGCTCGTCGTGATGCCGATGACGAGTCCGTGTTCCTCGTGGAGCCTCGTCAGCTCGTCGAGAACCTCGGCGTCGTCGAGGACGGCGCTCTCGAGCGTGGCGGAGTGGATCTGATACAGCGCGAGCCGGTCGCCGAGCCATTCGCGGCTCTCCTCGATCTGGCGCCGGAGCGTCCCCACGGTGTGGTCCTTCACCTCGTGCACCTCGGCGTCCATGCGCCAATCACCGACGTACGTATAGCCCCACTTCGAGCCGACGGTGACGTCGTCACGGTCGAGCCGGCGCAGGTCGAGCCACGACCCCAGGAACTCCTCCGCCAGGCCGTACGAGCGCGCCGCGTCGAAGTACCTGACGCCGAGCTCGAACGCCGCATCGAGGACGGCATGCGCCCGCGTTCCCATCGCTCCAATGGTGCGCTCGCGACTTTCACCCAGATCGTCGGCGCGGCCCAGGTCGATGTACGCGGGGCGTCCGAGCGCCGCGAGGCCCAGCCCGATCGGGGTCACGGACAGCCCCGTTGCGCCGAGGGGACGCCGTTCCATCACGCGCCTTCGTCCCCCGGACGCGCATCGACGCGGGAGTTTCGACCGTAGAGGACGCGTTCGAGCGTCAGCCCGTGTGGCGGAGCGATCGACGGCACACGGCCTCGGTCGCGGGACTCGAGCACGAGTGGCACCTGAGCCGCGTCGCGCGACCCATCGCCCACCGCCGCGAGCATCCCGACCAGCGAGCGAACCATCTGGTGCGCGAACGCGTTCGCCCTGGCAACCACGTCGACGCGATCGCCCGCCCGCGAGACGGCCAGCCGCTGGAGCCGGCGAACGTTGCTCGTCCCCTCGCCCGCGCTGCGGGAGAACGCCGAGAAGTCGTGCTCGCCCACGAGGTGACGGGCCGCCGCGCGCATGGCGCCGACGGAGAGCTCGCGCGGCCGCGACCACACGAACCGCGCCTCGAACGGATCCGACCACGGCCCGACGTCGATCCGGTAGCGGTACTCGCGCGCCGTTGCGGAGAACCGCGCGTCGAACCCGTTCGACATCCACCGCGCATCGGTCACGACCACCTCCGGCGAGAGCATCGTGTTCACCGAGCGCTGCAGCCGGGTGAGGTCGACCGTGTTCGCGGGCGCCGCGAACGACGCCACCTGCGCCCGGGCGTGCACGCCGGCGTCCGTCCGACCAGCGACCGAGAGCCGAGGTACTTCTCCAAGGAAACGCGAGAGGGCGTCCGTGAGGACGCCCTCCACCGTGCGTTGACCGCGCTGCTTCGCCCAACCGCGGAACCCGGTTCCGTCGTACGCGAGCGTCAGCCGGACGACGCTCATACGAAACCTGACGGCTAGCCCTGTTCGACGAGCTCGATCCGCGCCATCGGTGCGGCATCACCCTGCCGCGGACCGAGCTTCAGGATCCGCGTGTAGCCGCCGTTGCGGTCGGCGAAGCGCGGGCCGATCTCGCTGAACAGCTTGTGGACCACGTCGCGGTCGGGGATGCGTTTCAGCACTTCCCGCCGCGAGGCCACGTCGCCCTTCTTGGCGAACGTGATCAGCTTCTCGGCCACGGGACGGACGGCCTTGGCCTTCGCCTCGGTCGTGTTGACCCGCTCGTGTACGAACAGCTGCGCCGCAAGGCCGTTCAGCAAGAGCCGTTGGTGCGCCGGGCCCGACCCCAGCCGCGCGCCCTTCCTCGGCCTGGGCATCGTTACTCCTCGCGGAGACCCAAGCCGAGCTCCTCGAGCTTGGCCTTGACCTCGTCGATCGACTTCTGGCCGAAGTTGCGGATGTCCATCAGCTCGGCCTCGGACTTCTGGACGAGGTCGCCGACGGTGTTGATCCCCTCGCGCTTCAGGCAGTTGTACGAGCGGACCGACAGGTTGAGCTCCTCGACGGTGATCGCGTAGTCCGACGGCATCGAGTCGTCCTCGGCCGGGCCAACCTGCATCGACTGCGCCTCGGCGAGGTCGCTCACCAGCTGAACGAGCTCGAGCAGCGTCCCGCCCGCCGAGGCGACCGCCTCGCGGGGGGTGATCGAGCCGTCGGTCTCGACGTCGAGGATCAACCGGTCGCGGTCCGTCATCTGCTCGACCCTCGTGTTCTCCACCGAATACGACACGCGCCGCACCGGGGAGAAGATCGAGTCGACCGGGATCACGCCGATCGGATCGCGGGGCTTCTTGTTCTTGTCGGCCATGCGGTACCCGAGGCCGCGCTCGACGGTCAGCTCCATCTCGAGCGAGCCGCCCTTGCCCACGGTCGCGAGGTGCAACTCGGGATTCAGCACCTCGACCCCGGCGGGCGGCGAGATGTCACCGGCGGTCACATCGCCAGGGCCCTTGGACTTCAGATAAACGGTGACCGGCTCGTCGACGTCGCTACGGACGACGAGCTCCTTGAGGTTCAGGATGATGTCGGTGACGTCCTCGGTCACCTTGGGGACCATCGAGAACTCGTGCAGCACGCCGTCGATGCGGACCGAGCTGATCGCCGCGCCCGGGATCGACGAGAGCAGCGTGCGACGGAGCGAATTCCCGATCGTGTAGCCGAACCCCGGCTCGAGGGGCTCGATGACGAATCTGGACCGCGTCGGGGAGACGGGCTCCTCCTGGATCTGCGGTCTTGCGACGATGAACACTGCGCTACCTCCTCCGCGGGGGATCATCCACTCCTCCCCGCCATCTGCATTCGGGTCGCGGCTGTCGCCCGCGAACCCACCCGCGTTCGACTCCGCGGGCTGTTGGCTGCCGCCTAGACGCGACGGCGCTTCTTGGGCCGGACGCCGTTGTGCGGCACCGGCGTGACGTCCTGGATGCCTGCCACCTCGAGTCCCGTGGCGGCGAGCGATCGGATCGCGGTCTCGCGACCGGATCCGGGCCCCTTCACGAACACATCGACCTTCTGAAGGCCGTGTTCCTGCGCCTTCCGTGCGGCGGACTCAGCGGCCAGCTGCGCCGCGAACGGCGTCGACTTTCGTGATCCCTTGAAGCCCACGTTGCCGGCGCTGGCCCAGCTGATCGTGTTGCCGTGCAGGTCGGTGATCGTGACGATCGTGTTGTTGAACGTCGACTTGATGTGGGCCTGACCGTGCACGACGTTCTTCTTCTCGCGACGCTTGGTCTTCTTGGCCTTCGGCTTCGCCATGGTGACGTGCGCTCCTACTTCTTGGCCGCGACCTTCTTCTTGCCCGCGACGGTCTTCCGAGGTCCCTTGCGTGTACGCGCGTTCGTATGGGTGCGCTGGCCGCGAACCGGCAGGCTCCGCCGGTGGCGGACGCCCTGGTAGCTTCCGATCTCGATCTTGCGCTTGATCTCCTGGGCGACCTCGCGCCGAAGGTCACCCTCGACCTTGAACGTCCGGTCGATGAACTCGCGGATCCGACTCACCTCGTCCTCGGCCAGGTCGCGAACCTTCGTGCCGCCGTCGACGCCGGTCCCGTCGATGATCTTGTAAGCCCGCGTCGGGCCGATCCCGTAGATGTAGCGGAGCGCGATGTCCACGCGCTTGTCGCGGGGAAGGTCGACGCCTGCGATGCGAGCCATGTGGCCTCCCTAGCCCTGTACCTGCTTGTGCCGCGGGTTCGAGCAGATCACGCGGATCCGGCCGCGCCGGCGGATGACCTTGCAGCGGTCGCACATCTTCTTCACGGACGGACGGACCTTCATCTTCGTTCGTTCCTCACTTGTACCTATAGACGATCCTGCCCCGCGTCAGGTCGTACGGCGAGAGCTCGACCAGCACGCGGTCCCCGGGAAGGATCCGGATGTAGTGCATCCGCATCTTCCCCGAGATGTGCGCCAACACGTTGTGCCCGTTCTCGAGTTGCACCCGGAACATCGCGTTCGGGAGTGGTTCGGTGACCGTTCCCTCGACCTCGATGGCGTCTTTCTTCGGCAAGCTCCGGTTGTTCCTCGGGTTCTGGACACGCCGACCCACCCACGGGCGAGCCGGAACCGCCTCCGGCTGGAGGCGGACCGCCAGTATAGGGGACGGCGACTCGAACCGTCCATGACCAGGCAAAACGCGGCACCTGCAGCCGCAGGAACCTTGGGGCTGATCGGCTACTCCGCCGTCCCGGGCTCGACGACGACGGAGTCCTGCGGGGTCGCACGCTCCAGGATGGCCCCGAGCCTCCCGGATGTCTCGTCCAGCCACTGGTTGATCTGGCCGAGGTCTTCGAGCAGAGCGTCCCGGCGCGACCGGAGGCCGGCCACCGATTCCTCCGCCTCGTGCTGAGCGTCCGCGATCAGACGCTGGGACCGCTCCGTCACGTCGGAGATGATCCGCGCCGCGTCCGCTTCGGCTTGCTGCCGGACGGTGTCCGCCTCCTGCTGCAAGCGATCGACCTCGGCCTGCGCCTCCTGCCTGGTGCGTTCGGCCTGGTCTCGCGCCTCCTGCAGGATCCGGTCGACCTCCGTCTCGGCGTCCAACCTCATCCGGGCCACGTCCTCGTCGAACGACCGGACCAGGTCGGCGATCCGGGCCGCAACGACGTCGTACGGATCTCCCGCGTCGGCGCCGGCCGACTGTTGCCGCTCTTCGAGCTGGGCGTCGAGGTCCTGGATCCGCGCCTCGAGGTCAGCCATGTGCTCGGCGACGAGTCGGAGGTGCGCGGTCACCTCATCCGGGGCATATCCCCGCCTGACTTGCTGGAAGTCGGCCCGGAAGACGGAGCCTCCGTTCATCGGCCTGACGCCACCTGCCAGGATGCTGCTTTCCTCATCGACGCCCTCCGTGCTCGGCGACATCGACCCTACCGTCCGGGACGGGGGGTTGAAAGGCCCCGGTCCGACGTCAGCGCAGGCAGCGAAGCCAGCGGGCGAGCGAATTCGATGAGTCAGCGGGCGGTAAGGACCTCGTGCCCGTCCTCGGTCACGGCGATCGTGTGCTCGAAGTGCGCCGAGAGCGACCCGTCCTCGGTCACGACGGTCCAATCGTCGGCGAGCACCCGCGTCTCCCAGCTGCCCACGTTCACCATCGGCTCGACCGCCACGACCAGCCCCGGCTTGAGAACCGGCCCCCGCCCGGGGTCACCGTAGTTGGCGATCTGGGGGTCCTCGTGGAGGGCCCGGCCGATCCCGTGCCCGACGTACTCGCGGACGACGGAGAATCCCGCCCCCTCGGCGACCTGCTGGACGGCCGCGCCGATGTCGGAGAGCCGTCCCCCCGGACGGATCTGCGAGATCCCCGCCTCGAGCGCCTCCTCCGTGACGCGCACGAGCTTCTCGGCGTCGGGCGACCGCGGATCGCCGACGATGATCGTCACCGCGGAGTCGGCGTGGAAGCCGTCCCAGATCGCTCCGAAGTCCAGCGACAGCACGTCGCCCTCGCGAACGACCCGCTTCGTCGACGGGATGCCGTGCACGATCTCGTCGTTCAGCGACGTGCAGATCGACGCGGGAAACGTCCCCCGGTACCACTTGAACGAGGGCGTCGCGCGCTGCTCGAGAATGTACGCCTCGGCCACCTCGTCGAGCTGGGCGGTGGTGACGCCCGGCCCGACCGCCGCGAGCACGCGGTCGATCGTCCCGGCAACGATGCGGCCGGCCTTCCGCATCTTGTCGATCTCCTCGGGGGACTTGTAGATGATCACATCGACTCCAACGCCCGGAGGCCCTAGCCGTAATCCTCGGTCAGATCGGCGATGGCCTCGATCGTCCGGTGGGCCACGACCTCGACCGGCGCCTCCGCGTCGATGTCTCGGAGCAGCCCCCGCTCCCAGAAGTATAGGACGAGGGGCTTCGTCTCTTTGTGGTAGACCTCGAGCCTCCGGCGGACCGTCGCCTCGTCGTCGTCCGAGCGACCCCGGAGCTCGTGCCCGCACACGTCACAGACGCCTTCGATTCGTGGCGGCTTGAACTCGATGTTGTACGAGCGCCCGCAGTTCGGGCAGACGAGCCTGGCGTGGAGCCGCTTCACAGCGACCTCGTCAGAGATCTTGAAGTTCAGCACGGCCGAGAGCGGTCTCCCCCACGCCGCCAGCGCGCGCTCAAGCGCCTGCGCCTGCGGAACGGTTCGCGGGAACCCATCGAGGATGAACCCCTCGCGCGTATCCGGCTGGTCGAGGCGGTCGAACACCATCTCGGTGGTGATGTCGTCCGGGACGTACTCGCCCGAATCGACGAACTCCTTGGCCCGCATCCCGAGCGGCGTTTCGCGCGCGATGTGGTCGCGGAAGATGTCACCCGTGGCGATCACCGAGAGCCCGTAGCGCTCGGCCAGCTTCCTTGCCTGCGTCCCCTTCCCCGCGCCCGGTGGGCCGAGCAGGATGATCCGCACGGCCTTACCTCAGGAAGCCCTCGTAGTGACGCATCAGCAGCTGCGACTCGAGCTGCTTCATCGTCTCGAGGGCGACGCCCACCGTGATCAGCAGCGAAGTCCCGCCGAACGGGAGCTGTTGAAGAGCTTGCGACGGCAGGTAGTAGGCGATGAAGATCGTCGGCAGCAGCGCGATCAGGGCGAGGAAGATCGAACCCGGCAAGGTGATGCGGGTCATCACGTTGCTCAGGTATTCGGCCGTGGGCGGTCCCGGGCGGATGCCGGGGACGAACCCGCCGTACTTTCGAAGGTTGTCCGCCGTGTCGACCGGATTGAACGCAATCGCCGTGTAGAAGTAGGCGAAGAAGATCACCAGGAGGCCGTAGATCGCCATGTATACGACGCTCCGCTGGTTCGTCACGTAATTGTTGACGAAGTCCTGGAACCACTGCGCGTGGTACACGCTCGCCAGCAGCGTCGGGAAGTACAGAAGCGAGCTGGCGAAGATGATCGGGATCACCCCCGACTGGTTGACCTTCAGCGGGATGTAGGTACTCCCGCCGCTCGTCATCCGGCGCCCGACAACGCGCTTGGCGTACTGCACGGGGATCCTTCGCTGACCCTGTTCGACGAAGATCACGGCGACGATGATGGCGAGCCCGATCAACACGATCGTCGCGAACCTGCCCGTTCCGGCCGTCACGTAGATCGAGCGCCCCTGCGTTGGAATGGAAGAGATCACGCTGGCGAAGATGAGGATCGACATGCCGTTGCCGATCCCACGCTGGGTGATCAGCTCACCCATCCACATGATCATGGCCGTGCCAGCGGTCAGGATCAGGACGATCAAGGCGACGTTCGGCGCGGTGAACTCCCCCGTCGGGAAGATGTCGACGCCGCCGAGCTGGGGCGAACCGGAATGGAACAGGAACGCCAGCCCCGTCGACTGGAGCACCGCGAGTGCCACGGTGACGTAGCGCGTCCACTGGTTGACCTTCTTCGCGCCCTGCTCGCCCTCCTTGCGCCACTGCTCGAGCTTGGGGATCACGACGGAGAGGAGCTGCATGATGATGGACGCGGTGATGTAGGGCATGATGCCGAGCCCGAACACCGCCACGTTCGTCAGCGCGCCGCCTGAGAACAGATCGATGAACGTGAGGAACCCGGTCAGACCCTCCCGTTCGAGCTGACTCTGCAGCAACGAGATGTCGACGACGGGAACCGGCACGTACGAGCCGAGCCGGTACACCGCGATGATGAACAGCGTGAAGAGGATCTTGTTGCGGAGGTCGGGGACCTTGAACGCATTGACGAAGGCGCGGAGCACGAGGTCCTTATCCTACCCGTCGGTTCCGAGAAGCTCGGCGGTTCCGCCGGCGCGCTCGATCTTCTCCTTCGCCGCCTCCGAGAACGCGTGGGCCTTCACCGTCAACGCCTTGTCGAGCTCGCCACGGGCGAGCACCTTTACCGGGCGACCTTTGCGAACGAGTCCGTGCGCGGACAGCGCCTCGGGGTCGACCTCACGATCGAAGTACCGCCCGAGCGTCTCGACGTTGACGACGGCGTAGTCGACGCGGTTCGGATTCTTGAACCCCTTCAGCTTGGGAACCCGGCGCTGGAGCGGCATCTGGCCGCCCTCGAACCCGGGCCTCGGGTTGTGTTTGGCCAAGTAACCCTTCGTGCCACGCCCCGCGGTCTTTCCGCGGACGCCCGCGCGGCCGCGACCGACCCGCTTGCGGTCGGTCTTCGACCTCTCGGCCGGCTTGAGGTGATGGATCTTCACGACGACTCCTCTACCTTGGCCCCACCCGAGCGCTTCGCGCTCTCCCCCGCCGACACTTCCTCCACCTCAACCAGGTGGCGGACCTTCTCGATCATCCCCCGGATCTCGGGACGGTCGTCCTTCACGACGGTGTCGTTGATCCGGTGCAGGCCGAGACGCCGCACCGTCGACTTCTGGTCCTTCGGCCTGTTGATGACGCTCCGAACCTGCGTGACCTTGAGCCTTCTGTTGTGCGCTACCGCTTCGCTCCTTGAGCGCGAGGTCATCGGCGGCCTCCGGCCGACGGCGATTCCGGCGAGGCTCCGGCCTGGTCGCCATAGACCTCCTCGAGCTTCGCGGCGCGCGCCGCCTGCATCCGGTCTTGCGCGGCGCTCACCGCATCGAGCATCGGCTTCGGCGCCACGTCGCGAACATCACGCCCTCGCAGCCGCGCCACCTCTTCGGGCCGCTTGAGCGAGCGAAGGCCGCTCATCGCCGCCTTCACGATGTTGATGGCGTTCGACGAGCCGAGCGATTTCGACAGGATGTCCTTGATCCCGGCGACCTCGACGAGAGCGCGCACGGGACCGCCCGCGATGACGCCCGTCCCCGGCGCGGCCGGCTTCAGCAGCACGACGCCGGCCCCGTCCTCACCGAACACCTGGTGCGGGATCGTCGTCCCCATCATCGGAACCTCGAACATCTTGCGCTTGGCCTCCTCGACGCCCTTCGAGATCGCGGCCGGGACCTCTTTGGCCTTGCCATAGCCGAGACCAACGCGACCCGCACCGTCGCCGACGACGACGAGCGCGGCGAACGAGAAGCGACGGCCCCCCTTGACCACCTTGGCCACGCGGTTGATCGAGATGACCCGCTCCTCGTAGATGCTCTTCTCGCCCTGTGAGTCGTATCGACGCATGGTCAGATCCGAAGTCCCTTCTCGCGTGCTCCCTCGGCGAGGGCGGCGACACGTCCGTGGTAGAGCCTTCCGCCCCGGTCGAACACGACGGCCTCGATGCCGGCGGCCTTTGCGCGCTCGGCGATCAGCTCGCCCACCGCCTTGGCCGAACCCGTCTTGCCGTCGCCGCCACCCTGCACTTCGCGGTCCGAGGCTGCCACAAGCGTTCGGGAAGCCGAGTCGTCGATCAGCTGCGCGTAGATGTGCCGATTGGAACGGAACACCGCGAGACGCGGCCGTTCCGCGGTGCCGCTGACCTTCGTCCGGGTCCGGACGTGGCGGCGAACACGAGCGTCGTGCTTGGTCTTGGCATTCATCACGCGGCCCCGGTCTTCGCGGCCTTGCCGGCCTTCTTGCGCACGTACTCGTTCTCGTAGCGGATGCCCTTGCCCTTGTACGGCTCGGGCTTGCGCACCTTCCGGATGTTCGCGGCGACCTCGCCGACCAGCTGCTTGTCGTTGCCGCGAACGACGATCGACGTGGGGGTGGGAACCTCGAACTCGATGCCCTCCGGCGCCGGGAACGGAACGGGGTGCGAGTAACCCACCTGCAGCTCGAGCCCGTTGCCGCGCATGGCGGCGCGGTAGCCGACACCGACGATGGCCAGGCGCTTCTCGTACCCCTTCGTCACGCCCTCGACCATGTTCGCGATGAGCGTGCGCGTGAGGCCATGCAGGCTCCGGTGGAATCCCTCGTCACTCGGTCGCTCGACGCGGATCGCGGCGTCCTCGCGGACGACGCGCATCTCGGGATGAAAACGCGTGCTGAGCGTTCCGCGCGGGCCCTTCACGGTCACCGAGGCCTCCTCGATCGTGACCTCGACCCCGCTCGGGATCTCGATGGGTTGTCTGCCGATACGACTCATGTCGCTACCCCTGCTACCAGACGTACGCGAGGACCTCGCCGCCGATGCCCTTGCGGGAGGCGTCACGGTCCGTCATCACACCCTGCGACGTCGACACGATCGCGACGCCGAGACCACCGAGCACGCGCGGGAGACCGGTCCGCCCCGCGTACATGCGCCGTCCCGGACGGCTCACACGCTTCAACCCGGTGATCGTGCGCTCGCGCTTCGAGCCGTACTTCAGCGTCACGCGGAGCGTCCGGTCGAGCCCGTCGCCCTCCGGCTCGTATCCGCCGACGAAGCCCTCGGCCGCAAGGATCTTCACGATCGCCTCGTTCATCTTGGACGCTGGCACGACCAGGTCGTCCTTGTACGCGAGGTTCGCGTTGCGGATCCGCGCCAACAGGTCCCCGATGGGGTCCGAGACGTTGGTGGCGAGCCTCACCATGACGCCTTGGTCACCCCCGGCAGCTCGCCCGCGTGTGCGAGCTCGCGCAGGCAGATCCGGCAGAGCATGAAGCCGCGGTACACGGCGCGTGCGCGACCGCATCGCGAGCATCGCGTGTACTCGCGTACCTTGAACCTCTGCTGCTGCTGCTGCTTGTTGATCAGCGCTTTCTTCGCCATGTCATCTTTCTCCTCGGGGGCCGCTCGCCTCCGGCTCGCTTCGTGGCCCCCGATCCCCCGGCCTCGTCACGACGCCGCCGCCTGCACCACCGGGATCCCCTCGAACGGGAACCCCAGCGCCACCAGCAACGCGCGTCCCTCCTCGTCGTTCTTCGCGGTCGTCACGACCGTGATGTCCATCCCCCGGACCTTGACCACCTTGTCGTAGTCGATCTCCGGGAAGATCAGCTGCTCGGTCAGCCCGAGCGTGAAGTTCCCACGGCCGTCGAACGCGCTCGGGTTCAGCCCGCGGAAGTCCCGGATCCGGGGGATCGCGATCGCGACGAGGCGATCGATGAACTCCCACATCCGGTCGCCCCGCAGGGTGACCTTCGCGCCGATCGCCATGCCCTCGCGCAGCTTGAACCCGGCGATGGACTTCCGGGCCTTGGTGATCACCGGCTTCTGCCCGGTGATCGTCGTGAGGTCGTCGACCGCGGCCTCCAGCATACGGCCGTCCTTGAGGGCGTCACCAACGCCCATGTTCAGGACGACGCGATCAAGGCGAGGAACCTGCATCGGGTTGTCCAAGCCGAGCTCGCGCTGCAGACGTGACACGACCTCCTCGCGGAAGCGCGTCTTCAGTCGGGGAACGTACGTCGTCTGACTCACAGGTCCTCACCGCACTTGCGACAGATGCGCACGCGCGTGCCGTCGTCCTCGACACGGTGGCCGACCCGCGTCGGCTTGCCGCAGCTCCGGCACACGGGCTGCACGTTCGAGATGTCGATCAGTTGCTCGGTGTCGATGATGCCGCCCTGCTGCAGCTGCGATCCGCTCGAGGAACGCTTGCCGCTCGTCCGCTGGTGCTTTTTGGCCATCGCGGCGCCCTCGACGAGTACCCGCCGCTCGCGGGGGAGCACGCGGATCACGCGCCCGACGTGACCGCGGCTCTTGCCGTTCATCACGCGGACCGTGTCGTCCCTCTTGATGTCGACGCCTGGCATCGCTACAGCACCTCCGGGGCAAGCGAGATGATCTTCATGAACCGCTTCTCGCGGAGCTCGCGGGCGACCGGACCGAAGATGCGCGTGCCGCGCGGGTTCTTCGCGTCCGTCGTGAGCAAGACCACCGCATTGTCATCGAACTTGATGTACGAACCGTCCGGCCTGCGGCGTTCCTTCGCGGTTCGAACGACCACTGCCTTCACCACTTCACCCTTCTTGACGCCGCCACCCGGCAGCGCGTCCTTCACGGAGCCGACGACGACGTCGCCCACGCCGGCGTACCGCCGGTGTGAGCCGCCGAGGACGCGGATCACCAGGACCTCCTTGGCCCCCGTGTTGTCTGCGACCTTGCATCGGGTCTCCTGTTGAATCACTGCTCCTCTGTTCCTACTTCGCTCTCTGGACGACCTCGACGACGCGCCACCGCTTGGTCTTGCTGAGCGGACGCGTCTCGATCACGCGAACCGTGTCGCCGACATGCGAATCGTTGTTCTCGTCGTGCGCGGCGAGCTTGTTCGAACGCGCGACCGTCTTGCGGTACAGCGGGTGTCGAACCTTGCGGTCGATGCGGACGAGGACGGTCTTGTCCATCTTCTCGGACACGACCACGCCCGTTCGGACCTTCCGGCGCCCCCGCTCGGTCACCTGCGATGTCTCGATCATGTCTCGCTCTCGTTCGCTCATGGCTGGGACTCCACGGCCTCACGCTCCTGTTCGAGCTCACGCTCGCGGAGCACCGTGAGGATCTGGGCGATCTCGTGACGCAGCTGCTTGACCCGCATGGGGTTGTCGAGCTGCCCGGTGGCGAGCTGGAACCGCAGGTTGAACAGCTCCTCCTTGGAAGACTCGAGCCGTTCGAGCAGATCCTGTTCACCGAGGTCGCGGAGCTCTCGCACTCGTGCCATCACTCACCACCTCCCGCACGGGAGATGAGCTTCGTCTTGATGGGCAGCTTGTGCGCGGCGCGGCTCATGGCCTCGCGGGCAAGCGTGTCGGAGACGCCGGCCAGCTCGAACATCACGCGGCCCGGCTTCACGACGGCGACCCAGCCCTCCGGGTTGCCCTTCCCCGAGCCCATTCGCGTCTCGGCCGGCTTCTTCGTGTAGGGCTTGTCGGGGAAGATGTTGATCCACACCTTCCCGCCGCGACGGATGTGGCGCGTGATCGCGACCCGGGCCGCCTCGATCTGCCGGTTGGTGATCCACGCCGGCTCGAGCGCCACCAGGCCGTAGTCGCCGTACTGGATCTCGGTGCCGCCCTTGGCCCGACCGCGACGCCGCCCCCGGTGCACCTTGCGGTGCTTGACCTTCTTGGGCGCGAGCATCAGCGCTTCTCCTCGGGTGTGGCCTCGGCGGGAGTTCCCGCCGGCTCCTCGTCGACGGTGGCGTTCGTGCTCGTCGAGGCTTCGGCCGTCGACGGGTCGCCGGTCGGTTCCTCCGCCTCGGCCGACGCACGCGTCGTCGCGGACGGTTGCTCTGCTCCGGCCGCATCGCTCGTCGTCGACTCGGACGGTCGGTCCGTCTCGGCCCCGCCCTCTTCCACCGGCTCAGGGGCGACAGGCTCGTCGGGTTCGGCGACCTCGGCGGCCT
>OBLS010000584.1_pt1 | contig 13494 bp, 9 predicted proteins | sample 1519901 | NCBI WGS metagenome assembly OBLS01 (sample SAMEA3113585, study PRJEB22503) | soil metagenome | reverse complement strand
CCCGTACTGGCCCGCATGGAAGGCGGCGGTGCGCGCGACCGGTTCGCCCCAGACCGGCTTCGTGGCACGCTACGCCGGCTCCATCATCTCCGCCTTCTACTCCTCGTCGTCCGGGGGGCGCACGCAGCACAACGAGGAGGTGTGGGGTGGCACCCCGATTCCGTACCTGCGCAGCGTCGCTGACCCGTGGAGCCTGCGTGCCGGCAACCCGCACTCCTCGTGGCGCACGACGGTGACGGGCGGGCCGCTCGCCACGGCATTCCGGTTGACGGACGTTGCGAGGCTGGACCTGCGGGACCGCACTGCCGGCAACGGTGTCGACACGGCGACAGCGACGTCGGCCGCCGGCGTACGTGCCACGATCGACGGCGAGGTCCTCCGGGCGCGGCTGGGGTTGAAGAGCACCGCGATCCGTCACCTGGGAGCGCGGATCGGCGGCCTCACCCGGTACGAGGTGGCAGCGAACGTCGCCAGGAGGGTGGCTGCCACGTCGACCACCGCCGTCCTCGCCAGCGGCGAGTCGGCGGCGGTGTTCGATGCCTCGGTGGCCGGCCCGCTGTCGGCGACGCTCGGTGGGCCGCTCCTCCTCACCGCCGCGGCCACCCTTCCGGCGCCCACCATGGCTGAGCTCGACCGGCGGCGCCCGAGCCTGACCCGGATCGTCGTCGTGGGGGGGCCGGGCTCGGTGAACGACGGTGTGCTCGCCGCCATCCGGGAGCGCTACCCCACGGTGGCGGTCGAGCGAATCGGCGGCTCGACACGGTATGCCGTGGCCGCCAACGTCGCGGGCGAGATCCGCGAGCGCCGGCTCGTCGGCGCGGTGGTCGTGGCCTCGGGCATCGCGATCGCCGACGCCCTCGGAGCCTCGGGTCCGGCATCCGCGCTGCGCCAGCCGATCCTGCTCACCCGGCCCGGCGCCCTCCCGTCGGAGACCTCAGTCGCGCTGTCGTCGAGCGGGGCCACCACTGCCCGGATCGCCGGCGGCACCGCCTCGGTGTCGCCGACGGTGGAGCAGCAGCTGAAGAACCGTGGCCTCACCGTCATCCGCCTCGGCGGCGCCGACCGGTACGCCGTGGCGGCGAACGTCGCGACACACTTCCGCTCCGCGGTCGGAGTACCGAACGAGATCATCCTGACCTCCGGGTCCGACGATGCCCTCGCGGACTCCCTGGCCGCGGGGAGCCTGCGGATGCTCATGGTGCTGACCACGCCGGTGGCGGTGCCCGAGGTGAGCCTGCGGGTGCTGCAGACCACGCCGCAGCTCGAGACGGTGACCGTCGTGGGCGGTCCGGCGTCGGTTCCCACCAGCCTGCTGGTGCGGGCCCAGACGTCGTAGCGCCGCGCGTCGGCCCTCGGACAGCCGGGCGGGTCAGCGGTCAGCCGAGCATCATGCGGGGATCAGGTGAGCGTCGCGCTCTCAGGGGAGGGCCACGGTGAACGGCGCCCCGGTGGCGGCGCGCACGTCGTCCACGGTGACCTCGGGCGCCAGCTCGCGGAGCACGAGCCCGTCGGCCGTCACGTCGAGCACGGCGAGGTCGGTGATGATGCGCTGCACCACGGCCTTCCCGGTGAGGGGCAGCGAGCACTCCTCGACGATCTTGTGCGAGCCGTCCCGGGCGACGTGCTCCATGAGCACGACGACCTTCTTCGCGCCGTGGACGAGGTCCATGGCCCCGCCCATGCCCTTGACCATCTTGCCGGGGATCATCCAGTTGGCGATGTCCCCGCCGGCCGAGACCTGCATGGCGCCGAGGATCGCGGCGTCGACCTTGCCTCCGCGGATCATCCCGAACGACGTCGCCGAGTCGAAGTACGAGGCGCCCCTGCGCACCGTGACCGTCTCCTTGCCGGCATTGATGAGATCCGGGTCGACCGCGTCCTCGGTCGGGTACGCGCCGACGCCGAGGATGCCGTTCTCGGACTGGAGGACGATCTCGACGTCGTCCGGGACGTAGTTCGGCACGAGGGTGGGCAGACCGATGCCGAGGTTGACGTAGGCGCCGTCCTCGAGCTCTGCTGCGGCACGGGCGGCCATCTGGTCACGGGTGAGGGGCATGCGTCAGGCCTCCTGCGTCGTCGGGCTCGCGGCGGGCGTGACGGTGCGGCGCTCGATGCGCTTGTCCGCGGCCTGCTCGGGGGTGAGGGGCAGGACCCGCTGGACGTAGATTCCCGGGAGGTGCACGGCATCCGGGTCGAGCTCTCCCGGCTCCACGAGCTCCTCCACCTCGGCCACCGTCACCCGGCCCGCCATGGCGGCCAGCGGGTTGAAGTTGCGGCTGGACCTGTTGAAGACGAGGTTGCCGTGCCGGTCGCCCTTCCAGGCGCGCACGAGACCGAAGTCGGCGACGATCGCCTGCTCGAGGACGTACTCGCGTTCCTCGCCGTCCCGCTCGAACACCCGGACCTCCTTCGCCGGCGACGAGACCGCGACGGTGCCGTCGGCGGCATACCGCCAGGGGAGTCCGCCGTCGGCGACCTGGCTCCCCACCCCGGTCGGCGTGAAGAACGCAGGGATGCCGGCACCACCCGCCCTGAGCCGTTCGGCGAGCGTCCCCTGCGGGGTCAGCTCGACCTCGAGCTCGCCCTCGAGGTACTGGCGGGCGAACTCCTTGTTCTCCCCGACGTACGAGGAGACCATCCGCCGGATCTGGCGGGACCCGAGGAGGATGCCCAGTCCCCAGTCGTCGACGCCGCAGTTGTTGGAGACGACCTCGAGGTCGGAGATGCCGCTCCGGTGCAGCTCGGCGATGAGGACCGAGGGGATGCCGCAGAGCCCGAAGCCGCCGACGGCGAGGGTGGCCCCGTCGGAGATCCCGGCGACAGCCTCTGCGGGGCTGGAGACGACTTTGTCCATGGCGGGCACTCTAGTGACCGAGAGCCCGCGCGGTGGTGCCTCCCTACCCCGCGGGCGCGGAGAACGTCCTGTCCTGCCCCGTCGTATCGGGAGATCTTGCGTTACAGGTGGGGCTGCTGAGAAGTACATCCGTGTAATTTCGCGGACCGGGTTGCGGGACGCAGGTGACAGGTGAGACAAAAGGGGGACTTGGTGGTCTTCATGTGACAGGTGTGACTCCTGCGACGAAGGCGGCCGGGTGCGCCTCCGACACCGGAGGAGGCGGTCGTTCACCTCGAGGAGCCCCCGCCGTGTCCACCCCCCACCCTGTCGCGCGCAGTGACTGGCGCCTCCCCGCCCGGACCCTCGGAGCGCTGTCGGCCTCCGTCATCGCGTTCCCGTTGATGGGCTCGACGGCGCAGGCCGCCACGACGGTTCCCTACCCCACACCACCTGTCCCGCTCCCGAGCGCCCTCGACGTCGCCCCGCCGTACCAGAAGGGCACGATGTGCCTGACGTACAACCAGCCGGGAGCCGTCGCGTTCGTGAAGATGCTCAACGCGACCTACGGCTACCGCGTCTGGGGCATCCTCCGGCACTGCGCGGCCGAGCACGGCGAGGGCAGGGCGCTGGACTGGATGATCAACGCGAACGACCCCTCGCAGCTCGCGCTGGCGAATGCGATCACCCGCTGGCTCGCGGCGCCCGACAGCAAGGGCCGCCCCGGCGCGATGGCGAAGCGCTTCGGGATCAACTACATCATCTGGAACCGCCAGATGTGGCGCGCCTACGACACTGCTCGTGGCTGGGCGCCGTACTACGGCGTCTCCCCGCACACCGACCACATCCACATCTCCTTCAACTGGGACGGCGCACGCATGCGGTCGTCCTGGTGGAGCGGGGTGGCGGTGACGACGCCGCTCACCGGACCGAACTACACCGCTCCGCCACCGGCGCCGGTGATCACCGCCAGCGGCTACCCCCTGCTCGTGCAGGGTGCGACCGGCCCTGACGTCGCACTCGCCCAGAAGGTCATCGGTGTGACGGCGGACGGCAAGTTCGGTCCGATCACCGCGGCCGCACTCGGCACGTGGCAGACGAAGTACGGCGTTCCCGCCACGAGGGCACTGGACAACGCCACGTGGTCGAAGATGGTGGCGCTGCGGCTCATCCCGAGCCGCACGGTCCACCCGCTCGCGAAGTACGTCAACGTCGTCCTCAAGCGAGGATCCACGGGTGAGGCGGTCAAGGCGCTCCAGAAGTACATCGGCGGTCTCGTCGTCGACGGGTCCTACGGGCCCCTCACCGAGTCACGGGTCAAGGCCTACCAGCAGGCCAAGGGCCTGACGGTCACCGGCATCACGGACGCCAAGGTGTGGAACGCCCTCATCGCGGGGTCGACGGTCACCGCGCCCACGACGACGACGACCGCGCACCCCCTGGCGAAGTACGCGGGCCTCACACTCCGGCTGTGGTCGAAGGGGGAGGCCGTCTCGGCGCTCCAGAAGTACATCGGCGGCCTCGTCGTCGACGGCTCGTACGGACCGCTGACCGAGGGGCGGGTCAAGGCCTACCAGAAGTCGAAGGGGCTCGTCGTCACCGGGGTCACCGATGCCGCGGTGTGGAAGGCACTCATGGCCGACCACCCGGTCACGAGCACGACCACCTCGGGATCGACGGTGACGTCGCTGGCCACCGAGTTCACGCCGTACAAGGCGACGGTGCTGCGGCTGGGGGCGACGGGTACCGCCGTGAAGGTCCTCCAGCGTGGCCTCGGCGGCCTCGTGGTCGACGGGTCGTTCGGTTCGCTGACCCTCGCGGCGGTCAAGCAGTTCCAGACCTCCAGGGGCCTGAGCGCCACGGGGGTCGTGGATGCCGCGACGTGGAAGGCGCTGGAGCTCAAGGTCCACCCGCTCTACCCCTACTGGGGGATCGTCCTCAAGCGCGGGTCCACCGGGACCCCGGTCGTGGCCCTGCAGAAGGCGTTGCGCATCACCGCGGACGGATCCTTCGGCCCGATCACCGAGGCCGCCGTCAAGGCCGTGCAGCTGAACGCCAAGCTGACCCAGACCGGCGTCGTCGGAACGCTCACCTGGAAGGCCGTCGAGGCGCGCATGCCGCGCTGACACGGCGTGGGTCGTTCCCGAACCACGTCCAGAGCTGGGTCCGGGTGGCGCGGACCCGAGGTGTCGTCGCGGCCGCTCGCTCACCAGCGCGCTTCGTCGAGGTCAGCGGCTCAGGCCGTGGAGGTGACGCCTTCACTGACCAGCCGCGCGTGAAGTGCATCAGCGCCGGGCTCGCCACGGGTCAGCACGACGGAGCCGTCGCCGGCGAGGGTGCGCAGGGCCAGCCGGAGGAACGCCGCCGTGTCGGTCGTCGTGGTGTGCACCCGGTCGGGGGTGCCGTCGCCCGGCACGATCTCGCCGTATGCCGTGTCGGCCCCGCCCGCTCGCAGCGCCGGGTCGTCGTCAGCCGGCTCGTCCCAGGGGTCGAAGACGTCACCGTGTGTGGCGAGCTCTCGGGCCTCGTCGACGACACCGGGAGGCACGGGGACCGGTGCCGAGCGGGCCAGGGCTGCGAGGGTGACGAGCACCGCGCGGTCCGCGTCGGCGGCAGCCGTGGCATCGTCGGTGACGAGGACCTCCCTGTCACCGGACGGCGCGGACGGATCGGCATCGCCGGTCCCTGCGGCATCCCCCGTCCGAGCGGTGACCACCGTCCGAACGGCACCCGGGTGGCCGGGGCGGCTGGGCACGGCATCCCGTCGCGGGGACGGATCCGTGGTGCGGTGGGATGGCAGCTCGACACACCCGCCGACCGACCACACACCCAGGGCCCAGTAGAGAGTGCGCCAGTGCGGCGGCAGGTCGAGCACCACGACGGAGCCCGGCCCGACGTGGAGGTCGTCCTGCAGGAGGTTCGCGGCCTTGGCCACCCAGTTGGCGAGCACGCGGGCGGACAGCTCGATGCGCTCGCCGCGGGTGGGGGAGTCGGTGTCGTCGTAGACGGTCACCCGCGGCCGCCCCGGGTCGGAGGTCACCGCCCGACGCAGGACGGCGGCCGGGCTCTCGGCTGAGGTGGTCACCGTCCGGACCCTAGCAACGGGCCGACACCGCGCGACGCGTCAGCCGGCGACAAGCGGCGGCCGGCTGCGGGGGAGCGCTGCCACGCCGCGCGAACCGCGAGGTCGTCGCCCGACACTAGGCTCCCCGGCATGATGCTGACGACCGTCGCCACGGGGTCGTGAGATCCCGCCTGCTCCCCGGCCTAGCGGTCGGTGCGGGCCTCTGGCTCGTTCTCGTCAGTGCTGCCGGCGCGGTGCTGTCCGCAGTCGGGTGGTGGACGCCGTACCTCGCCTGGCCACTGGCGGTCGTTCTCTTGGGGGTCTGTGCGTGGTGCGTGCGCAGCATTCCTGGGGTCCGGATGCCGGCTGCGCCTGCCGTGGTGCTCGTCGCGGTCGCCGCGGCCTTCACGGTCTGGGCCGCGGCGACGAACTCGGAGCAGGTGCTGCCCCGGCGTGACGCAGCGAGCAACCTCCAGGCGGCCGTGAGCCTCGCCCGCACGCACGCTCGGCTCGTGCCGGTCGACCCGGAGGTGGTGGGCGGGCCGGGTGTCCTCGGCCTCGAGGGGGTGACATTGGCGAGCCCCGCCTTCTTCGAGGTGGGGACCGACGCGGACCCGTCGGTGGAGCCGCAGTTCGTCATCGGACCCGCCGTGGTCTACGGCTTCGGGTGGTGGGCGGGGGGAGCGGCCGGCGCTCTCGCGCTGCCCGCCGTCGCCATGGGCCTCGCGCTGCTCGCTCTCGGTCTCCTCGTGGCGCGGGTGGTCGGTCCGTGGGCGGGGGTCGCGTCGGCCGCGCTCACCGGGGTCCTCTTCCCGGTGCTCCACACCGCGCGGGCGACGTACTCCGAGCCGCTCGCCATGGTGACGCTGGGGGCGGGGCTGCTCGCTGCCACGCTGGCCGCCGAGAGCGTCGTGCCTGCGGCCCGGTCCGGCGGCTCCGCCGGGATCACGGGGCCGACCGTCGCTGCGGACACCCTGCCCGCCGCCCGGTTCGCCGGGCCTTCGTCGGCCCAGGGAATGGTCGTGGGGCGCGCGCCGCTGCGGTCCCTCGTCGCGCGGGACGCGTCGGCCCGGGCCGGCCTGCTCGCCGGGCTCCTCGTGGGGGGGACTGGTCTGGTCCGCGTCGACGCGCTCCGCGAGGTGGTGCTGCTGCTGCCGGTGCTCGCGCTGGGGGCGGCCTTCGGAGCGCGGTGGGTGCGGCCGCTGCTCGTGGGGCTGGCGGTGTCCACGGTCGTCTCGGCGGTTGCCGCGGTGGGGCTCTCCCGGGAGTACGTCGCGTCGATCTCGGACAGCCTGGTGCCGCTGGTGGTGCTCGGAGTGCTCGTCGGTGGTGCGTCATGGGCGGCCCTCGCGGCCTGGCGGCGGGGAGCCCGGCTGCCGGCATCCGTCGTGCGCCGCCTCCCGGACGCGGCGGCGGCGCTGGTCGTGCTGGCGGGGCTCTACCTCGCGAGCCGGCCGCTGTGGCAGGTCGTCCGGCAGGACCCGGACGACCCGGGCGCCCGCTACGTCGCCGGGATGCAGGCCCGGCAGGGGCTGCCCGTCGACGGCGGCCGTACCTACGCGGAGCAGACCGTGGCGTGGCTCTCGTGGTACGTCGGGCCGGTGGCGCTCGTCGTGGCCCTCGTCGTGCTGTCCCTGGTCACGCGGAGCGGCGTCACATCGGTGGCGCGCGGGTGGATGGAGCCGTGGGTTCCGGCCCTCGTCGTGGCGGCGGGGTCGACCTTGCTCACCCTGGCGCGGCCGGGCATCACACCGGACCACCCTTGGGCCGACCGGCGTCTGCTCGTCGCCCTGCCCCTCGTCGTGGTCCTCGTCGTCGTCGGTGTGCACTGGGTGGTGGGACGAGCGGCGTCGGCCGGCCGTCGATGGGTGGGGTTCGCGCTGGCCGGTCTCGTGGGGGCATGCGTCGTGGTCCCGGCCCTCCTCGCCACGTGGCCGCACCGGACCGGTGGCGTGGAGCGTGGGTCGCTGGCCGCCGTCGAGCAGCTGTGTGGAGCCTTGGGGCCGAACGACGTCGTCCTCGCCGTCGACTCACGAGCCGCGAACGAGTGGCCGCAGGTCGTTCGAGGTATGTGCGGTGCCCCCTCCTTGTCGCTGACGTCGCGGGTCCGGTCCGACGAGGAGCTGTTGCGGTCGACCGTGTCGTCGGTGGCTGCGGGCGTGGAGGAGCGAGGTGGCCGCCTCGTGCTCCTCGCTGCCGACTCGGCGGAGGCTCTCGCGGCCCTGGGCGTGACCCCGACGTCCGTCGTCCAGGTCACCGTGCGTGAGGACGAGCACGTCCTGGAGCGCCGGCCCGACCGTACGGACCCGTTGCCGGTCTCCGTCTGGCTGTCCCCCTCCCGGTAGCAACAGCGCCGACCGGGATCGCGGTCGAACCTCTGCCGTCAGCGCGCGAAGGCGACGTGGGCGCGGCGCTGCACCGCGGCATACGTCGGGCGGTCCACGGCGACCACGAGCCCGGGCCGCAGTGACCGCGGGCCGTAGGCCGTCCCGTCCGGGTGTCCGACCGCACCGCCGGCCTCGGTGACGAGGAGCGTTCCAGGTGCGTGGTCCCAGGGGTTCGACCGGCTGTAGAGGATGTAGTCGGCCGCGCCCTCGATGAGGCGGGCGTAGTCGATGCCGCAGCACACCCAGGACAGGCGCATCGCGGGCATGCCCTGGAGGGCGTGCCCGCGCATCGCCCAGATCGACGTCACACCCCGCGGGTCGTCGACGACGGGCGTGGTGTGCACGCGCTCGCCGTTGCGCCAGGTGCCCGCGCCCCGTTCCCCAACCCAGGCGACCTCGTGCTCCGGCTGCCAGATCCAGGCGCGCACCGTCTGCCCGGCCAGGGTCTCGGCCACCATGACGGCGTGGTCCGGTGAGCCGTGGACGAAGTTCTTCGTGCCGTCGACCGGGTCCACCGTGAAGGCGTGGTCCGCCGCGAGGTACCGGTCCATGACCGAGTGGTCGAGGGCGTGCGCCTCCTCGCCGAGCACGACGGCATCGGGGTATGCCGCGCCGAGGCGGGCGGTGATGATCGCCTCCGCCTCGCGGTCGGCCACGGTGACGAGGTCGCCCGGGTTCTTCTCCATGACCTCACCCGTGGCGAGCGAGCGGAACCGAGGCGTGATGACCTCGGAGGCGACCTCACGCAGGAGGTCGAGGACGGCGTCGCTCGACAGGCCCGGCATGGGGTAACCGTTCCACACCGTCGGTGCTGCTCGCACACCGCCCCACCTCGCCGGTGCACGGCGTCCCGAGGACCGGCCGACCGTGAGTTCGCGCGGCGTCTCCGCAGGTCACGGCCGCCTGCTGACCTAGAGTCCATGCATGGCGAGGTTGCGGCGGGTCACGCCGCAGATGAAGGGGTGGACCCGGCGGCGCGCCGGCAGGGGGTTCGCCTACTACGACTCCGACGGTCGCCGGCTCCCGCCCGAGGAGGTCGAGCGGATCCGCTCCCTCGCGATTCCGCCTGCCTGGCAGCACGTCTGGATCTGCCCGTACCCCAACGGCCACATCCAGGCGGTCGGCACCGATGCCGCCGGCCGCCGGCAATACCTCTACCACCCGGTGTGGCGCCAGAAGCGCGACGAGATGAAGTTCGACCGGGTCAAGACGGCCGGCACCCGGCTGGCCGACGCCCGGGAGCGGCTCATCGAGGACCTCCGGCACGAGGGGATGCCGCTCATGCGCGCCGCCGCGACCGCGACCCGGCTTCTCGACCTCGGCTACTTCCGCATCGGCAGTGACGCGTACGCGGACGCCAACGGCTCCTTCGGGCTGACCACCCTCGAGCGGCGGCACGTGCGGCGCCGGGGGAGCGAGCTTCTCTTCCAGTTCGTCGGGAAGTCGGGGATCGAGCACACCGTGACGATCAACGACCCGCAGGTCGTCTCGGCGCTCGATGTCATGCGCAGGCGCCGGGGCGGCTCCGCTCGGCTCCTCGCCTACCGCGGGGACTCGAGCTGGGCCGACCTCGACGCTGCCGCGGTCAACGCCTACATCTCTGAGATGGTCCACGAGGACCTCACCGCCAAGGACTTCCGCACCTGGCACGCGACGGTCCTCGCTGCTGTCGCGCTCGCCGAGAGCCCCGAGAAGGGGGACACCAAGGCGTCGAGGAAGCGAGCGGTGAAGGCCGCGGTCGAGGAGGTCGCCGCCTACCTCGGCAACACCCCGACGATCGCGCGCAAGTCCTACATCGACCCAAGGGTCATCGAGCAGTACGAGGATGGCGTCACCATCGCGGGGACCCTGCGCCAGAGCTATCCGGACGAGGCCCGGCGCCAGGCAGCCGTCGAGGCGGCGGTCGCGCGGCTCATCGACAACGCGGACTGACGGACGCCACCAGGGCCCGGCCGCGGAACCGGAGGACGAGACCCCCGCGGGTAGGCTTCCCGGCGATGACCGAGGACCAGCACGACCACGACACGCTCCACGCCGCGCCCACCGAGAAGATCGCGCTGCGCCCGGTGGAGCCGGTCGGCCGGAGCGACGACGCGGCGGCCCCGGGGGCGGTCGCCGCACCACCCGGCCAGGCTTCACCCGCGCTGACGACACCACTGCCGGCAGCACCCGGGACAGCAGTGTCCGGTGTGCCGGTCCCTCGAGCCGGCCACCCGGCATACCCCATCGAGGACGGCGAGGCGGGCCCGGGTCCGGCCCCCTACGTCACCATCGTGCTGCCCTGCTTCAACGAGGGCGCCCACGTCCTCGCGGAGATCGACCGGATCACCGCCGCGATGTCCACGAGCGACCTCACCTACGAGCTGCTCTGCATCGACGACGCCAGCACCGACGACACCCTCGACGTGCTCCGGCACGCGCTGGGCCGCTTTCCGCACCTGCGGATCCTGCCGTTCCGCCGCAACGGCGGCTCGGGCACCGCACGGAGGATCGGCACCCAGCAGGCCCGTGGCGAGATCGTCGTGTGGACCGACGCCGACATGACGTACGAGAACGAGCGCATCCCCGAGCTCGTCCGGATCCTGCGGGACGACGCGACGTACGACCAGGTCGTCGGCGCCCGCACCACCGAGGAGGGCACGCACAAGTGGGCCCGCGTGCCCGCCAAGTGGTTCATCCGCAAGGTCGCGGAGTGGCTGACCAAGACGCGCATCCCCGACCTCAACTCAGGGCTGCGCGCCTTCCGTCGCGAGGTCTCGCTGCCCTACCTGCGTCTGCTGCCGGCCGGCTTCTCGTGCGTCACGACGATCACCATCGCCTTCCTCAGCAACCAGCACGACATCAGGTACGTCGACACCGCCTACGCCAAGCGGGCCGGCGTCAGCAAGTTCCACTTCGTCCACGACGCGTACCGGTACATCCTCCAGGTGCTGCGGATGGTCATGTACTTCGACCCGCTGAAGGTCCTCATGCCCCCGGCGCTGCTGATGCTCCTCGTCGGCGCCGTCAAGGCGGTCGTCGACATGGTGCGCCACCCCTTCTACTTCCCCGCCAGCACGGTGCTCCTCATCGTGAGCGGCATCATGATCGGCTCCCTCGCCCTTCTCTCCGACCTCGTGGTGAGGTCGAGAGACGGTGTCTGACAACGGTTCCACTCGCACGGCCGACCACGACGACGACTCCGGTATGCCGTCGCCCGGTTCGAGCGCGACCCTCACCATCGCCCTCGTCGGTCCCACCCACCCCTACAAGGGTGGCGTCGCCGCGCACACGACGACCCTGGCCCACGAGCTCGCGGAGGCAGGCCACGAGGTCACGCTCGTCTCGTGGAGCCACCTCTACCCCTCGGCCCTCTACCCGGGGGAGCAGTCCGTCCCGCCCGGCAGCCCTGACGTCGACCCGTTCCCCCGGACCCTTCGGGTGCTGTCGTGGGCCCGTCCGGACACCTGGGTGCGCTCCGGTCGTCGGCTGCGGGACGTGGACCTCGTCGTCGTCGTCCACGTGGTCCCGGCGGTCGTCCCCGCTCACCTCTCCCTGCTCCGGGCCGCCGGGGTCGGGCGTGGCCCCCGCGGCCGCCTGCCGCGGGCGTCACCACGCTCCGTCGTCATCGCCCACAACGTCCTCCCGCACGAGAGCCGGCCCGGCGACCGGCAGCTCATGGAGGCGCTCGTCCGCCGGGTCGACGCCGTGGTCGTCCACTCCGACGACCAGGCGGCTCTCGCCAGGGGGCTGGGTGCCCGCCACGTCAAGCAGCTCTCCCTCCCGCCGCACCTGCCGGGCGGACCACCCGAGCCGCGCCACGCCCGTGCCGGCGACGACGGCGCCGTCCGCATCCTCTCCCTGGGCATCGTCCGGGACTACAAAGGCGTGGACCTCCTCGTCGACGCCGTCGGTGACGTGCCCGGCATCCACCTCACCGTCGCGGGCGAGCTCTGGGGGGATGCCGGCCGGCGCGTCCGCGAGCTGGCGTCCGACCCGCGGCTCGACGGCCGGGTCGACGTGCACAGCGGCTACGTTCCCGCGGACCGGATCGCCGGGCTCCTCGCGCGCCACGACGTCGTCGCCCTTCCCTACCGTTCGGCGACGGCCTCGCAGAACGCCCTGCTGGCCCGTCTCCACGGGGTACCCGTCCTGGCCAGCGCGGTGGGCACCTTCCCCGATCACGTGCGCGACGGCATCGACGGGCTTCTCGTCCCTCCGTCGGACCGCGAGGCGCTCGTCGCCGCCCTGCGCCGCCTCCGCGAGCCGGGGTGCGTCGACCGGCTCCGCGCCGCGGTGCGCCCTCCCGACCTGTCGGGCCCGTGGGCGAACTACGTGGGCGGCATCGAGGCGCTCGCGGCCGCTCCGGCCGACCTCACCACGGCACCCGTCGTGCCACTGGGCCCGGTCGGCCGCGCCAGGACGACGATGGCGCGACTGTGGGGCAGACGTGGCCCGGTCGTCCAGCTGGCCGTTGCGGACATACCCGAGCGGGTCCGGGCGACCGACCTCCTCGCGCTGGACGACGATGCCGTCGACGCCGTCGAGATCGCTCGCGAGCTCGGGCTCCCGCGCCCCGGGGAGCCGGTCGCCGCCTGGTCTGCCCTCGGCGCCCTGGCCGCCATCCTCCGGATCCGCGACGACGGCCAGCGCTCCACGGTGATCGTCGACGAGTCCGGCAGCGGAAGCCCCCTCGGCCGCTGGGCCCGGGCGGTCGGCTTCGCACCGGTCGAGCTCGGGCTGACGAGGCGGCGAGCCGCCGTCCAGGTGCTCGACGTGGAGACCGCGAGCCTCGACGTCATCACCCGCCTGCACCCGGGTGGCTGCACCGCCACCGACGTCGACCATGCCCTCGGGCAGGCGTCCTGGGCGCTCCGCTCGGGCGGACTCCTCGTCCTCACCGTGCCGATCGGCGACGACGACCCGGACTTCGCCGTGCGGCCCGCGGAGGTGCGCGGCATCCTCGCCCGGGCCGACGATCTGGGCCTCCGCCTCGTCGGGAACGTCGACGGCGACGTCCTCGCCCGGATGTACGACGCCCGGCTCGAGGCCGCCGGGGACGACGCACCGGCATACGCCGTGCTGCGGCTGACGTTTCGGCGCCGCTGATGACCACCGGACCCGGCACGAGGGGCGAGGACGCACCGCGCCGCGGCCCGGGGCCTGACCCCACGCGCGGCGACGCCGCGCCGGGTGACCGTCTCGTGGACCCAGTCGCCGAGCGCGGGGAC
>OBLS010000583.1_pt1 | contig 13526 bp, 16 predicted proteins | sample 1519901 | NCBI WGS metagenome assembly OBLS01 (sample SAMEA3113585, study PRJEB22503) | soil metagenome | reverse complement strand
TGTGATAGAACTGTGATAAGTGAGGCTTAGAACCTCGACGAACATCGAGGTTTACCGACGCACACCTAACGATCGTTTTCGAGGGCTAAGTCGCTGATCGCGTGTGCGTTGACACGCTTTGGAATGGCTTGGTGCTCGTGGCCCGCTTCGCTTTCCAAGCGTGCTCAATCGACCACTCTGACATCTCTCCGTTTAAGATCAACAACTTACAGTCTTGCTTGAAGGGCAATATCGGCGATTGTGATAAGTCCTCCAATGTGCCGCGATCACTTACGGGCTTTTCCAGTATAGCCGCGCCGTTACGGTTGCGCCCGAGATAGCTATGTCGAGCCTCTGGCCCGGCGGCGCGAACGCTTTTCGGCGTTTCGCAGTCCCAGCGCCTTGAGACGGGAGATGAGGGTAGTCGGCTTGACACCCAGGAGTGCCGCTGCGCCGTCTGGTCCGTAGATGCGTCCGGTTGCCAGCTCGAGCGCCGTGCGAATGTTCTGCCGCTCTCGTCGCCGCCACTCGACCTCCGGGATGACCGCGTGCGTGACCTCGCGACCGGAGGATCTGGAGTCGGAGCCCATGGGCGTGTTCGACTCCGTCAGCACACCATCAAGTCGCAGCACGTTGCCAGCCGACAGCAGGACGGCGCGTTCAATGACGTGCTGCAGTTCCCGGACGTTTCCAGGCCAGCGGTACGTTTCGAGCATCCGGATCGCCCGTACCGTGAGTCGCGGTGCTGGCCTGCCGTAGCGCCGCGCCGCTTGCTCGACGAAGTGTGCCGCAAGTTGCGCGATATCTTCCGGCCGTTCGCGGAGCGGGGGCAGCACAACCGGAAACACGCTGAGGCGGTAGAACAGATCGGGGCGAAAGCGACCCGCCGCCACTTCCTGCTGAAGATCTCTGTTGGTGGCCGCAAGGACACGGACGTCTACTGTTCGCGTGACCTCCTCGCCGACGCGTTCGAACTGACCCTCCTGCAGAACTCGAAGCAACTTTGCCTGGAGTTCGAGCGGGATTTCGCCGACCTCGTCGAGAAAGAGCGTGCCGCCGCTCGCGGCTTGAAACCTCCCCGCTCGGTCGCGCAGGGCACCTGTGAACGCCCCTTTCACATGGCCGAAAAACTCGCTCTCGAACAGCTCGCGCGGAATCGACGCACAGTTCACCTCAATCAGGGGCCTCGAGTGGCGGGGGCTGCGATCGTGAATGGCGCGAGCGACGAGTTCCTTGCCGGTGCCTGATTCGCCTTGGATGAGCACCGTGGCGGGCGTGGGCGCGACGATGGCGACCTGCTCGAGTACCTTGCGAAGCGCCGGACTACTGCCGATCATGCCGTCCCGCGCATCACTGCGGACGTCCTCACGCAGATATGTGTTTTCGAGCTCGAGCTGCTCTTTGAGGTGCTGGATTTCGTCAAGCGCTCGCGCGTGAGCGATCGCAATCGCCGCGTGGTCGGCGAACGTACGAAGCCATGCAAACGTGCGACGGTCGCAGGGATCGCGATTGAACAGGCCTAAGACGCCTAAGACCTCATTGCGGAACACGAGCGGCTGACCGCCGAAGCTGCTGAGTCGCTCTTTCCTTACCCAGTCTGGACGGGCAATCCAATCGTGATCACGTTTGATGTCCTCGATGAGGATCCCCTCGCCGGTTGCACCAATACGGCCGATCTTCCGGACGCCCAGGGGAAATCGCCGGAACGCGCCATCCAGGCGCGACCAATCTTCTCGTCGATTCAACGGAGTACCGGCGCTCGCCGACAGATGAAGGCAGCGTGTCTGATCGGGGCACTCGGCACGCATCGGACACGTCCCGCAGATGTCTCCTGGGCCGATGAGCCAGACGCGCGCCAGCGCCACCGCCGGCTGCCCCACGAGGCCCTGGACGATCTGCGTCAGAACTCGATCGACCGACCGCTCTGCGGCAACCGCCAACGCAACCGCTTGGAGGGCCTCAGGATTCATCTCCATCACCTTACAACGAGAACTCGATGTTGCGCGACGAGACCTCGTTCTTGCAGCGAAATCTCGTGGCCCGACATCACGATGTAATGTCACCCGCAAATGGCCGTTAATCATGAAGATCGCCGCGGCACGCGGTGTGGCATCGCAGGTGCAGTTCGTTGTGGCGTTGACAGATCGCTCGCACGTGGCGGCGACCGAGGAGCGTAGTCATGAGCCGAATCAACCCAGTCGATCGAAACACGACCACCGATGGTGTGCGCAGGAACTTCGACGCCATCCAGAAACGACTCGGCATGGTGCCGAACATGATGCAGACGATGGCGCAATCGCCGCATGTCCTCGAGGGCTACCTCGGGCTGAGTGGGGCGCTGAGCCGAGGTGCCCTGTCTGCCCAACTGCAGGAGCAGATCGCGCTCGCCGTGTCCGAGGTGAATGCCTGCGATTACTGTCTGTCGGCGCATAGCGCTTTGGGCCGCGGGGCCGGACTCTCCAACGACGAGCTCGACGCAAGCCGCACGGGCCGCTCAGCGGCCCCGAAGACCACCGCTGCGCTGCAGTTCGCCCGAGCGGTCGTCGAGCGTCGTGGCGGCATCAGTGACAACGATCTTGATCGCGTTCGCGCAGCGGGTTTTTCCGATGCTGAGATCGTTGAGATCATCGCGCACGTCGCGCTGAACGTGTTCACGAACTATTTCAATCGCGCTGCCGAAACCGACATCGACTTTCCAAAGGTCTCGGCAGGCCAGGTCGCATAGGGCGACCAATCCTGAAAGAAAGGAGCAACGCCATGTGCTCGACGCTGATCATGTCCGCCGTTGAGGCCGAGACCAGCCGACGGAGCTTCCTGCGTTCGATCGGTGCTGCCGCCGTGGGTGTTGGCATGACAGCCGCGCCTGTCGGCGCAAATGCGCAGAACGGCCGGTCGGGCGCTGCCGGCCGACCGTTTTCCTTCGAGAAGGTGATCGATTGTACCCAAGTGCTGGAGCCGAATATCCCGAACTACTTCCGGCTCAATATGGAGATCACACCCCTGGTCACCGTTCCCCAAAACGGTGTCTTCGTCAATCGGCTGACCGTGCCGGAGCACTACGGCACGCACTTCGATACCCCAGCGCACTTCATCTTCGGCGGCTTTACCGGTGAGAGCGTCAGGCCGGAGCAACTGGTTGGCCCGCTGGTCATCATCGACGTCGCCGATCGCGCCTCACAGGATCCGAATACCGAGGTCACGATCGCGGACCTCGAGCAATGGGAGTCGCGCAATCGTCGGATCCCGCCGGGAGCCTTTGTGGCGATGTATTCGAATTGGGCGGCCCGCTGGCCCACGGCTGCGTACCTGAACGAGGATGCGACAGGCACCTACAATTTCCCCGGCTTCGGAGCCGAGGCTGCGCAATTCCTGGTCCAGGAGCGGGACATCATCGGCATCGGGTGCGATTCGCATAGTCTCGATGTGGGTCCCAGCACAAATTTCCCCGCCCACATCGCGATGCTCGGCGCCGGAAAGATCGGCGTCGAAGTGTTGGCCGGCCTGGACACAGTGCTAGGTGAAACCGCTCGCCGCAACGGAAAGGGGAAGACCGACCACCCAATTATCTTCATTGGCGGGCTGAGAACGCGAACTGGGTCCGGGAGTCCGGTGCGAGCTCTAGTGCTCGTATAGAACCGGCCGGTGCTCTTCATATGGTCCCTCGTCTGACACGGCGGCGCCCATGACGCAACCAACTGCTGGATTCCGACTTGGCGTCTACGTCTTCAAGGACGCCGAAATCGTAGATTTCACGGCACCCTATGGTGTCCTCTCAGTCGCTCGCCGCTTCGATCCTGAGATCGACGCATTCTTGATCGCTGACGCAGCACGGCCCGTGCAGACGCAGGCCGGCTTCACGGTGCTGCCGAACTACAGCTTTCAAGACAGTCCCGCTATGGATGCGTTCCTGATCCCGGGCGGCCTCGGTACGCGGCAGGAAATGCACAATCGCCGTCTGCATGCCTTCATTCGGTCGCTCCCCGAGGAGACGCTCCTGACAAGCGTCTGCACGGGCTCCTGGGTGTACGGGCGCATGGGTTTGCTCGACGGTCTTCTGGCGACGAATCGCAAAGAAGCGGATCGGCTCGAAGCGTCCGGTTTTGGAAAGCTGCCGCTCGATCGTCTCGCGGAGATCGCCCCGGCGTGTCGGATTAGCCGCGCGCGAGTGGTGGACGCCGGGCGAATTGTGACTGGTGGCGGTATGGCATCAGGGTTGGAGGTCGGATTTCACCTGCTGCGGCGCGCCGGTTACGACGAGGTGTTCGTTTCCGAGGTGGCTCGGGTGATGGAGTACCGGCGCGCGTACGATCTGTATCGAGACGACGTGGAGTTCGCCACGGAGGCGGCGCGCGCTGGCGCCTGACCACGATGACAGTCGCGGAGATCTGGCGATATCCCGTGAAGTCGATGGCCGGCGAGCGCCTGAGTCGGGCGGAAATCACTAGCGCAGGACTCGCGGGCGATCGCGTCGTGCAGGTCTACGATCGACGCGGCCGGATCGCTACGGCTCGAACCTACCCTCGATTGCTGCGGCTGCACGCCACCCTCGGCTCCGACGGTGAGCCTCTTGTGGACGGGCTGCTCTGGAATTCGCCGGAGGTGGCCAGACGAGTCGAGGCGGCCGTCGCGCCTGGCGCGCGGCTGGAGCGGTTCGACGGCCTCGAGCGATTCGACATCTTGCCGCTACTCGTCTGCACCGACGGCGCGGTCAGGAGGTTCGGCCGCGATGTCAGGAGGCTGCGTCCAAATATGCTCATCGGCGGCGTCGACGATAACGCCGAACGTTGTTGGGAGGGAGCAACGCTGAGGTTGCCCGATGCGGAAGTCAGGCTGGCTGATCTCCGCGGGCGTTGTGTGATGACCACGTACGATCCGGACACGAACGAGCAGGATCCCGGAGTGCTCCGCGACATCGTCCGGCGGTTTGGCGGGCGACTGTGTCTCAACGCGCAGGTTGTCCGTCCCGGCATCGTGGAAGGAGGAGACTCCGTTTCAGTTGTTCACGATTCGGAGAACTTGACACGTGCCATGATGACCTGCCCCCAAAAGCCGCTACACGGATAGTGAGAGGTCCTCGGATCAAGACGGATAGCCGAGCGCCAATTGCCTGCACGCTGCAGCCGGGCGATTACCGGGAGCGGCTTGCGTGGATTGCGGAGTTGGCACGGGACGGACTGCTCGGCGTGAGCCGGGACGACCGCAGGCTTGAACTGAGGTATGCACAGCATGTCATCGATCGAGTTCGTGAAATGGTCGGTAAGGAGCAGAGCTGCTGCGCCTTCCTGGATTTCAAGCTCGCTGAAACCGACGCGGGCATCCGCCTCGCGATTACGGGCACCGGAACGAGCACGGCACGTGGCCGATGCGCTCTTCGAGCCATTCGTGCCGCCCGGTGTGTCTGCGACGGGCAAGATTGCTTCACGCTGACCTCACGACGAGAACGCCGATGGCGATGTCGAGAACGATCCTTCATGGCGCGACCGCGCCCGAACGAACGGCGTTGGTTGCAGCTCTGACGATGGCCGGCGGTGCCGTCGTCTGCGGCGTTTGCTGTGTCCTGCCGTTCGCGTTTCCGGCCGTCGCGGCCGCCGGCACGGGAAGTCTGCTCGCGTGGTTTGGAGCTCACAATTGGGCCACAACGGTGGCGGCCGCCATTGTTGCGGGCGCCTGGATCTCGATCGGATTCCAGAGTCACCGCGCGCGCAAAAGCCGTCGCGTGCGACGCTCTACACGATGGCGCTCGCCACAGCGGTGCTCGTACTCGCTATGCTTTGGCCACGGGTCGAGCCTCATGTGATTCGCGCGGTGACGCAACGGTGATTGCTCTTCAGGTGGAGACCTTCTGATTCCTCACGCGTCGCATACCGGAAATCCTTGATGGCGACTTTTTCGAGGCACGCGGTTCTCGAGTGGAACGGCGACATGATGGATGGTGCCGGCCAAGTAACTGCCGGGACCGGCGCCTTTGGGGTGCCGGCAACGTTTCCAAGCACCGCTGGCGAGGCAGCTGGCAAGACGACACCGGAGGAGCTAGTGGCCGCGTCACACGCGACGTGCTACGGCATCGGCTTGCGGTCACTCATCGGCCGCCGCGGTGGACGAGCGCGGCGTGTGACGGTCACAGCGACCATTACCGCCGAGAAGGGTCCCAGCGGAATCCGAATTCAGTCCTCACACCTCCGCGGCGAGGTCGAATCGCTGGAAGGTATCGATGACGAGCAACTGCAAGAGATCGCGCAGGAAACGCGAGAGCGCTGCACGATCTCGATTGCGCTTGAAGGCACCGTGGCGATTACCTACGACGTCATCGCGCGATGACTCCCAGAGTAAGTCGCGATACCTGATTGCATGACCATCGGTCAGTCCAGCTGTCTATTCGAATCCGCGCGAAACCGAGTCTGGTGCTGCCTGAGAGCATCGACCAGGCCCATCCGGTTCGAGAGCCGACTGAAGGGCTTGTGACACTCCGTCAAGCCGCGGCGTCGGGCCCAGAGTCCAAGGGGGCGGCGTCGATAGACGCTACGCTGCGGCGAATCGGTCCCGATACGCCCGAGGCGCGATGCCAACGTGCCTTACGAACGCACCCCGCATGTGCTCTTCATCGCTGAATCCACAACGCCGTGCGACCTCTTCGATTCGGTCGCCGGTTTCCTCAAGGGCGCGCCGCGCGGCGTCGACGCGGACGGCTTCCACCGCGCGAGCGGGGGTTCGTTTGCGCGTCTCGGTGTAGCGGCGTGCGAAGTTGCGGGGACTCATGCCGGCACGCTCAGCGAGGCGTTCCACACGAAGATCGGCGGTCAAATTCTCGGCGATCCAGCGTTCTAACTCAGTGAACGCATCGCTCGTCGACTCCACTTGGGCGGCCAGCAGCGCGCTGTATTGTGACTGACCGCCCATGCGCCGGAGATAGACCACGAGAACTCGCGCCACGTGCATTGCGACGGTTCGTCCACAGTCCTCTTCGATCAGGGCGAGCGTCAGGTCGATGCCCGTCGTCACACCGGCTGACGACCAAATCAACCCATCGCGGACGTAGATCGCGTCCGGCTCCACAGTGATACCGGGATAACTGGAGGCCAAAAGGGCGCAGTGCATCCAGTGAGTCACCACTCGGCGGCCGTTCAGCAGCCCGGCTTCTGCCAGCAAGAACGCCCCGACACAGATGGAGCAGACGCGCCGACAGTCGAGAGCCCGATCGCGGACCCAATCGATCAGCTCGCGATCGCGACGGACATCGTCCACATTGCACGCGCCTGGGACAATCAGCGTGTCGATCGTGTGTCCGTCGAGCCCGCTCAACGGCTCGGTCGCGATGCCGACACCGTCCGCCGTCATTACGAGGCCGCCGTGGACCGAAAGGACTGAGCACTTGTAGATCAGCGAGGCGCCGACGTGGTTCGGATGCGTCGATGCGACGCCCAGCGCTTCGAGTGGTCCCGCGAGATCCAAGAGCGAGACGCCCTCATAAGCCACGATTGCCACACGGATGGGGTCGATAGAGGACATCTCGCCTCCTTGGCAGGATTCAAGGGATCTTTGTCATTTCAGCCAAGTCCTGTCAATCGTAAGCTCCGAATCATGAGCGCAGAACGCCAGGCATCCGTTCACCGTTTCGAGGCGAGTCTCTTTCCAGTCAACGCCTATCTCGTCGAGACCGCTACCGGTGTCGTTGTCGTTGACGCGACACTCGGTGTCTCGGATGGGCGGGCGCTCGGCGCCCGCGTGGAGGCGCTCCGGAAACCGCTCGCCGCGGTCATCATCTCCCACAGTCATCCCGACCATTACGGGGGCATCACCTCCCTGCTCGCCGGTGTACGCCGTGGCGGGTGTTGATCAGGTGATTCGCCGCGACGACGAGGCGAAGGAGCAGATTCTCCGGCCGATGTTTGGGAGCGAATGGGCGACCGCTCGAACGTTTCCTAATCACATCGTCCGGGGGGGCGAGCGCATCACTGTCGGTGATGCGGTCTTCGCGGTGACCGATCTGGGCCCGGGCGAGTCGCCACACGACAGTCTGTGGAGCCTGGAGTCCGATGGGCCTCCTCACGTGTTCATCGGCGACTCGGTGTACAGCCACATGCACGCCTTCCTCGGCGACGGCTTTTACGACCGCTGGCTGGCCAATCTCGCACGGGCAAAGCGTGATTTGCCGCCTGACGCGACGCTGTTCATGGGACATGGGGAACCGGCCACCGGCCACGCGATGCTCGACTGGCAGACGAATTACATCCAGCGTTTCGTTGAGATTCTCCGAGCTGCGGTTGAACGCGAGGGTCTTTCTGGCGACGCCCTCGCGGACGCCGCGACCGCGCGGATGAAAGCGTTCCTGCCCAGCGACGATTTGCTGTTCCTGCTGCGGTTGAGCGTGGAGCCCATGCGCAATCGACTCGGGTTGGCGAGTCGAGAAAGGGAGGTCCGATCGTGACAATTGGCGTTCTCGTAGCAGACGGGTTTCAAGACTCGGAGTACTTCCTGCCGAAGTTCGAGATCGAGAAGATGGGTGTTCAGACGGAGGTCATTTCCCTCACCCGCGAGCCGATCGAGATCTACTCGTTCTTTTCGCGAATCGGCCAGTTAGATGTCAACAAGTCGATCCAGGAAGCGAACCCAGGCGATTACATCGGGGTGCTCGTGCCGGGCGGCGCGAAGAGTCCCGCGATTCTTTCCAAGAGCGAGGCGGTGCTCGCATTCCTGCGCCAGGTCAACGGCGAGCGGAAGCTCGTCGCTCCAATCTGCAGAGGCACGTTGTTGGTCGCAAACTCCGGCCTCGTCAAGAACCGCCACGTGACCGGCTTTCATCGCCGCGACCAGTATCCCGAGCTCGTCGTTCAACCGACCGTGGAACAATTCGGTGGCATCTGGAGCGAGGACCAGCCGGTCGTGGTCGACGACAATCTGATCTCGTCGAGAAACCCGGATGACATGGTGCAGTTCACCGGCGCCATCCGCGAGTGGCTTCGTAACAGCCCCCAAGTCCAGAGGAAGCGGGCATGAAATACGGTGTCTTGGGTACCGGCATGGTTGGGCAGGCGCTGGCCGGGAAGCTCGTCGCGCTCGGCCACAACGTCATGATGGGCTCTCGCGACGCCACGAATCAGAAAGCGATTACGTGGGCAAAGCGCGCTGGCTCGCGTGCGCAGGTCGGGACTTTCGCCGAGACGGCCGTCTTCGGTGACGTCCTGGTCAACTGCACACACGGCGCGAGCTCAATCGATGCCTTGCGCGCGGCGGGAGAGCAGCATCTGGCCGAAAAGATCCTCGTCGACGTCGCGAACATACTGCCGCCGGACACGCGAGGGGTTGAATCGCTCGGAGAGCAGATTCAGAAAGCGTTTCCTCGCACTCAGGTGGTAAAGGCGCTCAATACGATGAACTGCGAGGTGATGGTCGACGTGTCCAAAGTCGCCGGATCACACACGGTGTTCATGAGTGGCGACGCCGCCGCGGCCAAGAACACGGTCCGTGCACTGCTCGAAGCGCTCGGCTGGAAGGACATCATCGATCTGGGAGGCATCGCCACCGCGCGCGCCACTGAGAGCTACATGCCGCTGTGGATGGCCTTGTGGACCACCTTGGGCACCGCGCACTTCAACATCAAGGTGGTTCGCTAGTAGTCGACGCGTTGGCTCGCTCGAAAGCTCATGCGCCCAGCATCTGCTGACAGGCGGTGCACGGTCCACCAATTGCCAGGCCGATTTGAGGGTCGAGTGGATCTGAAACTGTCCGGAAAGCGCGCCGTGGTGACCGGAAGCACTGCCGGGATCGGTGAGGCGATCGCGCGCCGACTCGCAGCGGAGGGTGCGTCCGTTGCCATCCACGGTCGTGACGAGGCCCGCGGTAACCAGGTCGTCGATGAACTACAACGCGGCGGAGCCCGCGCGGCGTTTATCAAAGCCGATCTCGCCGTACCCGGCGACGTCGTCGCATTCGCGGAGCAAGCGCGTACCGCCCTTGGCGGTGTCGATGTCCTCGTGAACAATGCTGCCGTATATCCGCAGCACACATGGTTCGAGAGCTCCGCCGACGAGTGGACGCGCCTGTATGCGGTCAACGTCGTCGCTTCGGTTCGTCTCATTCAACTGCTCGTGCCCGAGATGAAGCGCGCAGGGTGGGGTCGCGTGGTCTACATTTCGAGCGGTGAGGCGTCGAGGCCGTTCGCACACATGCCCGGATATGCAGCGACCAAAGCCGCGATCAACAACGCGACGTCGAGCCTGTGCCTGGCGCTGGCAGGCAGCGGCGTGACCGTCAACTCGGTATCAGCCGGTCTAATTCGCACGGCGGAAGTCGAGCGGTGGTTTTACGCGGAGGCGAAAGCCCAAGGCTGGCGCGACGACTGGGACGAGATCGAGGCCAACATCTTGAGGAGCTATCTGCCGATTCCCGTCGGTCACATTGGGCATCCTGACGATGTCGCGCGCGTCGTCGCCTTTCTGGCAAGTCCAGATGCGGCGTACATCAACGGAGCCGTCGTCCGAGTGGATGGTGGAAGCCACACTTGGGCGGGTTGAAAGGGCTGGACAGTGATGACGCCAAACGTCGAACAGGAGATGGCCTTTTATTCGTTGCTCGCGGCGGCCACGCGCTCGGTCGAGATTCCCGAGTCGGCTGACGTGTACGGCTGGCTGTGCGGGAGCTGGGACCTTGAGGTCCTCCACTATCGAGGGATCAACGTCGCCGCGCGCGGCCTCAAAGGCGAAGTCCATGCCGCCCGCGTGCTCGAAGGACGCGCGATTCAGGACGTCTGGATCATGCCGCGATGTGAGGATCGGCACACCCATTTGGACGAAGCGATGAATATGTACGGCACCACGCTGCGCTCCTGGGACGCGTCGATCCAGGCCTGGCGTATCGCGTGGACGAATCCGGTGCGCGGACATCGCGAGGAACAGATCGGCCGGTGGAACGGCAAGGACATTCTTCAGGAGGGCACGCGTGCGGATGGCACCAAGACGCGCTGGACCTTCACGGAGATCACGGCCGATACCTTTCATTGGTGCGGTGAGGCGATGTATCCCGGCAAACAGACGTGGACACTCGAGGCCGAGTTTCTCGCGAAGCGGAGAGGACTATGAGCACGACCACGACAGGACACGACGGAGGTAGTCGGAGCGCAACTCCCGACTACTCTAAGCGCCCCTTTGTCTCATCCCTGAGGCGCCGCACGATCTCAGGAGGCATGACATGGTGAGCACGAAGAACGACATGATCAGTTGGGCATTCATTTTCGAAGCACCGGAAACCAATCCTCAAGTTGATCGTATGGTGATCGAGCGTGGTGGAATGAGGACCACGATTGTCGGTGTGCCGGAGCCCTCTCTCTTACCGCAGGTTGCCGCTCAACTCGTAGCTGAAGGCGTCCAACTCATCGAGCTCTGTGGGGCCATAGAACCGATCTGGGTTGGGAAGATAGCCGAAGTGACCGGAGGAGCAATTCCACTCGGAACTGTCGGGTACGCCGGTGGTGAGAAGATCGCCAGGCTAGCCGAGATATTCTCGGCCGTTGGAGAGGGTAAGAGCCGCGCTTGACGCCTAAGATCACAGGTGGACCAATCGCGTAGCCTCATCGCGCTTCTCAACATCCGCAAGCTGGTGAAGAACTGGGGCGAGCGTGGGCTGCGCAGCGGAAGAGTTCAGCCGCACAGTGGTCTAGTTTTCATCTGGATCAATCCGGACCTTGGTCGTTGGGACCTCGCGCCGAGGCGCTCATGCCACTGACGGGAGTGAGGGGTGAAGTCGATCAATCGCATCCACGCGGTCGGCGTAGGACTGTTGCGTTATGGGCTCGCCTTCGTGCTCGTGATGATTGGCAGCTTCAAGTTCTTTGCGTTCGAGGCGGAAGCGATTCGACCGTTGGTCGGCAGCAGCCCACTTCTCGCATGGCTCTATAACGTATTCGACGTCCGGCAGGCCGCTGCGCTGCTCGGAACCTTCGAGGTGATCGTGGGGGTGCTGATCTCCGCCCGACGATGGTCGCCGCGCCTGTCGGGATATGCCAGCCTGGCCGCCAGCAGCATGTTTCTCGTCACATTGTCGTTCCTCGTGACCACACCCGGTGCCCTGATGCCGACGAGTCCATTCAATCAATTCCTGTGGAAGGACGTGGTGCTGCTGGGCGCGGCATTGTTTACGGCCGCAGAAGCGCTGTCCCGAGGCAAACGCACTGCCGCCTTCGAGCGCGACGCCCGGCTTCAGTGACGGCCGCGGACTCTTCTTCGGCGCGACACATTCGAACGCAAGCCGATCCGTGCGCGCTTCACCTGGTCGCCGTTGACCGAGGCCACGTGTCGCTGGGAGCAGGCGTTCTCGCAGGATGGCGGCGAAACCGAGACGAACTGGACGATGGACTTCACACGACCACGCCGCCGGCATAGCCAATGACCGATCCAGCTGCACCGATCCGACAATCTGCATCCGCTGACTCGGTCGCGATGTTTCCGACATTGACGACCGCGCAACTTGCGCGCGTGGCGGCGCACGGGCGCCTGCGCACAGTGCAGCGCGGCGACGTGCTCATCGAGCAGGGAGACACCGACGTTCCGTTCTTCGTGGTGACGTCTGGCGCCATAGAGGTCGTCCGGCCCGTGGGCGACACCGAAACACCGATCGCGGTCCACGGTCCGGGGAAGTTTACCGGCGAGGTCAACATGTTGTCCGGCCGCCGTGCCCTCGTCCGTGTACGGGCCAGCGCGCCGGGTGAAGTGATCGAGGTCAGTCGCGATCGTCTGTTGGGGCTCGTACAAACGGACACTGAGCTCAGCGAACTCCTCCTGCGCGCGTTCATCCTGCGCCGCGTGGAGCTGATCGCACGAGGAATCGGCGATGCTGTTCTTGTAGGATCGACCCACTCGCCAGGGACGCTTCGCATTAAGGAGTTTCTGACACGCAACGGCCATCCGTACGCGTACCTCGACCTGGATCGTGACCCTGACGTGCAGGGTCTCCTCGATCGTTTTCAGGTCGCAACCTCGGACGTACCGGTGTTGATCTGCCGCGGCACCGTGGTGCTTCGTAATCCGATCAACCAGCAGATTGCTGACTGCCTCGGCTTCAACGATGCGATCGATCCGGCACAGCTCCGCGACGTCGTCATCATCGGCGCAGGGCCGTCGGGCCTCGCGGCGGCGGTCTACGGCGCGTCGGAGGGATTGAACGTGCTGGTGCTGGAATCGAACTCGCCGGGCGGGCAAGCCGGCTTGAGCTCGAAGATCGAGAATTACCTTGGCTTTCCGACCGGCATCTCCGGCCAGGATCTCGCGGGGCGTGCCTATACGCAGGCGCAGAAGTTCGGCGCCCAAATCATGATTGCCAAGCGCGCTACACAGCTCGCATGCGACCGGAGGCCGTATGCGATTCACATCGATAACGGACCCACGATACAGACGCGAGCGGTCATCATCGCAACTGGTGCTGAGTACCGGCGACTGTCGATCGACAACCCCACTCAGTTCGAAGGAGCGGGAGTGTACTACGGCGCGACGTTCGTCGAGGCCCAGGTGTGCGGCGGCGATGAAGTGATTGTGGTGGGTGGTGGGAACTCTGCAGGT
>OBLS010000582.1_pt1 | contig 13526 bp, 19 predicted proteins | sample 1519901 | NCBI WGS metagenome assembly OBLS01 (sample SAMEA3113585, study PRJEB22503) | soil metagenome | reverse complement strand
GGGGTGTCCAAAATCGGATAGTACGGCTTCAAGCCTTGTATTTAAAAAGGCTGTACTAAATATTACCGCATTTGTCAAATTAAGAAGATTTTGCCCGCAATTTTACGAAAGAGAATGGTAAAGAAGAGTAGAATAAGCATGAAAGTAACAGAAATTGGCTTTTGTTGATTGGTTTTCTTAAGATTAGTTTCCCGTCCAGTAGCTTTTGATACTAATGCACTAGTGTAATTAGAGGAGCAGTCGTATCCATTATTTTTTGATGTTCCCAACAATACAATTCTCCTGTCTTTCACTTTTAAGTAGATTTTTTTATCTCGTCATTGAACTTACTTTAGGCGAAACAGTCCATTTAATCTGGTAATCAAGTCTTCTGCTGAATCAATACGAGGACCCACAATAATGCAGACTCTATCATTTGGTTGGAATTTGGTACAGCAGTATGCTATCCAGTATAAGAAAAATGCAGTGACTCCTATTCCTCGACTCTTTTTAATTCATATGTGTTATACTCTTGTAAAGTCTTGTACAATAATCGCTGGTAAGGTAGTAGTGGCATGTCATGGCCGTCTTTCTGGGTTGCTCCAATAATATGCCAGAAGCAGCATTATCCTTTCGTGCTCCCTGTATCTTATCTCATGAACTTTCTCATTAGACTGATAGAATTGTTTCTGGTACACTAGGGTCTTCAGTCGTTCAATCTCTGGGTTGTTTTCTTCTAACTGATGTTCTTGTTGTTGCGTCATCCTCTGCAGATCTTTGAATGTCATCATTGGTTTTGTCAGCTCCGCTCCGCTCCGCTATCCTCGACTCCCTTGTCTCAATAACTCTAACCAAACAGTCTCTACAATAATAGGTAGGTTTAGTGACATCGGGTGGTAAAGTTACGATAAAAAGACAAGTGTCAGTATCCATCTTGCCGCATTCACTGCACCGATCACTATTCCTATTACTATTCTTCTTCATATTCCTTTTCTCCTGGTTCGACTATAACCGGCTCTTCGTCTTCTAAAAAGTCTTCGCGTTCAAAGGCGGTTTGTTCTTGTGATGATTGCTCCTTATCCTTAGCCTTCTTTTTCTCTTCTATGAATCGTATGGCTTCCTGGAATATAGAGGAGAACAGCCACTAAAAAATACCATTGGTGATCTTCTGTTGCTGTTGTGATTCTTCATCCTCTTCTTTTATTTTATTTTCTTTGATGTTTTGTGTGAGTTCTCTTTCAGAATTGTTCAAGTGATCAGGATTCTTTTTGAACATTTTGATAACGTCTGTAACAACTACGCCATTAGTAGTCAAATCTAATTTGGATTTGTAGCACTCATTTGCAAGGGCTAATGCTTGCAATCTTATCTTATCATCAGCAGTTGTGGGTTTTTCTGCAATGTCTAACGCTAATCTTAATACTCGATTTATTCCTGTCAGACAGTTTTGATATTCTTCAGGTAATCTCTCCTGAATTTGTTCATGAAGATTCTCTTGGGCGTGATGTCTTAGGTATTGTATATCTTTGGTAATAGTATGTATGGGGATCTGTAATGTATCAGCTATTTCATAGTTGTTGTATCCTTTCACTAATAACTCCTGTACTTTGGATCTACGCCATTCGAGGGAATCTTTGCTATTATCATGGTTTATTTTCATTTTGACATATCCTGAAGTTACTACTTTCTAACGGTATGAAGTTAGTTTTTAGCTTTAAGTATTATAGAGATATCGGTTTTCTAGCCAATCTTGTTCTAGATATTAATTTGCAAAATTTATGAGAAATAGAATAGTTGTTATCATCTATCTATCTTTTCCTATTCCATGTTTCTGAGCATATCTACGATCTTAATCCTATATTTCTTTATTTAGAGTCACAAAACCAGGTTGTAATTATCGAGAACAGAATATGTAATAATCACAAGGTTATATCAGTGTGTTTATGCTATTCCTGTTTACCCTTATCCTCATTACTCCCATCGATACTTCTGTAATTCTCTATAGTGCTCGAACTTTTTACTCCACTTTGAAAGCATGAACCATTGCCTTATTCCTATTCCTAACCATACAACTGAGATAAAAAATGGAATCATGCGTGCTAAACTGAGGTCTTATTCATTTCCCTTTGTTGCTGTTGCTATTGTGCCCATGAATTCTCTAAAGGCGAAGCTAGAACGGAGGCCGCTGATAACAATATTCCAACTCCCTAAAATGGTGCGGACAAATTAATCGACTTTGTCGAAAGAACATTTGATGCCAAAGAAACTAAGCGATATTCTATGCCTGATGGTACTATAGGACATGCCGAGGTTAGAATAGGAGATTCCGCGATTATGATGGCTGAACAAAAAGCGAGAATACAAACCAATGCCAGCTGGGATTCTCTTGTATGTTGAAGATTGTGATGCTACCTATAGCGTATGCGCTCTACAAATGGGGGGCCATATCCATTATGGAGCCCAAGAACCAGTTATATGGTGACCGAGGTGAAGGACTAGTTTGGAGATCGATGGTGGATTGTGACACACAAGGAACATTTGTCAAATAAAGAAATTGTCAGGTGAATGAACGATGTTATGAAACAGTACTGGACATAGCGATAGTAAAAGGAGTTGTTATTAGAATATCAAATAAATAAATTGAATAATTTAGACACTGCCTAATTTACACATATGAAATTCATATATAGTATGCAATATGATGCAGTGCATGGATTCAAAATTATCCTTATTGGCAGTAGCACTTGTTGCAACGTTTGCAATAGCGGCTATAACTGCACCTGTGTTGGCCCAGAATACGACTGGTGGAAATATGACTGGTGGAAATATGACTGGTGGAAATATGACTGGTGGAAATATGACTGCATTGACGGCTGGTGAAACTGTAGCAGGCGGCGAAGGTGAAGGCGGCGAAGGTGAAGGCGGCGAAGGTGAAGGCGGCGAAGGTGAAGGCGGCAACTAATCAGCCCTAATTTTTTGTAAATTCTAAGTTATTCGTCTTGGCCTAAATTTAAAGTCGGTTGATTTCATAACAACACCTTAATCTTCTATCCTAATAGATGGAGATTTTATTACTATTAAAGGTAGAAATATTGATGATTGGTAAATTCCCAAGAAGAGGAAATGAAAAATTATTTCATCATTTTTTTTCTGCTTCTCTTGTGCACAAAAAGGATTAGCCATTAGCTGAGTTTTCCAAAAGACGACTAGCTTAACAATATATTTTGTTCATACAATCCTGTAATTCTTCAGTACCTAGACATTAAAGATAAATGGAAGGTAAATATTCACACAGCGAGAGGAACAAATATCAAGAATAGGTAAAGATGAAAATCACACACTGATATTACTAAATCTTTTTTACTTTAAATATAGGAGAAAATATTCACGAAATTGCAAAGGAATTTGCATACAGAATAAACAAAGAAAAATTAAGTGAACACAAAAGTAAAGCAGAAGAGATTTGACGAAAAGAAAGAATGGAAATAAAATGAAATCATCATACCTACAATTGCTCAACCATGTAAATTATACCTAATCCTTTACTTTTTGACTATTTTGGTCTGAACCTATTTTCTTGATCAGTTCACGTATCATTTTCTGCTGCTGGAATATTAAAGCCATAAACAAAGATTCTGCGGAATACTGTGATCCCTTTGTTTTGAATGCAGAAGTATATTCTTCATTTTCCAGACACTCGGTCAACATTTTGTTAAAGAAGGTAGCATTGGGTTCTCGCAGAGCATATTCAAATCCTTTCCATGACTTGACTTCCTTTGCTAGTATGTTTTCATCTTCATGTGAAGACATTCGCTAGAGTGATGTGAAGGCAGGAAGATAATAAGGATCGATTCTATACGAGTGAGGAAATCTAACAAATGGATGGATATATCTTCAGATCTGTAAAATTATTACTATATGCCTCTGTCAACAAATAAGGCTCTTGTTAAATCATTTGTATCGTTTAAAAGCATTTGTACTGAGACATATGTGATTCAAGAAAGGATCTCATCAATGTCAATCTTTGATACTTCGACATTTGCTAAAGACAGATTCATCATGGCAGTAATGGAAAGAAGGGCTTCCAAGCAGTCGCATTCCTCTTTAATATTATTTTACTACCATTACAGGACATGTTGCATATTTTACTACTCCAGACGCAATACTACCAAGCAACATATTCTTGATATCAGAAGTTCCCTTTGTTCCTATGACTATGAGATCAACACCTTCGGATTCTGCATATTCGACTATTGCTGCCTCAACAGACATCTGACTATTAATAATCTCCTTTTTTAGTTGTACATTGTTATGTTTTGCATTTAGACTAACTTTGTCCAACAATTCCTTAAATTCTTGCATTTCTTCATTTTCTTTGGACTGTTTTACTTCATCTTGAGGAGCTGCTAAACCGTACGAAGACAATGGAAGGCGGTTGACATTCAACGCTATTACCTGAGCACCATCTTTCTTTGCTATCTCCATAGCATAGTCTGCTGCGTCCATTGATAATTTAGAACCATCTATTCCGACAACTATTTTAGAAAACCTTCCTTTAATTTTGGTAGACATAGTACAGCTGCTATTCATTATATATGAAAATATATCATACTCATCTATTTATTGAGAGGGCGGCGCAGATATTAAACCAAATGAATTCCCATCTTGATCCTTTAATATTGACATAGTGCCACCCCAATCCTGCCTTTCTGGTTTTGTTAGGTCGACGCCTTTATCTTTTAGTTCCTCATAGGTTGATTCAATATCATTTGAATAAAACCAAACATCTGTATCTGTTCCAATTTTCATCTTTGCTCTGTTAATTTCTTCATCTGTCTTTAAAAGTTCACGATTAGGTTCGACCAGGCTTAGTGTTGAGTTTGATTCTTTTGGTGCAACCTCAATCCATCTTAAATTATTTCCAAATTGCATATCAGACTTAACTTCAAATCCAAGTTTTTGTGTATAGAATTCTACTGCTTTGTTTTGATTTGAGACATAAACTATAGTTCCACCAATTGTTTTTATCATAAGTTATCATGCCTAAGACAAGTTAATAAGTGATTAAACTACCTATTATGAATCATATAATCTTACTCGGTTTACACTATGGTAACGAAACCTTCTTTTGAATTATGGGAACTAGTCTAATATAAAAGAGTGAATTAGAAAGAAGTTATTGCCCTATTCGCCCATCTTTTCTCATCCTTTATTATGTACTACTACTTATCGTATCATTTGCAGGAAGTGTCAGCACAGTTTCAAATGTTGCTCCTGCTTACTCTCATAACGCGTACAGATTGTTAACCTTTGACTGTTTCCCATCATATAAATACACAATCTCCTTCTGCATGCATAAAGCAAACTATCTCTAAATTATATAGTTTCAGAATATGCCCAAGCGTGAAAACACACATCTAGTTAATGGAATAGCTCTCCTGCTGATGATGTTCTGGTTATTTGGGCAATAGAATGGCAAATATCATCATATTTTTTAGATTCATAGATAATGCTGTGGATCCATTCTCTAAATGGAATGTTTCTCCTCTAAGAAGAAACACTGAAACCACCCACTAGCCCGTCTTGCAACCTCCTCTAAAGCACCCGGTTCTTCAAATAGATGTGTAGCTCTAGGAACAATTATCATCTTTTTCTTTTTCTCTATCTTTGAAAGCTGTTTCAAAGCCATTTCATTTAATTCGATTATTTGCTTATCATTTTCTCCTACGAGAAAAAGTGTCGGAGCATCAATACAATTTAAAACATCTGAGCCAGCCAAATCTGGCCTACCTCCACGGGATACAATAGCATATATTTTACTAGCTCTTTCAGCTGCTGCTACTAAAGCTGCTGCAGCTCCAGTGCTTGCACCAAAATATCCAAGCCTGAGGCTTTTATATCTAGAACTTTGTAATATCCAGTCTGTTGCAGAAAGAAGTCGTTTGGCAAGTAATTTAATATTAAATCTGTGCTCTCTAGTAACGCTATCTGTCTTTTCTTCCTCAGAAGTAAGAAGGTCGATTAGTAAAGTAGCAATACCATCATCATTTAGAACCTGAGCAACATACCTATTCCTGGGACTATGGCGGCTGCTCCCACTCCCGTGAGCAATTATAACAATTCCTTTAATGTCTTTATTAGCGGTAGTGCTAGAAAATGGTATGCTCAGGTTACCTTCAATTATATTCTGGTTATCATCTTCTATGCTTACAATCTCTTGATGCTGTGGATTCTTGCTATCTGTGGATGTCATCAGTATTTACTGTTTATCGAGTGACTTATTTATTGATTGTAGATATATGACTTATTATCCATTGTTCTACGTAATAGATGATAATGGAAACAATATTTAGACGACATTTAGAAAGAAATCAATGAGTTGCAAAATTCTCAAACAACCTTTTTAATGTGGTGTGGAAGAGCTTGATATAGATCATAAAGCCGCAGGAGGTATTCAACAATCATCCTAGGGGGAGAAATGAAACAGGGTAGCTGGCTAAGTGTGGGCTCACCTGCGGCGCTTATCCCATTACTCGTTGAACCTGCACGACAGACAGCGAGAAATGGTTATTTATATTAAAGCTCCTGATAGCGCACACAGATCATTACTCTATAAAATCACAAATCCAAATTTTTCACTTCCTCGGCAGAAATATGAAATTCCCCACAATCTCTAGTCAGTCGAATATGAAACAATCTTTAGTAGTAGTTATATATTATAATTATACATAAGAATAGTATGGAGTCAGACATTCAGCTATTAGAATTGGCAGACGGAATAAAGGATGCTCTGGTGGATACAGGATTTTTAACTATTAAGTCAATACTCAGCAGTACTACATCAGATATTTCACGCAGAGTCGGAGTGGATCTGTATATTGCACAAATTATTTTTCAGGAGGCTAAAAGGGTAGTAATAGAAATGACCAAAGTATCCACTATACTTGACGCTAGTCCGGCCTTTAATCCTATTACTCCTGCAGCGGTCGCCATTGAGAAGAAAGAGATAAATCTTGTATAACTAGACCCATACGTCCCAGGATATCAGTGAAAAAGAACAACTAATCAAAGACAATGGCAATTCGCTTGCAAGCATGGGATAATATAATGAGGCAAGAGTATAAGACTTTAACCTTCATTAGCGTAAGATAATCATATACTCAACCTATATTTTACAAAAATGCTATCTTGTGGCATTTGTGAAATCGGCAAAAGCTCCTGTTCCTTCCCGAGTTTCGTTTTCTCGTGTTCTTACTTCCATTCCACTAATCGGAGCCTGAGGTGCTGGATTAGCGCTGGTCTGTTCGTTCGGAATTCCTGTACCTTGTATTGGAGAACTATTTGGTTGACTACCATCAAGTCTGCTACTATTAGCCTCTGCCGATGTTATTTCTTCTGTATCATTATTAGAATTGGTACGAGTTGTTGTGCTCATTTGAGCTTCTTCTGCTGCAATATCTATGACTGAGCCTGTGTTTTCTTTTCCCAAATAGTTAATGCTTGGCAATACCGCTGATATCATAATCAAAACAACGAGAATACAAGTTATGATTATGGGTAAATACTTAATCATCTTTCTTATGGACTTCCTCTTCGATCTTCCATGAACCCTTTTCTTTGTCCTCTACCTTTTTTGGAGGTTTTTCCTGGGCTCTTTCTATATGTCTGGTACCTGACTCTCCGGTAGAGTAGATGTCTGCTTTATCAATACTTTTATGCTCCTTTAATGAAGTTCCAGAATTAACAACTTTCTTTTTTGAGATATTATCCTGAGTATTAGCAAATCGTCCCTGTTTTCCTTCCAAGTCACTGTTATCTTGAGTTACTCCTTGAATAGATTCATCAGCCCGCATCTCTCCCATAGTTATATCAGCTGCAGATCTATTTTCTTCAGTTCCTATGCCTTTGGCAATACTTGCCCTTGATACGTCAGCTGTATCGGTAATGTCTCTAGATGTATCGCCAAGGTTAGTTACAGTAGAGGGCGCTGCAGTATTATTATCTTGAGTGCCTGTTTTGGTATACTTGGAGTCCTTATTTTTTTTGGCATTATCACTGGTCATTGTTATGCTCCTTGATACGATGTTGTTTTAGTGCTTCTCTCGAATTAAAAGTCTTATTACAGAAGTCACATGAGAATTGAGCAGAGATCCCAGGGGTTGATTCATCTGATAGGCTACTCGTAGCAACTTCAGTGGCAGCTGCACTGGATCCTCTTGAAGATGTAGCTCCATGTATTTCTTCTTTGTTCGGCGTCCATATTGAACATAATCCATGAGGAGCAATAACACCTGAATTATGACCCTGTATATCAATGCCTTCATCTGTTACAATAGCACAGTGATGTGGTTTAACAAAATATACACAGTTATAACAGAAGTAGCCTCTATGGTGGTCAGAGTCTTTAAATTCTTCTATTTGTATATATCTGGCTCCAACTTTAGTTATCTTCTTTTGTTGTGTTGCCTCTTGAGATACATTCTGGCTTGAGCTGAGGCTTTGAGAGTCTTTTGACATACTATAGAAGAGACTACAAGTTATAAAATAATATCATAAGAAACTCAGTCTGCGGACCTGATTTCAATTGGGAAACCTGACATGGACGTGAATTTGGTCTTACAAGCATTTATCAGAGTAAATCTATGAGGGTTCCTGTGTAATCCATTATAGTTAGCAAAGTCCAAGATATACACATTTGTTTGACAAATCACTCCAGCCGCCGCATCAGCAATAAGAGAAAAATGCTTTTACTGGAGGAAATTAGTCAGTTTAGTTCCCTTGCTCCTACGCAAAGACGACATAATGTTTTTCGAGGAACTCCGGCGGAAGTGACGCAATAGATGGATAAGCACACGGGAACTGACACTATAACTAGCATTATTAACGCAGAAAAGTACATTGGTAGACATTTGAAAGAGAGAAGCCTTTGATAACAAATCTAGAGAAGTAATGAGCATTAGTAGAAGACCAACCGAAGTTTGAGCAACTAAAAGAGAAGAGAAAGTCTTGATTTCCTCATGATTGTCACATTTATTGCCCATTTAGGCAAGTAAGAACTCAAATTCCGGGCTGTTTGTTGTTTTATGTCGTTTATGCCAAATCAGTCTTTTGAAAACCAACCTTGTATAATATCCGCATAAAAATAATAATCAATGTAACCAGAACAAACAATAGTAATCATGTAACGCTAAATAGTTGAAGCACATAGATGGATAGACAATAAAAACATCTAATGAATGATGCATTCTAGTTAAAAAATTGAACCTCTTTGCTTTTAGAATGTTGTTATTGTCTGCAAGCATTGCTGGTCTTTCCCAGATTGGTGGCATTTTTAATAGCAGCAATTTGGCAGCATGGGCTCAGGCCGTACCCTTGATTCCTATTCAAACAGGAAATACTACTCTTGATCAAGGCATGCCTATATTCTATGATTGTATAGAGAAAGCAGTCGATGAAAGCCATAGTGAACAGGAACCAAGCTACTTTCATAATGAACCAACAAAGGCAGAAGTAAATGGCTGTTATTATGATGTTTTTGTAGCTAATGGAGATAAGTTGGAGTCAGCCAACCAAATAGATGCCAGTAATAATATTGATGAAAAACCAGTGATAAAAGAAGAAGACCAGAACAGTAATAAGAATAACATAGAGCTGGAGGACCTAGTTGAGAAATCAGAACAAGGGCCTGAAAGTTTCATGGTAACTCCTTGGTAGTTGGTGACAGAAAGGATGAATAATATCAATAGATCCTTAGGTATTCTCGGCAAGATAAGCCACAATCATATAGGCGTACTAATGTCTAGAAATGTACAAGTCAGAATTATTCTTACCATTGCAGCAGCGTTCTCTATCGTTGTAACCTATCAGAGTGGGCTGTTAACAGATGCTGATGCCCTGACAAGATATTATAACTGTACAACAAGAGCTGCAAATAAGAATGGTACTTTATCTCTTCAAAATGTTGATAACTGTTATGACAATGTTTTCAAGGGCGCCAAGGCTGCAGAGAAGGAGATGCAAATGTTAAAGATAGAAACAACAACAAAATAACCCCCTGAAGGTATACAAATATGTTTTCAATGATACTATCATCCAAGACGATTTTACTGTCATCATTATTTCTGGCTTAGCTCCTGTATCTTGGGATGAGTATCTGTATATTAAAGGCAATTATCACTCTCATATCATGATAGATTATGAAAAAACCCTAGACATCATATTTGGTAGATGGAAAAGCCAAACACTTTATGCAGGTGTCAAATTAGGGGTCTTTGATTGCGTAACATCAGATCCCAAAAAGACGTCTGATATTGCAAAGCAACTAAATCTTGATTTTGTATTGACTTATCGACTTCTCAGGGCTCTTGGTTCGCTGGGTTTCTTAAAAGAAGGCTTTGATCATAAATTTTCAATCAGCAAACAAGGTGAGCTACTCCAGAAGAGCCATCCACATACATTAAGAGATATAATATTATTAGAAGAAGGGCCCGAACACTATGCAATCTGGAAGCACCTACCTGCAATGATTAAAAATGGCCAACAGAACGCTTTTCTCCGTGAATATGGTGGTAAGGCATTTGAATATGCTGAGAAAAATCCAGAATATGCAGAAGTGTTCAGTCGGGCTATGACTAGTTATTCTGCTGTTCAAACTACTTGGGTATTAGATGCACTTAGTCACTATGATTTCTCCAAAATACATCATTTGTGTGACATTGGTGGAGGATATGGGCATCTTCTGAGTAATCTACTCCTAAAGTATCATCACATGAAAGGTAGTGTATTGGAGTTAAAATCTCTCATCAAGAACAAAGAGTTATTGTGGTCGAGTAAAATGGGACTAGATGATCGTTGCATGTATATAGAAGGAGACATGTTTAGAGAAATTCCATCTGTAGATGCTTATATAATGAAAATGATTCTTCATGACTGGAATGATGAAGAATGTATCGAGATACTTAACAATATTAACAGGTCTTGTTCTTCTCTAGATGGAAGAGTGTTTATTGTCGAACACTTGATTACACAGCCAGAAAAGCCACATTTCTCAAAACTTTTTGATATACATATGATGTGTTGGGGAACTGGAAGAGAAAGGACTGTCGAAGAATATTCTTCTTTGCTAGAGAAGTCAGGCTGGAAGTATATTCAAACCTACTATCCGCAGTCTGGATTAATTGGAGTAATCGAAGGTGCTAAAGCAAGCAAATCATCACATTAGTATTTCAGCTGTTTTATACACTATAAATAGAGATATTCCTTTTAACAGAACATAAAACATAACCATTAAATCATATGCTGTATAATTTGCACATATGAATAGCGGCAGTATCATTTTATCCTGGGATGAAGCAAAAGACAAGAAAGTAAAATCAAGTGATGATAAAGATTTAGGAAAAATCCAGAATGCAACAAAAGATTATATTGAAATCAAAGAAGGTAAAATAGGAAAAAAGATTTACTTTATTCCGAAATATTATGTTCAAGGATATGATGGTGACAGTGTTTGGGTAGCACTTAAAAAAGAAAATGTAAAAGAAAGATTCGAAAGGGAAGATCCACCCCAAGACCTATCAGACTTTGAAACTCCAGACTATATACAAAGAAAGGAATCAGTTAAGAAACAGTATCCAGACTTTGATGATAATATTCCCAGATATACTCCAATACCAGGAACATCGGCAACAGGTGTCTCTACACCACCATCTACAAAAATGGTAAGTGTACCATGGGAGAAACTCAAAGGTAAGAAAGTAAGATCAAAAGACAATAGTGATATGGGCAAGGTAGAGGAGGTAGCCCCCCACTTTGTAAAAGTCAAAGAGGGTCTAGTAGGAAAGAAGAGATATTTCATTCCAAAATACTATATTGAGTATTTTGATGGAGATAAGCTGCAAACTTCTCTTTCAAAAGATGAGATCAAAAGTAAATGGGAAAGAAATAGTCCTCCATCTGAATCAGAAATCCAAACTCAAGAATATCAAGAGCAACAGAAGAAGGTGGATGAAGAAAGACCACAGTTTTTGCATGGAGTGCCATTTAATGCACCAGAGCCTGGAGTGACCACAAGAAGTGATATCACCGGTGAAGAGGTTCATATCGAATGGGCAGAAGTAATTCACAAACATGTAAGAGCAGCCGATAATATCGATATAGGAGATGTTGAAAGAGTTGGAAACGAGTTTATAGTTGTGAGACAAGGAGTAGCGAAGGTTCATCTTTACTATATTCCAAAAGCCTGTATTATCAACTATGATGGCAGTTCATTATATCTTAATGTACCAAGTGACTTTGTAAGAGCAAGGTTTGAAAGGGACACCGAGCCAACATCTGAGGAAATTCAAACCCTTGTTAGAGAAGCCAAGACCGAAGCAGAACGACAAAAGCAAATACGCACTTCTACTAAAGAAAAAGATACGAGTACGGGTAAATATGAAGAGGGTGCTCCTGGGACTGAAACAGGAAGAAAAGATGATCCCTTGACTTCGTACAGAGAAAAAGAACCAATGACTCCGGCGAAAATAAAGGAACACGAACCTACAGCAGTCAAAAGAGAAATGACAGAAAAGATAACAGAACCAGGACAAACAGGAACCAATCCAGAAGAAGCAGCAGAAATAGCAAGGAAAAAGGGTATGGCTAAGGGTACTGCTGGTGCAGCAGAAACAGGTTCTAAGTCAGAGCAGGGTGCTGCTGGAACAAATGAGTAAATTGCCTGTAGGAATCAGGGAATAGAAATATTATTGCTTGTTTCTACTCTCCTAAAACATCTCCTATCATTCCATCTAGACTACTACTTACTTCCTCCATATTTTAGATAAACAAAGGACAAAGTTTGCTCAAATTGCTAAATCATAGTTATCCTAAATTATATGGGTAATATATCAGAGAACCTATCCGTTTAACAGTATTAATATCAAAGAATCAATCAAACAAGATAGTAGCATATGTATTGTAGAGATAGAATCGGTAAAGGAGAGTTAGTCCCTAGTGTTTCTGTTGGTTAAGCCTAATTGCTTTGCAATTTCAATATAGCATAAAGAAGAAAAGTCGAAGTAATTTGGACGGACGGATGTAGGGATGAAAGCCTTAAGTTCATTGTGCCTCAAGATTAAGCTGATGAAGAAAACAATATCTTTAGCGATTGTATTAGCATTGTCTCTTGGGCTAATGCTAGCTACCGTAGATAGTTCATTAGAATCAGTTTCTGCACAGTCAAATCAATCAGGAAATCAATCTACTGGAGGACAAGAAACAGCTGGCCAGGACACAGAGGGTATCGGAAGCGTTCAAGAACTACAAAACCTAACAGGACAAAGTAACGAGACTATATCAAATAACACCGACATTGCAAGCCCTTCTGCTGGAATGGGTGGATTGGAAAAAGAGCAAACCACTGATACAGGAGGTAAGATGACTGAAAGCGATAAAAGTGCTTATGATGCTCAACAAGGCCAAGGTATTCAGCAACAGAAATAATAATACTCAAACAATAACAGAGACAATAGCAGAGCACAGACAAAACTAATACCAGAAAGACTAGGGCT
>OBLS010000581.1_pt1 | contig 13528 bp, 11 predicted proteins | sample 1519901 | NCBI WGS metagenome assembly OBLS01 (sample SAMEA3113585, study PRJEB22503) | soil metagenome | reverse complement strand
TTTATTATTTGTTTAACTAATTGGTGGAATTTGATATTATTATTTGTCCACGGATTTCTCCATTTGGATTTTGTTGAGTATGTACATTTACATATGTTTCACTATTTTTCATAGCAGTAGTCAAATTAGCAATTTGCTTACCGGCCATTGGTCCTTCTAACATATTGGCAATGATATTTCCACTGGCTAATTTACCATTCATTAGTATTGTTGGACTATCAGATTTATACAATGGTAATACAGGAGGTCCAATTTCTCCTTGTTTTCCATTATGTATGTGAGCCATTGTTATTCCTTGTAGATCAGTTACATTAAGTTCAAACTCTAAATTATCTCGATTTGATTTAAACCATGCCATACCAGATGCATTAGTTTGTACAGGTGGAACTTCTTGGTCTCCAGATAATTGAGCAGAAAACTTTTTTTGACCTTCACTTGGAATTGCAAAAACAGATGCAGATGATAAATAAGCTATAGATATTAATGCTGTTATCAACGACAAAGATGTTACAACAACAAATTTTCCTATTGTGTTGGTATGTATTTTCATTATTATACAAACTACCTTAAACTATTTAACAACTGAGTGTAAATTAGGTAAAGGAAATTAGGAATGACCATAATTAATTATTTATTAAGTTATTATTCAATTAATATTGATAATGTAATTGCTCACTTTATAAAGTTACAAGTATATAGTTTTATTTGAGTTCAATGATGATAAATGGAATAAAATTTTTATTAATTTCAGCAGGCACTACTTTACTTTTTCTGATACCATCTTTTAACGTCGATGGATTTGGTGTGGTGACAAATGATGTTCCTCAAGATTTAGAATACGAAATAAATTTTAAATATCCTAAAACCTGGGAACCGTTACCTGAGTTTAATATTGATACTACTGATGATCTGAATACAACATCTTTTATATTAGCACAAAAAGATTCTATATACAATTACAAAGGTAAAACATTCTATGGATATCTTATATCAATAAAAGTTATCGACGATCTATTAGTTCCTACTTCTTCAGAACAATGGGCTAAAACTCATATTATTGATATTTCTGAGCAATCTACTACATATAGACTAATAGAACCTTCTGATCCCAATGAAGAACTTATGACATTACCAATTTCACAAGGAGAATACAATGGTTATACTTATACAATAGAAGATAAAACAACACAGAAAATAAAAGTAAATACTGTATTAGTTTTAGACAATAAAAGATATGAATTTGAATATACTTCCCCTAACATCAATAATGAAGTTGCTTATAGGTATATAGATGATTACAAAGAAATTCTTAATTCAGTAAAGTTTACAGGTAGTTAACAATATGCAATAGTAGTTAATCTCACCGTAGCTACTTCTTTTCTAAAAAACAAAGTTAATGGGAATAAGTATCGTATTTTGGCTTGTATTTTCCAAGTAATAAAGAATTTGTCACTACAGTTACAGAGCTCATAGCCATTGCTAAACCTGCAAGTATTGGAAGCCAACCAAATACACCTAATCCAAGAACAGGCACTAAGGCTCCCGCTGCTATCGGTATTAAACCAGTATTATATGCAAATGCCCAGAACAGATTCTGTTTTATCTTTGAAACAGTTCTTTTACCTAAATCTAATGCAGTTACGACATCTCTTATATCGTCCTTTATTAATATTATACCTCCTGTTTCTTTTGCAACATCGGTTCCAGAACCTATTGCAATTCCCAAATCTGCTCTTGCCAATGCAGGTGCATCGTTAATACCATCACCAACCATTGCAACAACTTTACCTTCTTGCGTCTTTAATTTAGCTACTACTTCTTCCTTTTGATGAGGCAGTACTTCTGCAATTACTCTATCAATATTAAGCTTGGATGCTACTGCGTTTGCAGTTCTCTTATTATCTCCAGTAAGCATTATTACCTCTATCCCTTTAGACTTCAAAGCTTTAATTGCACCTTTGGCATTTTCTTTTACTGTATCAGATATAGCAATTATTCCTGAAAGAGTATTATCTATGGAAACTAAAACTGCAGTCTTGCCTTCTTTTTCAAATACAGAGAGTTTTGTATCCATACTTTCAGTAACTGCTATCTGGTTATCTTCCATCATTTTTCTATTGCCAATCATAATGGTATGATTTGAATATGTTGCCTTGAGACCATAGCCCGAAACTGCTTCAAATGAATCTGGGTTGGTTATTGGAGTACCATTTTCTTTAGCTTTTCTGATTACTGCCTGTGCTAAAGGATGTTCTGAACCTGATTCTGCTATTGCTGCAAGTCTTAGTAATTCTTGTTCTCCAATGTCTGTTAAAGATACTATGTCAGTTACAGATGGTTTTCCTACCGTTAATGTACCAGTTTTATCAAAAACAATAGTATTAACTTTATTTGCTATTTCTATATGTTCCCCTCCTTTATACAATATTCCATTCTCAGCACCTTTTCCGGCTCCCATCATCAATGCAGCAGGAGTAGCAATACCTAATGCACAAGGACAGGCAATGATCATTACAGATACAAATGCAAGTATTGAATAGGTTAATCCTGCATTTCCTATAAAGTACCATCCTAGAAATACTCCTAATGCTATCAATACAATCGCAGGAACAAAATATTTTGCTACTTGGTCTACCATTCTTTCCAATTTTGCCTTTCCTGTTTTTGCCTCTTCCACTAATGTTATTATTTGAGACAAGACCGTATCTTGTCCTACCTTTGTTGCTTTGACTTTAAGAAGACCATTCTTGTTAATTGTGGCACCTATTACCTCATCTCCTGTTGTTTTGTCTACTGGAATACTTTCACCTGTTAAAGCTGATTCATCAAGAGATGAACTTCCATCAATTACTAAACCATCTGTCGGAACTCGTTCGCCAGGTCTAATGAGCATTAGATCGCCTTCTTCTATTTGCTCTACTGGAATTTCTATTTCTTTTAATTCCTTTGTTATTGATTTTAATTTTTTAGAACTATCAAAATTTACATTGCTTTGATTATTACTATGGCCATTGTTGTTATTTTTTTGGCTTCCTTCTTTCTCATTTTCTTCCCTAAATACAGGTCTTATTACTTTTGCTGTCCTTGGCTTTAAGTCAAGTAATTTTCTTACAGCATCTGAAGCCTTTTCCTTGGTTTTTGTTTCAAGTAGTCTTCCAACTAGAATGAGTGTAATTATTATTGCAGCTGTTTCAAAATATACAGCTGTAAGCGGAAAATAACCTGGAATAATAGTCACAATTGCACTGTAAAGATAGGCAGCTGTAGTTCCTATAGCTATTAGTGTATCCATGTTAGATGCTTTAGCTTTAACTCCATCCCAAAATCCTCTATAAAAACGCCATCCAACCCAGAATTGTATTGGAGTTGCTAAAGCCAACAGTATGTAATTTGTATATTCCATCATCTCCATTGGAAAAGCATGTCCTATTTCGGGAATCATGTGGGGTAAACTAAGGATAATTATTGGAATGGTAAGTGCTATACTTATAGTAACATGTATCTTTAATTTCTTTAATGCTTTCTCCGGTTCTAGAAACTCATTTAAACATTGGGAGGAGCAGAAATAGTAGGTTATTCTATCTTTAGTATGATGTATAGAATTTTCGGTTTCCTCTACAAACATTCCACATATTGGATCTTTCGCCATGCTATAGTAATATACAGATACATGTATAAGGACTAACCTTTACATTTGTAAAACTTGATATATTGAAAAGATTATTTTATGCGTACAGTGCCATTTAGCCTTACAGATATAGATGTTTCTATAATCAAAGAATTATTGAAAGATGGACGTAAATCCTTTCGTGAAATATCGCGTTCTACAGGAATTAGCACTCCTACAGTTAAAGCAAGATTTGATAGGCTGGTAAATGTTGGATTTATCAAATCTATATCTCCTGTTTTTGATTTCGATAAAATAGATCTTAATACTGTAAACCCTGAAATAAAAAAGTCTGTAAAAAGAGAAATCAATTCAATAGATCACAATATCTATAATAAATTAATAAAAAAGGACCTTGAAATCCAATTAGAATGCGATTTTTGTAAAGGTCCAATATCAGGCAAAACTCATGTTCTCAAGTTTGCAGATATTGAAAGATTTTTTTGTTGTTTTAATTGTAGAACTTCATATAATGAAAAATATAGTGGACGTATAGAAGCAATAAAAAAAAGGTTTAAGGAAGGGAGTAAATAGGATTTTTATAGAAACTTGCAATATTGAATTAATTAATCAATTAATTAATCAATCAATATCCATATTTTTAGTAACTTAATTTAAATAATTAAAAATTGATATTCTAAAAAAATTCTTATATAATTATAATTATACTATTAAATAAACTGGATTTAAACTGGATTTAATAGTTTTATACTTATATAATCTATAGGAAGTTAGAACTCAAGCCAACCCTTCTTTTTAAACCCATATATCATAGCTCCTGCAGGTATTATCGATAAAAGGATTATTATTATAAAAGTTGTGTATGGTCCTAGAAATGCTGCAGTCCCTGTTTCAAAACCTCCAGGTAAATTCACATTCATTCCATAATATGTTGCGAATATTGTTGCAGGAATTGATAATGTGAAAAGTATAGTTAGAATTGCCAAGATTTTGTTAGTCTTTTCAGCGCTAAGCATGAAGTCGGTATCTTTGAATATTTCTATGGTCTCTTTTGATTCATCAAGGACTTCTATCACCTTGTCAATATGATCTTTTACATCATCAAAATAAAGAGTTAGATCTTCTTCAGAGAACTTTTGGATTTCCCTACTAACAGTCAATATCGTACGCTTTAAAGGATATACTAATCTCTTTAGAGTGGTTATTTCTCTTCTAAGACGAGAGATCTCTTTTGCAATAGCAATCCTCTCATTAAACACTAAATCTTCTATATCATCTAAATTACCTTCTATTTTTATTAACATATGAAGCAAATCATCTACGAGTAGATCTATAATACTGTGAAATAAGTACCCCGAAGAATTTCCCATAAATGAACTACGTTGATTTTGGTCTATATTACAGATTTGGAATATCTCTGTTAAAGCTCTTAAATTCCCTTGATGAATTGTAATTAAATAATCATAACCTACAAATATTGCAAGTTGAGTAGAACGTGGGAAATTTTCCTTATTATCCATTGTAGGAAAGTGGAGTATGACAAATACATGATCTCCATAACGATCTACTTTAGGAATTTGAATTTTCGATAAACAGTCTTCAATATTAAGTTCATGAAATGGATAATGGAGTTCAAGCATCTTCATTTTTTCACGGGTAGGTTTTTCTATATTGATCCAAGTTAATTTATCATTAGTTATCCATTCTATTCCAGAGCTTTTTGGCAAATCATTTCTATTCAATTTCATGATAAAATAATACCCTGGTAATTAGTCACGGATACTCTATATATATTAACAATATTACACTACTGCATAAAGATTAGCTTTTATTGAAATCAGCTAATTTGGGTATTTATTTATTGTAAAATTGAAAATTGAATTATCTAATAACTAATTTTCAGAAATGATTTTATTATTTTTTTTACTTTACTATACTAATATATTCAAATATGGTACTAATAGAATTGATAAATCGTATCTATCACGTCTTCTTCATAATTCATTTATTTTTTATATTTCAAAAAATTAATTCTAATTTATTTTTCTATTGGATCATTAATAAGATGTAGTGATTAATTATATTTCTAAGACTATTTTATAATCATTTAAGGTAAATTTAAAATTGATTAGACTAATTCTTGACCTATTTTGATCTATTTATCTTCTACTGGCGGAGATATCTTGTTCTATGCTTGTCTTACTAGTATTCCATCTTTTTCTGATTCCTTAAGTCGTCTATTCGGTATTTATTACTAATACCTTTCCATTAATCAATTTATTATTTATCTACATTTCTTAGTAACAATAACTATAATGAGAATTCATTTCTTTTTCTAAAACTAAAAATAGGAGATTTAATAAGGTCAATATTCAAAGTTAAATTATATTTACTTTTCTCTTTAACCAGACTAATCTTGATGTTTATATTGTTTATTGAGCAGTATTTTATATATAAACTTGAAAGTAAAGATAGATAAATTTTCTTTAGGAGTTGGACTATTTCTTATTTTAGTCTCATCTCTATTATTAATATTTCATACTCAGACTAATTCTATAACAGCTCAACCTACGGAAAATAAAAAGCAAGAAAAAAACAATGGGGTCGCAGATTTTACTACTATAAAAACAAAAATAAATTTAAATAATATAGATATTAAAAATCAACATGATCGCTTAAAGATAGTTGGTTATCTTAATGGTGAAGGGCAGACCACTTACGTTGATCTAAAAGAAAATAAAAACAAGATAAATTTAAACGATAATTCCTTAACTATTGAATTAAAATTTAATAAAAGTAATGATATTTCTCAAGTAATGTTTGATGATGAATATTATGTCTGTGGCTATTTAATAGATGATAAATTGAATGCTACTACTACTACTACTACTACATCAAACCTACCATTATATGATTGTGATGAAGGGAATATTGGTTTAACTTCTACCGAAAAAGATACAGTTAAACTATTTTATACATTAAAAAAATTTAGCGAATCTAATATTCTCTACAAAACTAATAGTCCACCACCACCACCATCATCATTATCATCAAGTACAAAAGAAAATCCAAATGAAGTAGTAAAACTAAGAATAGATGTTCCTATACATGATAACAAAAAGATAAATGATATGTATGTGGTAGCAATGATAAAAGGTGAATACCAAATAAAGAAAATTGATGCACAAAATGAGATAGAAAAAGGAGATAAAAAAAGTAACAATGAAAGACTTTCAATTCCATTTACTTTTAATAGAAATACTGAAGTTGGACTAATAGAACGAGGTGATATGTTTTTTGGATGTGTTACTTCTGATGAATTTCCTGATCAAAATTCAGATTGTGAAAAAAGAATAATAACAGATTTGTCTAAGACAAGTCAGGTTTGTGCAAGAATAGATAGTTCATGTAAATAAAAATTATAATCATAATCTATAATTATAAAATGATTACTGTCTAACGATTATATTCTACTTTGCATTTATATTGTTAGTTTACAGTATGGTTATTTTTGCCTTGACTGTAGCAAATTGCAATATATTTGTGTCTACTACTAAATGGATTATCAAAGTTGGGATTTATAATAAAACTATATTCAAATTTTAATCAATTATATAATACCTTGTTATATAAACTGTTGGTATCTTTATCTTAAACTATGTGAAATCAGCAAATTATGAGAATTTTTGTATTTTTATCAGTGCGATTGAAACCTTTCTATAAGTAGGACCAATTATTACTTTTCATTGAACTTTGATCACTATTCATACATATTCATATTGTTAGTTTTGAAAATTGTAGATGTAAATCGTATCTAAATTTTATAAAATAATGTTTAAGTACATTGCAACACATAGATATAAAGAGAATGAATTCATTTGTCTACGTTGATAGGCCATTACTCATATTTGACGATAAATGTTCTTCGTGCTTCAAATTTGCTAAATATGTTAACATCTTGTCTCACGGGTGGATTCAAATTGCTGGTCATTATTATTCAAAGATAGCTTTGGAAACTAAAAAAATGATATTTCCAACAAATTATGATTCGACTAAAATGTTTTGGCTTATCTATAAAAATACTGCTTATGGTGGAAGATCTGCACTTATTCCTGTTATAAAAGAAATAGTTAGAGGATTAGTTAAAAGTCTCATTGATAAAGACGATAAACTGAAACATCAAACAAACTTAAAAGATAACGAACAACATTTGGATCCAATAACATGCAATTACAAAGATCATTTACAATGTATATCTACTACTAGTACATTGAAAAGGTTGATTAGTATGCTGCAAAATAGCAATAGAGTAACTTTCTGAAATTTTTTAATTTTCTCAAATCAAAATAAAGAAAATGTGTTAAATTCCAAAAATTTTTTCTTAATTAATTTTATTCAGGTAACATTTAATAATTATTTCCTATTTATTAGTTAAAAAAAGCAGCTATTATCTTGTTCTTGGCACTTTCTAATTTGTTAATATAAAAAAATAGATTATAATTTGGTAATAAAAGATATATACTATTAGTTATTCCTAAAACTAATAGTATTTTTTGTCAAATTGAATAAGTCAATTCTTCTTAGAATATAGTAATTGTATATTATTGATATGAATGATATTATCAATTTTTTCTGTTAACTAATCTATTACTAACAATTGTTCCCAAAATTCCTACTCCAACAGCTGGCAGAACCACTAAAGGATAGATCTGAGTAATCATGTCAAAATATATAGGTGCAGTAAGACTAGGCCAAACAGGTTGATTAGATAATACTTCATTATAGATATGAGTTATCATTGGATAATATAGCATGAAGAAGGAAGAGCCAAGAATTCCTCCTGATGTATAAATAAACATTCTCTTTAATGGTAGTTTTGATAAAAATATATCAGCAATTATAATAGGAATGATATTAAGAACATAGAATGGAATTGTAGGTACCAATGATTTATTTGGAATCATCATTGTAACTATTGCAATAATAATAAAAATTGAACCAGTGACAGATATGGCCCCGAACTTTCTCTTTTTGTTACCTATTTCGGTAGTTAATTTAAACAATAATACTAAAATAAATGATATTAAAAATGGGAAGCTTACAGTAGCTATAGTGGCTGCAGTCATAGGCTCTAAGTTAAAATTATAGTATTCTGTATCTGAGAAGGGTAATGAGAACATGTAAATTAAACCTGAGGATGACATCCAAATTGGCAATATTCCAATAATGGTTAATGTTGTGTATATTGAAATTGCGATTCTTTCATTATTTTTAAAATTGTCAATATTATTATTATTATTATTTTGTCTTTTCTCTTGACTAGTACTACTGTTGATTAAGATATATGATGTTATTCCTATTAGAGCTCCAATACTGCCTGCGAACATTCCAATTGTTAAAATAAGATGTGGAGGACTAAGCAAACCATCTAAACCGAAAGCTGAATGCCAAAAAAAATCAAGTGGCCCAGCTAATATCAGCATAGAGACACCAGTAATTACAAATTTTATTGACAAATCCAATTCAAGATTCCTTTCTCCTTTCCTGGAAGAAACAACATAAGTAGAATACGACCTCCAACGGAGGAACATAATTGTAGCTCCTATAATGGCTACAGTTATTCCACTATATAATATAATATGTGGAGGAGAGAAAAAGGTTTCAGGTTTATTTAAAAGATGATTTGTAATGTCCCAACCACCACTACTTTCAGCTAGTAAAATACCTATACTCACTAATACACAACCTACCAAAAATCTATTTATTACCAGCTTATAAAAATATGGAGATTTCATAATAGTACTATCATTATTATTGCTACACTCTGGAGGTTTAGGAGTGTTATAAGCAACTCCTCGTCCTCGTCTAAAACAAAATCTCTTTTTCATATCAAAAGTTGATAATTAACTATATTTTTCATCAATATAATTTATGGTTTCCTCTTTTTTATTTATTCAATACTTGGACAGAATATACAGCAACGAATTCCCCTTGATAATCTTTAGGTCCTAATTTAGGATAATGATCTAACTCCGAGGTATGTGGTAATGATATAGTTTTTACAAATATAACAAATCTTCCAACAGTAGTCGGCTTTATTTCTATACTTATCTGGTAGTAGTCACCAGTGTACCACGGTCTACTATTAGCTTCTATACCTGGATAATATGCATTAATTACCTTATCTAATCCTACGTATTCTGATCCTACTTCATCTCCAATTTCGATGAAAACAGGTTTTTGAGTAAAGTTATATTTTAATATTTTAACTATATTATTTATAGATGTAATATTAGGAAAAGACAAGGAAACAACCTGCATGTCTGCAGTATCTCCATTGTTCATTGCAGTTATTGTTAAATCAAAGCTTTCTCCTACAACGACTTTCGATGTAGATAATTTAGCTGCAGTAATAATTGGTTGAGATTTTACTTCGGATGATGATAAGAAGTATAATTGTGGAATAAAGAATATTGAAAGTGAATAGTAAATTATTAAAGAAATAATAGCAATAACAATAATTATGACAGTAGTAGTATTTACTCTTCTAATACTATTATATATTTTAGAATAATCAAAATTCATGTTTAATCAATCAATAACAGAATTCAAGTGAATACCTTCTAAATCTTCTTCCTTTTTGTTTTATAGATACTTAATTTTTAATTGAATTAATTAAATTTTGATGACATTTGTAAGTTAAGTTATTCCAGTGAGGAAAAAAATTTATTTATTATTTATTATTTATTTATTTAAACTTTTATTGTCTACATAATTGCTTATAGATGATAAGCAATATGCTATCTTATAGAATTTGGACAAGGAACATTTTACAAGTGGTAGCGGCAATACCATTAGCATAGGGAATTATCTTATAGAACGACTATATAATCATGGCGTAAGGCATGTTTTTGGTGTTCCAGGAGACTTTATACTTGGATTCTTTAATCAATTAATGGAGAGTAAAATTAAAGTAATTAATACATGTGATGAGCAATCAGCTGGATTTGCAGCCGATGCTTATGCTCGTATTAATGGGTTAGGCGTTGTTTGTGTTACGTACTGTGTTGGAGGATTAAAGGTTGTTAATCCTACAGCAGAGGCCTTTGCTGAAAAATCCCCCCTTGTAATTATTAGTGGAGCACCTGGCATAAAAGAGCGTAGAAAAGATCCCTTACTTCATCATAAGGTAAAGAACTTTGATACTCAGTTTAAGGTATTTGAAGAAATAACTGTTGCATCTGTACTAATAAATAATCCTCAAACTGCTGCGCAAGAAATTGATCGTATTTTAAATGCAGCCTTAAGTTATAAAAGACCAGTATATATCGAACTACCTCGTGATATCGTTTCAGTAGATATTTTTCTAGATACCATTTCTAATAATACTGCTGCTGCTCAGGTAGACCAATACCAGGAAAAGAGTGATGATTCTATCATATTGATGGAAGCACTTAATGAGACTATTGATATGATCAATTCTTCTACAAGGCCTGTTATCTTAGCAGGAGTAGAAATACAGAGATTTGGATTACAAAATGAATTACTGAATCTTATCGAAAAACTCAAAATACCTGTATCATCAACTATTTTAAGTAAATCTGTTATAAGTGAACTTCATCCATTATATTTAGGCGTTTATGAAGGCGCTTTGGGACATGATTCTGTTAGGGAATATGTAGAATCGAGTGATTGTTTGATCCTTTTGGGTGCATTAATGACAGATATTGATCTTGGAGGATTTACTGCAAAAATTGATCAAAAAAGGACTATTTATATAAACAGTGAAAAATTTTCTGTCAGATACCATAATTATGAAGGGATCAGTTTAAAGGATTTTATTGTTAACTTGATCGAATCTAATAATATTAAACAACGTGTAGATTTTATTAATAATCCATTCTCTCATAATCCTGAGCAATTTTATGCTATAAAAGGACAAAAAATTACAATTAAACGTCTGTTTCAGTGTATTAATTCATTTCTAAAAGATGATATGATTGTCTTGGCAGATATTGGTGATGCTTTATTTGGCGGTACCGATTTAGTAATTCATCGTAAAACTGAGTTTTTATCTCCTGCATATTATGCTTCCATGGGTTTTGCAGTACCGGCAAGTATTGGAACTCAACTAGCCAATCCAAAATTACGCCCTCTAGTTATAGTTGGGGATGGTGCTTTTCAAATGACAGGTATGGAAATATCAACAGCATTAAGATTCAATTTGAATCCTATTGTGATTGTATTAAACAATGGTGGGTATGGTACAGAAAGATCTATTTTAGATGGTCGTTTTAACGATATACTAACTTGGCAATATAGTTTAATTCCCGAGATACTAGGTGGAGGTAAAGGATTCATTGTAGAAACAGAAGAACAATTTGAAGGTGCTTTGCTTTACGCAGGAAGCAACACTGAATGTTTTTGTATATTGGATATTCGTCTAGACAGTAATGATAAATCCCCTGCGTTACAAAGGCTTACAGAAACTCTGAGAAAAAGTGCATTTTAGATAAAGGTAGTTTTATGTTATAAAGATTGAGACTATTAAAAGAAAATAAATATTGAGCATACCTATTACTGATTAGTATTTTTTATATTATTTTGAATTCCAAAAAGAAATTTCTTAGGATATCAAATATACAATTGTATTGGACTTAGATCTTGTTTTTTCTTGAGATAGAAATTGATATACTTTCATTGACTAATTTAATTAATTTTGATATCGATACAGGCTTTTTAATAATATTAAATTTATAATTACATTTGATGTCATCATGGTCACTCACCATTATAATCATATTCAATTTTTTATTAATATCTGCCAGTTTGGTAGCGAAGAATAATCCATCCATTTGTGGCATTCTATAGTCTGTAATTATTAATGAGTACTTGTCAGGATTATCCCTGATATGCTCATATGCCAAAATTGGATCACTAAAACTGCAGACATCATAGCCACTCATTTGTAAGGCTTCACTGTACAAGTTTACCAATTCTGCCTCATCATCCACTATGGCTATGGGTTTCTTAAACATTCAGGTAAGTTCTTCTAATGTAACCATGATATTTAAGGATAGTTTTATATGGTTCTATTAGCTTAGCAACTCATTTTTGATATGTTAATCATCGTCTCATTTATTTATTTTTTCAGTATCTTTAAAATAATTGGTTCTGTTGATTCTTCGGGTGTTTAAAATGAGTGTTGAAAAGTGGGTGTTAGATTTGCCTATATTAACACCCACTAAGATGATGGTTTGCACAAGCAGAGATAATGGTGCATTATGACAATAGGAGGTAGAATAAAAGATTGTTGGTTTTTGAGTGGTAATTAAAGGAATAGGATGATTCTAAAATCTAATGATGACGATTTGGTATAGTAGTTTATTTAAATGTTATAAATGTAAAAAATGTTAATAGCTGAAGATTGCAAAATCCATAAATGTCAGTTAATTCAAAGGAAGTAAAATTATAGAAATAGTATTTCATACTATTACCAAAGATAAAGAAGGTACTACTTTGATAATTACAGAAACCATTGATGGAATATTTCTAACATTAAAACAATTGGTTAAACCAAAAAATATTTTAAGACCTTATGACTTACTACCCCATTTCAAACACCCAAATGGAACACCAGAAGATTCAACAGAACCAAATATTTTCAAATATTTCTTTACCTTTAGGTGTAAGCTGATAATATTAAACAGCAGGTCTATTATCTTGGATTTGCTGGTTCCTTCTTCTAAATGCAACAGTAGCTAAGTTATTTCTGTTGTATTTTAGTATTTTCAAGACCAGAAAGCTAATTTCTATTAGTAAAATTACTCAGCGGTATTTGTTTAACAGTATTAATTTAAATCAAATATATACCATTGTTATACTACTACTATTATTATT
>OBLS010000580.1_pt1 | contig 13542 bp, 16 predicted proteins | sample 1519901 | NCBI WGS metagenome assembly OBLS01 (sample SAMEA3113585, study PRJEB22503) | soil metagenome | reverse complement strand
ACCCAAAGTTCCGCCATTCCGCGCGATTTTCGGGGGCCTTTTCTGAGAATACTAGACCGCAGTCGCTACATATCAGCTCGCCGGATTCCGGGTCTGCAATCGGGCGACCATTCTTACATACGGAACATACCATTGAAACATGCATACTGTGAGGAATAATACCAAGATGACAGACTAGTCATATTACTTGAGTGTGCCTGCTATATAAACGACGGCTAGTGGTTTCAGCCAAACAGAGTACAATTTCCGTAACGCTCACCTGTGAAGCACTTGCCGAGTCGATGGCCCCACGCCGTAAACGCAGAGTCGCTATTCTCAATCCTGCATACTATTCATATGCTCGATCCCTGATTCTAGCGGCTTGTTATATTGTAAAGAGCTGAATCTCCAATATAATGTAGATTTATCAAGTTTTCCACTACATTGGAGACGTACTGTGATCAAAGCAAAATGGCACCTTATTGTACTAGAATGCCCACATTCTTTGTGTCTTTATTACCAAAATTTTGAATGCTACCACAATATCTGTTCGCATTCACATCTTCCGCCAAACTTGGTCGTCCTGCCACATCTCGGACAGGCGGATGGCGGCTGGGGATTTTCTTCATTATCAAACATGTGCTGTCAGCCTATTTTCTGAAGCTGTTGGTGTGAGTAATCCGCTCAATTGTCTAGAGCTTTCAAGGAATTTAATTCCATTGCTTGTGGTCCGGTACATTTCTCCTTCGATATCATGTGCCATGAGGCCGTTTTGAATCAACATTGCAAGATATTCCTTTAATTGCGCGTACGAAAGAAATGCCTTATACATTATCTTGGTCTTTGTGGCGCCACCATTTGCTGCCTCTAAAATATTAGAAGTAAGTTCTGTTCTGCTCCTGTATTTCATTGTTATTAATCTAAAATAGGCAATGCGACTATATATGCAAGTGCGATATACTGTTGTACAACTTTGTATCTGTTCTCGATTGTCATCAATATAATGGCTAATACAATCACATAGCAATAGCCAAAGCAGCAACCATTAGGAATGCACCTCTAGTTTAGAATTATTAAGCCTAGATTAAATGCCGAGGCCAACACCACGTCTACGTGTGCTAACGCCAAAGAGTCTACTGCAATATCCTCTTTACAGCTGTCTAATGTACAAACAAAAAGAGTCGTCTGTATCAATGTTTGTGGTGGGATAGGTTATTTTTTTTCTACATCTTGTATGGCATATCAAATAATCTCCCTCAGGTACACCCACTTCGTGCACAGCCACAAATCGCAACTGGTGATATCATATCTAGTTAAATATTCATACTGCGTATATAAGATATTGAGAAAATTTAATAAAACTCAGACTTATGGCAGATGTGAATGTATCTGTCATGGCAGACCGAACACCGATTACTGTGGCTATTGTTCGCCTTCGCACAACAGAGCCGTCCGAAGGTAATGACATCTTTTTCAAAGTTGATGGCTGCTAGTATTACATTTAAAAGTACACATTTTGGCGTTGTCCAAACCCACCTGTTACTGGTTTAATGATACCATGGCGGGAATCGTGCTCCCTTTGGATGCATATATTATAATTGCCAAGTAGCGTCGATAACTGGAAACAATCTTCTATTTGATGTATATAGTAGTTCTATGTATATAGTACTATGTCTAGATTTCACCTGCCGACGGAAGGCCATGAGCGATCATTTCTAATGGGAGAACTTGGATCATTAGGATTATCACCAATTAGGATAGACCAACTAACTAAGGATAGCGATGATAATAATGAACTTAGAAGTTTGATACAGGCAACTAAGGACAGTCTTGTGTGCGAGTTCAACGAGGCTCATAGATAAAGAATAATGTGTTAGAATCAAGCCAATTGCTACAATATAGTAGACATTCGGGAAAGCTGAATACTACTCTAATACTTCGTGGATATACTAACTTGTAGAACGATACGTTAGCCTTGCTCATAACCTACTATGCCGTTGGTTTTGACACAGTAATACTTTTTATGAAGCAGAACAGCTAAATCTTCTTGTAATGCTCATATTCGATTTGAAGCAAGCATCTAAATGTTAAAGCAGCTATATCTCTATTTCACCACAGTTATTGAATAGTTTACAGGCGCAGTCTTGCTAAACATATAGAAACATTATCGAAAAATAATAGTATTATTCTTACAAAATAGGACTACAGAGAATTCTTTATACTAGAGCAGCGGTATAATAGCATGATAACCTCAATAGTTCAAAATTGTCCAAAGTGCGGTAAAGAGCATCAGTATACAACGGGTTCATGTCGTAATTGCGGTACTGAACGACCAGTCAGCACCATACTAGAATAGCCCTCCAGGATGGTAGAAACCTGAGCAGAAATGAGCATCCGTAAGATTGTAGAAATTGCTTGACTCAAATTATGTGACAGCAGTTTTTCTGCTTAATCATATACCGGCTTTTAACAGATATCGTGGAATATTCTCGGCATAGGGCTCTTGCTTCCAGTGACAGCTCCAGCAAAAGCCACATCTTACACAAGCAAATTGACTTCTCTTCTCACATGATTTGCACTCTCCGTACTTGAGTGTTAAATTATCCCTCAGAAACTCGTGCATAGTTTGGCACTTATCAGTAATGCTACTGCTATCGTGATTAATAAAATATCCTTTGCCTTGACGATATTATTATTATTATTATCACGATGCCTCCACTCTTTTGCCAAGCACATCTTTACTTTGTGAATATACCGATCATGCTGCAGCTCTAAAGATGTCTCAAAAATGTTATCGCAGATTGATTATCTCATCTATCCCAAGAACTCCCACTCTGCAACAAAGCGTGCCTTTCCTTATCCATGGTATGATCTCAATCAATAACAGGGAATCCATTCGTTGCAACGAAGCAATGATGTTCTTTCAAATCCCATAGAATTGCAGCTGTAGCACAAAGGGCCGGTAAAATGCCCATGTCTTTAATACACGGGTGTTATAATAGTCTGAGACAATGTCTACCCTTCTAAAATAGATCCTTAGATTTTCGCCAGCTGCATCCACTGTATTTATGGCAAGGACGTTAAAAATGCCGCCAGAAGGAATTGTATTATTTCTTATCTCTGAGACTCCAGTGCATCATACTCACAAACAATCAGGACGAAGCTCATATTCATAATGCTGATAGTCGTTCCTGTTTTCACATTTTATCAAGAACACATTCTCCAGCTCTTGATTCCATCTGGCTTTTGGATCAATTAGTAGTAAACTTGCTATGGGCTCAGCACACTCAAAATATCGATTTAGTTTCTCATTGTACTCACAGTCAAAACTATTGTTATCCTTCTCAGTATTCCAAGCATGAATGGTTATCTGCATAGTCCTATCATTGTATTCATACATCCCTAATGTTCATATTATTAGGCAAGATCCCTATTACATGTTTTGTAATCAACAAGTTGCCAATATGATAGGCTCTACCTTGAGCCAATAATAGCAGCAGCAACAGTTCATAAGTAATCTAGCCGTACAATGAGCCGTTTAACTAAATGAGGCAAGAATAGAACACATTAGCTGAACGCTAGCTTTCAATATGTGGTTGAGTCCTTTCTTTGAAGGTTTTTTCTCTCGAATCGCTCTGAACCTGCTTTTTTATCATTAAGCTCAGAAACGGATAATCCACAGAGCTTTGATAAGAAGTTCGCCACTGGATAGTTATTCAACATTTGGCCTTACGACAAATGCTATTGCTCATTATGCTAGAGGCAAGATCTCTCCTGTCCCCATTTTGGTATCATCCAAAATTTTAAAATAAAGACATTATTGATTGAAGGTGACAATGGCCATATGAATTATAATTATGAGATGAAAATGTAGCTATTATAATGCTTCTTTTAAAGAAAAAAATTTGTATGGATGGTTGTTGATTGCTCGTAAAAGAAAGAAAGACTCAGCGTCTTTGTCTCCCTTCTTCTCTTTCTTCTGTCGAACCTGTCCTTGATGTAAATGATAATGAGGAATAAGTCCTCGTCATGCCTCTGGCGATCTCTTCTCCAGCTCTTGCATTACTCGATGCCAGTCTTGTCATATCCCTTACGTTATCTCTTGCAGAGTCCATTGTCGTTCTCATAGATTCCATGCTTGCCACCATCATATTATTTGCCATTCTGGTTCCAGTCACGACACTTTCCGCCATAGTAGCAATTGTCCGAGTGTATGCTTCGGCCATTGCTGATGGCAAATTTGTGTATGGAAACCAATAGTTCATCATGTTAGTTATTACGGGAGTCCAAGCTGACTGAAATGAATTAGCAATATCTCTCTGCGACTCAAGGAAGCTGTCTGCCATTTCTTTTGTTGTATCTACTGTCTCTCTTTGAAAGTCGGACATTGCCTCTCTATACTTTGGTATTTCCCTTCTCGTCTCTTCAGTTGTCCGCTTTATACTGTCCCTTGTTTCTTCAATTGCCCTATTAATGGATGCTGAGGCTGCAGCTGTTGCTTGTTGCTGAGGATTCGTTGTAGTGGTACCTTCATCTTTTTTATCATCTTTTCTTGATGCCATAATCAATCAATGTCTTTGCATGACATAAAAGTTTCAACTTAATGATTCATACCAGACACTTTAGAAAAGAAGGTAATCTCTCTGTTCTGATATATTCGTATATCTCCATTGTCACATTATTTCCAATGAAAATATCTAAAATTGGCATTGATATTATCAACATCATCTGCTGTTCTTAATTATTTAGGTCCATTGCTGTTCCTTTTTGTCGAAATATAGCTGACTGGCTCTCCTGTCTTGAGTTTTTCTCTCAAGTCTGTCTAAGCCTGTCCCTCCATGGGATTGTCCCTTCGGAAGTGGCTTACGCTGCGACGTAAGTGCCCAGTTGGAGCCTATTTTCTCACATTCTTTGCATCCTTTTGTATTGCCATGAATTTTTGGATTCTCTTGATCAATGTGAGCACACTGAATATCTATATTTTATTCTCATGTCTAACCGTATTACCACGATATCTAGCATTGTTAAACAATATAATGGAAGAAAACAAAAGGTTATCAGTGCTTTTTGTATACCATGGACCAGGAGATATATAGAAATATGCTGAAGCAGAAAAAAGAAATAATTGTAATGGAGTATACGAGAGTGCCGAAGGGAAAATTTAGCATATGGATCCATCACCAAGCGAGACAATAACTCAAGAATTACTCAGCTGGAAAGGAGTTACAATAGATGAGCATAATTTTACAAACATTATATTTTATGTAGATGGAGTAGAGATGGGTCACTTACACGGAGATTCAATAGCCGATCTAGAGTTCCCTGCGAAAGTTAGTAAGAAACTTGTAAGAGAGAGATATGTAATGCCGCATCACATTATTCCAAAATCTGGCTGGGTAAGTCATGAGATTCAAAATGCCAAAGATGTTAAAGCGGTGATAGAGCTTTTCCGCTTCCAGTACAATCGGCTTGTACAATCAAAATAACTTGATTCCCTTTATGCACTTGCTTGAGGTAGCAACGGACAAACCAAGTACGTTCGAGCTGGCTACTGACCATATCTATGTTCTCACCGCTTCTTGATGGCTCTTTCTCTCTTTCAGATTTCTTCTGTGATCCTGCTCCTGAATGATAATTATTATCCCATCAATTTTGTACTGCAAATAGATAAGCGGATTGTGGTGGAAAATTCTGTCCTCTGAAATCCTTTTTAGTCTGTTGTTCGGCCTTTAGGACGACATCATAGTCTATGGACCGCAAGGGACTCAAGCAATTTCTAAGCAAGATTTACATTTTTCTGATTTTATTCTAAGTTAGTTAACGCTGACTAAATAAGATTAAACATATTTACTAAGTAACGAGTTGCTACTATAATTAAATAGCTTCATTAGCATATTGTATTGTGACAAGTAAAAAATCAAAAGGCGTTTTCTTGTCCAACCTGGTAGTTACTGATCCAGATACTGGCGAGCTGATACGCAAAGATACAGGCGAAGTTATTTCTGACAATATAACGTCACAACAAAAAGAATGGCGCTCATTTGACCTTGAAGAGGGGGAGAACAGGACAAGGGTAGGATCCCCTAGTTCGCTTGCATTCCATGACATGGGACTTTCTACAAAGATCGGGAAAGAAGCAACTGATGCATCAGGCAATGTAATTGACGCCGCTACTCGAACGAGAATGGGAAGGCTTCGGATGTGGAACAGTAGAAGCCAAAGTCACTCCCCAACAGAGAGAAACCTGCAACAGGCCTTTTCCATGCTCTCTAGAATAAAAGATAGACTAGGGCTACCAAATCACGTAACTGAAAAGGCGGCATATACATATAGAAAAGCTCAGGAAAGAGGTCTTATTCGAGGAGACACTATAGGTTCTGTATTAGCTGCTTCAATATATGTTGCTGCAAGACAGTCTGGAGTGTTAAGGACCCTTGATGATATATCACAAATCAGCGACGTAAAGCTTGGAGAGGTGGCTAGATCTTACAGACGTATCATCTCAGAGCTTGACATTAAAGTGCCACTAATAGACCCTAGGAAGTATATAGTGAAAGTAGCAAACAACCTAAACTTCGATGAAAAGATAAAGCGTAAAGCACTTGAACTTATGGAACAAGCTCAGAAAAAAAACCTTGTAGTTGGTAAAGATCCAATAAGCATGGCCGCTTCTATCCTATATATTGTAAATCTTGCAGAAAGAAAGCCTAGGACACAGGCTCAAATCGCAAAAGCCGCAGGAGTAACAGAAGTAACAGTCAGGAATAGGTCAAAAGAACTTAGGAAAAAACTTGATGTAAGCCTTATCTTATCTACTCTATAGTAGAGAGCTAACTCAAGAGCTAATAATAACAGTAGACCAACTGATTGCTACCAAAACATATCTCCTTTATTTAGAGTTAATGAAGCAACCAACTCGCAAGAAAATCAAATGCGTATATAGAAGACGCTTTATTACTCAATATGGTAGAAACACCAAAATTCCAAAAGGTAGCAAACAAGAGCGATCTGAGAGAAGGAGGCCTCCTAGGCGTTCAAATAGATAGCAACAGAATCGTACTGGCAATGGTTGAAGACAAAATATACGCTATGAATGCTGTTTGCTCACATAAAGGAGCCCCTTTAGAGGAAGGTACACTTTTGGGTTATGACCTTAAATGTCCTTGGCACTTTGCTCTTTTTGATGTACGTAATGGTAAAGTATCGGCTAAAACGGTGTGGGCAAAAGATTTAGAATCTTATCCAGTACAGGTTGATCAGACTACAGGCGATATTCTGATAAATGTAAGTAGTGGTGGATCAGCAGATTCTGTAAAGGCGAGTGGTACTAAATAGATTGAGATCTAGATCCCCAAAATGCAAATCACAAGTCACACCGCTTTCATTCGTTTGAATTATAAGCATTGTCTTATTAATATAATGTTGGTTAGCGTCATGGACTTGATTCAATCAAGTTTGCTTGCATTAATTCTTGCGACAGCGAAAAAGGTAGAGCGATAAAAATTTTTATAATTACCTAAACACTAGGAGCCGGTGTCACACGGAAACTGTTCCAATTGAATTGCAACAACAGCAATCTATTATTCATGTGGATACCTGCGAGATAACTACTGTTGGCTTGTACTCTGTACTGTTCATTTCTCGAGTCTGATACTGGAGCCTTTTCTATGAATCTCGCTGGACCCATCGTTTTATAAAGCGTTATAGGAGAAATTCTTATTCTTACCTGCAAGCATTCAATTTTTGTGCTATCAGCTTAAAAATGATAGTAATGGCTAAAATATGCATTTAATACTAAGATTGTAGTCGCTTTCCTCAACAGACCAATTTTTGTTATGCAAATCCTCCACACGTTTATGTAGTTGGTATGCATAGGTTCCAATTACAGATGAAATCTCCTCATCCATCCTATGAACCTGCTAGATCTGACAAGCATAGGATACTTTTGGTTGATGATGAACCTGACATCGTCGAGGTTCTCCGGCGAGGATTAGAGCTAAAAGGGTTGCAGGTTGATGCCTGCAGCTCTTAACAAGAAGCTCTTCAATCTTTCAGACCAGATGTGTAAGACCTTGCAATCTTGGACATCAGGATGCCAGTTTTGAGTAGATTTACACTTTACAGAGAAATGAAAAAAAAGTCGACCATGCATTACTGCCTGTTTCCTTTCTGCTTTTGAAATCTATCCCGACGAGTTCAAAAAAGGTGTTTCCATCTATGAATGGAGTTAAAACTGTTATAAAAAAGCCAGTATCAATCTACGAACTGTTAAAGCAAATAACACCTTCTTTGAAGATATCTGCACTCGCCAGAGTAATTCATGGTGAACACATTCTTGTTGTTTTTGAAACACATTAAGAGCTAATTGAACAAGCTTTAGAATTTCTGAAAATAGGTTTACTAGAAAAAGATGAAGATGTAATGTTGATAAGTGATGCAATGCTAATAGATAGAATCCGCAATAAAATTAACAGTGAATGGAACGTCGACCTTGTGAGCTTAGAAACAAACGGCAGGGTAACTCTTTCAACATTTCATGATTGGTATATGCCAGATGGCATGCTTGACCTTCAAAAAAATATCACAAGACTGACTAAGAAGATCAAGCAATCCCTTGAACAGGGAAGAAAAGGCTTTAGGCGTGTTGGAGATATGAATCCGTTATTTTCTTTTGACATGATACAAGAAGCACTCAATTTTGAAAGGTTATGGCAGAAGAAATTTGACCTACCATTGATAGGTATATGTGCTTATACTAGACAACACATAGAACAACTTGAAGATGCTGCCATTGAGCTGACACACCAACATCACGGTAGAGTGATAGGTTGCCATGATTGATAACGAATATCCAGATTATGTCAATACCAGTAGTAATAATAATACTGGTATAAGTGCCTCCACTAAGCATCAGAAACCTGTAGATAGCGAAGCTAAGAGCTCGTTACACATAATTGAAGATATTCGGCGGTCAGACTTCAAAGAGCACAACATGCTATTATATCCCGATCTTCCAAGTTATAGACAGATTTATTCTGAATGCACCAAACAAGCTCTGGATAACAATGAAATTGTCTTTCTCGCTACTACATATGATTCATTTGACAGAATATACGATGCCTTAAGAAGCAAAGGCATCTCGGTAGATAATGAAATGAAAGATGAAAATCTGATTATCGTAGATGCTGTCAAAGCGTATCAGATAGACACGTATGGTGCTATGAAGCTTGGAAAAAGCTTAGTCATGCGCGCAGCTAGCGAAGCAAAGGCCGGAGTATTCAACTTATCCGATATGGGTTCGTTCTTTTTAGCTGAACGTACAGAGAAACTTATAGAATATGAACAAAGCCTGCCAAAAAAGCTGGATCTCAAGTTTATAGCGACATGTTCATACCATAAAGGCAACTTTGCTACACTTACGAACCAACAGCAGAAAGAACTGCTCTCATCCCACAACACTGTTATGCAAGTTAAGAATTGAGGCCGACATCATCAAGAGTGGCGGACCCGCTATAACTGCCTCGTAGATTATTTCGAAGGGCTTTTTTTGCTCAATGGATCCAATACCATAATTTCCAAAAGATAACAATCAAGAAAATCCCAGACCGGTTCTCAACATGAATTGCTCTGCGATCTTTTCACTTATTCGGCTGACGGTAACTGTTCGATAAATTTGATCTCATCATCAAAGATGGTGTAAAACTCGCCTTGAATGGAAATTCTATAACTTCAATAATCTATATTCTTCCAATTGATACTTGGTGTCACTGTTGAATGTTGAGACTGTAAGTCATGGTTATGACGTCCATAGGATTAGCAAATGTCCTGAGTGATAATAATTCTCTAAAAGAGTAAACTTGTGCACTTACAAATCTTTCGACTAATGCTACTATATTGATATAAGCCATAATCCGCGCAGATATTAATACTGGATTATGTTCTATGCAGAGCTTAAAATTCACCAAGTACTACAATAACTGGGACAATGCATCCCTACAGCAAAAAGATGAAGAACAACAACAAAGACCTTTTTTCTTTCTGTCTGATTATATGTATGGTGGCGGTCTAACATTTACTGTACATCTCCTTCGCTCTCTTGGAAAAAAGCGAGTTTTCAAAGTATGCAGGAAGAATCATGAAAAAAAACTAGGGACTTTGGATATGGTATAGAGTATCAAAATGTGCCCTTGACAGTCTTTGATGCAATCAAGAACCCTTTCATAACAGATATGTTTAGGCATTTTGCAAGGCTAAAAAAGCTAAAGCGAAATGATGTGACAATAGTCATCCATGACCCTGGCGAAATCTCGCGGTACAATGAACCTTACCTCAAATATTGGAACATTATCACAATCCGAAAATCAATGCAGAATTTTTTGCAAGACAACTTTGAAATAGAATCTCAGTTTCTGTGCCATCCTTTTTATGCCTATCCTAGAATTCATTTTGAACAAGACCCATGCAAAAGAAAGGAAGCAGTCTCCATTTCCCGGATAGACTTTCAAAAAGATATAGAGACGATGCTTGAAGCAAACAAGACTGCAAAAAATCCTATTAAAATCTATGGCTGGATGAACAAGAGATATGTATCAGAGAAATTAGAGCCATCTGCATTTAACAAATATTATGAGGGTAAGTATGCCAAGTCTTTTTATACCATATCTAAAATTTTAGCAAATTCCAAATTCATGGTTGATCTGTCATTTTTGCAGATGGATGGAGGAGGAACTCAATATACATTCCTTGACGCAATCTATCATGACTGCGCCGTTATCCTTAATAGACGATGGATTGAAAATGTGGATTCCAAATACCGTAATTTTAAGGAAGATCAAAATTGCTATGCAGTGTCAAATGCTAAAGAATTATCTCAGTTATTAAACAGCAATATAGACACTGCAAAAGTTGTTCAAAATGCTAGAAAGTTGCTTGCAAGACATACTTCAATTATAGATGAATGGAAAAAGCTAGCTCTTAACAACTAACAATAAGGATCATGCTTGGCAATATATCTACATGAATGTTTAGGGTCATACTAAAGGTCGTAATTGTACGTCCATTCTCAGAATTAGCCTAGCCCGCGGTGAGATTCTTCAGGATAAAAAGTGCTTGGTTGGGTGCTTTCAAAAGAGGTTAACCAACATCAGGATAAGGTCAACGATAGGGATAGAGAGGTAGAGATCCAGACACCAAGGATGACTAGAGCCGCATCGGGACATAGCAGCAGGAGCAATAGTACAATTTTACTGATCAAACTGTACCCCATTGATCATGCTGCTGAGTTGTAAAGAGTCACAACTAGTTAATGTCGACCTAATAGAAGAATCAACGGCCCGCTTCTTCTCTTTCTTCTTCTTCTTCTACTTTTAGCTTTTTAATACTTCTACTTACCCCGCAATTTGCCATCTCATCGTATAATCGCGCGAAGGCTTCTGAAACTTGATCCCAACTAGGGAGAGTCCTGGCGTAAGCTAATGCTTCTCGCTCCTGTATATGGCGTTCTTCTGGATGTACAAGGAGCCGAACTACGTTTTCAGCAAAATCTGTCACATCATCTGCAACAGCTACAGCTCTATGGGTTGACAGATTTAATCCTTGTACTCCAATAGAGGTACTTACTATCGCTTTACCGAAGTCTAATGCTTCCAAAACCTTTACTTTTACTCCTCCCCCTATTCGCAAAGGACAAACCACAACGTCAGCGTGTTTGTAGAAAGGAATGAGAGAAGCTACACGACCGGTAACTTCAATTTGGCTGTTTGATGTTAATGAGCAAATTTCTGGCGGTGGGGCATTACCCACAAGGAATAATTTTACGTTGGGTACGTGTTCTAGGATGAGTGGAAAGACATCTCTGGAGAAATACATTGCGGCATCTACATTTGGTTCATATGCAAAGTTACCTACAAACAGGATAGCAGGACGATTATCCCTGATAACATCTTGCTCAAAGCCGTTTGATAATAATAGGGTGGCATCATCTATCTTTTTCTGATGGTCACTACCATTGGGAATCATTCTGACATCAATATTTGAATCTAGTCGTTGTATGCTGATCTTATCCTCATTAGTAAGTGCAACACATGTCGTTGCTCGCTTCCATGTCAACTGTTCCCATTTTAGAGTCTTAATATACTCAGACCAAAAGTAAGATTTTTCTAGTTGTGTTACTGCTACCTTGAACCGTTGCAGAGCCAGTAAGTGCTCTATGTTATGCTCTATCAAAAGAGTAGGAACCTCACATTTGGCGGGAACATGTTGTAAAAGGTAATATCCTTCAATATGCACAACATCAAAGGACTGATTCTTTAGCAAAAATGAAATGTAAGAGCTTGCTTCTTCACAGATGTGCTTTTTCATTTGGTGCGGATATAGCGCATATTGTTGCTTATTAGTTGCCGCAGCCGCTTTGAAGAGATTGACGCTTGTACAGTACTGCCGTAAATCGTTGACATACATGCTATCTGTTCGCCAAGATCTTGTTATTGAGCACAAATGTATTTCAAAACTTCTTGACAGGCGGGATATCAGTTCAAATTCCCGCTTGCGGCCACCACTAAAAGGAGGAAACGGCAAATGTGCAGTCAAGAATAGTATTTTCATCAGCAGCAGAAGAACTCCTATCTCATCTCGAATATATTTTTGATGTTGTCTTTTAAGAATAGAATTAGTATTATAAGTCAGAATTAGCTGTTACTATTTTTGCTCTAATCCTATTCAAATAACTGCTTTAGGCAACAATGAATCAATCGGCAGCAAAATCGAAACCATTTAGTAAAGCATTAGAGAGCTCAGACAGAAAGTAGTTTTCTTGATGAGATATTTGATATTCCCAAAATTTATTTCTCGGATTGCTCATAAAGACCCTCCGCGTCTAAAGCAATATGTGCGAAACTAACATGGGGGTGCAAGTTATTATGCTGTTAAATTCAAAGAGGTCTTATTAACGACAACTTGATTTCTTGATGTTTGAGTATGCAGGAAAATCTCTGCAAGATAATATCTAATGCAGGCAATGCTTTGTTAAGCTATGCTTGACAACTGCATTTACTCGACAGTCAAACTTTGAAAAAATAGACGAGATGGTATGTCTATATACCCAACAATATTGTTATTGCCTCACGAGTCCTGCTGCCTTTGTAACATCGGAAACATTTTGATACTGCTTGTCTTCTATTTTTTGTATATCTGAGAGTATTTCTTCACTTTGCGGTCTTGCCCTTTCCACGTAGTCTACTATTTGCTTCTTGTCTGCAGGAAACTGCAAATCTTTCAAAACTTGCGCTATTGCTGCTGCTTTTGGATAGTCTTTGACATCTACTTCTTTTCTTTCGCCCTGTATTCTAGCTTGCTCGTTTTCCATTGCTCTTGTTTGTCCTTCGTTATGTAACGATGGAATCTGTTCAGGGTTCTCCCTTCTGTCTGAAGACATACTGCCAGATAGGCAACATACCTTTAAACATTTTAATCAGCTTTCTCGTTGTAACTTCTTACTTGCAAGCTCTAGAATAATTGCCCGAGAGAAGGATTGTTTTTTATTTCTCTACAATGAATTTCTGCGTT
>OBLS010000579.1_pt1 | contig 13544 bp, 14 predicted proteins | sample 1519901 | NCBI WGS metagenome assembly OBLS01 (sample SAMEA3113585, study PRJEB22503) | soil metagenome | reverse complement strand
GCCGGCTCATGTCTGCCGAGCACGAGGCAATGAGGCACGATCACTTCTTGCACCGAACAACCGCCGTACGGCCGACGCTCGGCTCCTGGGGGCGTTCGTTCGCTGAGTCGAAGGCACGGAGCTTGGTCCGCTGCATCGAGCCAGCGGTATCTGTGGTTCAGGCTCACGACTCCTCGGGGCAGCCGCCCTCCGGAGGCAGAGGCAGGACCGTCCCCGGGCCATTTGTGTCCGGGTGCACTGGCAGACTGAGCGATCGTGAATCCGATCCGTGTCACCGTCTGGGGCGAGAATTACCACGAGAATGTCGAACGAGATCGAGCCGGAATGGCCGAGAGATATCCACAGGGCATGCACGGCGCGATTGCCACCGGTCTCAGCAACCTCATGGGAGATGCAGTAGAGGTTCGTACGGCGACCCAAGATCAACCTGAGCACGGGTTGACCGAGGAGGTGCTGGCCAGCACTGATGTGCTCACGTGGTGGGGCCACGCGACCCATGCTCAGGTCGAAGACGCGGTGGTTGATCGGGTGCACCAACGAGTCCTCGGCGGCATGGGCCTGCTGGTCTTGCACTCCGCGCATTTCTCCAAGATCTTCATCCGGCTCATGGGCACTACCTGCTCACTGGCGTGGCGCAATTCCGCTGAGGTCGAACTGGTCTGGACCGTGGCGCCCTCCCATCCGATAGCCCGAGGTGTGCCTCAGCCGATCACGATCGGCGAGCAGGAGATGTACGGCGAGTACTTCGACATCCCGACCCCTGACGAATTGATCTTCATCTCCAACTTCAGCGGTGGGGAGGTCTTCCGGTCCGGTTGCTGTTGGCGCCGCGGCAAGGGAAAGGTCTTCTACTTCTCGCCAGGTGATCAGGAGTATCCGGTCTACTCGCACCCTGATGTCCAACGGGTGCTCGCCAACGCGGTCGAGTGGGCGCGACCCGAGCCGGGCTTGGACCTTGCCTTTCCGAAGGTGATCAACAGTCCCGCGCCACGGCTGAGCGGCGGATCGATCAATCGTGGAGGGGATCGTGGCTGATCTGCTGCCGCTGCGCGTCGGAGTGATCGGCCTCGGTTGGGCAGGCCAGCAACATATGGCGGCCTACGCGCAAGCGGCGGGCGTCGATCTCGTGGCGCTGGCCGGAATGGAACCAGCACAGTTGGCAACCTTGGGTGACCAGTACGGCGTCGCCGAAGATCACCGTTTCAGTGATTGGCGCGAGCTTCTCGACCGGGCCCAGCTTGACATCGTCAGTATTGCTGCGCCGACCACATTGCACGAGCCCATTGCGGTAGCCGCACTGAACGCCGGAATCCACGTCCTCTCGGAGAAACCGATCGCCCAGAACGCACCGACGGCCCGCCGGATGGTCGAGGCCGCCGAACGCAACGATCGAGTGCTCGATGTCGTGTTCAATCACCGGCGACGCGGGCACGTGCAGGCACTGAAGAAGATCGTCGACGCTGGTCTGCTTGGCGAGATTTACTACGCCAAAGCAGGATGGCTTCGGCGGGAGGGCATTCCTGGACTTGGTAGCTGGTTCACACGGCGAGCCGTCGCGGGTGGCGGACCGTTGATGGATATCGGTGTGCACATGCTTGACATGGCGCTCCACCTGCTCGGTGAGCCGGCCGTCCGAAGCGCGACAGCGGCAACCTACGCCGAGTTCGGGCCCAGGGGACGCGGAAGCGCAGCTGACCCGACCATGCGCAAGTCTGGCGTCGAGGAGGGCGAGTTCGACGTCGAGGATCTGTCCACCGCCTTTCTCCGACTGGACGGCGGCGGCACGTTGCTGCTGGAATCAAGCTGGGCGCAGTGGATCCCCAAAGATCACTGTTACGTGACCGTCTACGGCTCCGACGGCGGGGCGAGCGTCGAGTGGGGTGCGCCGAGCGACCCGCACCGCTCGCTGAACATCTGGACCGAGAAGGATGGCATCCCGGCCTTGCTCCAGCCAGCCATTCCGCCCGACGGACTCCACCAGGCGTCCGTGCTGGACTTCCTCGACAAGGTGCGGACAGGCGACTACACCAACCATCGCGGATACGAGGCCCTTTCCCGGGCAGCGATCGTGGACGCGTGTTACGCCTCGGCCGATGTCAGACACGAGGTTTTGCTTGACGGATGACGTGAGCCGCCGAGTGAGTACCTCTACCTCCACCGCAGAGAGACTGAGATTTCGACCGGCGCTGAGGGAGGCCTTCCTACACTGGTCGCTGCGCTTGCCCACGTACGCGCCCGACTAACGAGGAAACCCATGAAGGCTCTGCTGCTCGAGAACATCCACCCCGATGCGCAACGCTTGCTCAGCGAGCGGGGGATCGAGGTGTCGAGCGCCAAGGGCGCGCTCGATGAGGATGAGTTGCGGGCCGCTCTCCCAGGGGTGCAGCTGCTGGGTATCCGGTCCAAGACGAGCGTGACCCGGGCGCTATTGGACGAATGTCCCGATCTGTTGGCCATCGGTGCCTTCTGCATCGGCACCAACCAGATCGACGTCGCAGCGGCATCACGGAACGGCACGGCGGTTTTCAACGCTCCGTTCTCCAACACCCGCAGCGTGGTCGAGTTGGTCATTGCGGAGATCATCTCGCTCGCCCGGCACCTCACTGACAAGAACACCGCGATGCATGCAGGCGTCTGGGACAAGTCGGCCAAGGGCGCCCACGAGGTTCGCGGCCGAACCTTGGGCATCGTCGGCTACGGCAACATCGGCAGCCAGTTGTCGGTGGTAGCTGAAGCCCTCGGCATGAGGGTGTTGTTCTACGACGTGGCGGACAAGCTGGCGCTCGGCAACGCCCGCCGCTGCGACAGCCTGGAGGAGTTGCTAAGCGAGGCAGAGACGGTCTCTCTGCACGTGGACGGCCGTCCCGGCAACGCCGGCCTCTTCGGTGCCGACGAGTTCGCGAAGATGCGACCACGCAGCCTCTTCCTCAATCTTTGTCGTGGCATCGTCGTCGACCACGAGGCGCTGCGCGAACACTTGCTCTCCGGGCACATCGCCGGTGCCGCGGTCGACGTCTTCGCGGAGGAACCGAAGGCCGCCGGCGACCCCTTCTCATCCGGCTTGCAGAATCTGCCGAACGTGATCCTGACCCCGCACATCGGCGGCTCCACCGAAGAGGCGCAACAAGACATCGGCCGCTTCGTGGCCGGGAAGCTGCGCGATTACGCGGCGACGGGGACCTCGACCATGTCGGTGAACATGCCGCAGGTCCAGACCGAAGACGCTGGCACCCGCAGCCGCATCCTGCACGTCCATCACAACGTTCCCGGGGTCCTGGCGACGGTCAACGGCGTTCTCGCCGACTATGGGGTCAACATCGAGTCTCAGGTGCTGTCGACTCGAGGAGACCTGGGGTACGTGGTGACCGATGTCGGTGGCGTTCTGTCACCCGAGGTGCTTGACAAGCTGGGCGGTTTGTCCGAAACCGTGCGGCTGCGCGTCTCGGGCTGAGCCGCCGGAGCCGTGGCCCGCGTCGCATTGGGCTCATTCCTGTGGCGACCCGCATCTCTGCCCAAAGTGCGCGCTGACGCGCATCAAGAGCTGGTGATGGCGGCAAGTGCACGTCGCACGAGTCGCGAGGTCCACGGCGCGCATCGGGGATCGGCCTCCAGATCTTCCAATGTCCACCAGGACAGCTCGGCATCTTCCACCGCGTTTTCGGCGGATGGCTCGGTGCCCGGCGGCAACTCTGCCGCGTAAGTGACTGTCAGTACGAGGTCGCCGTCGGTGTCGGGGTATGCCTCGCTATCGAGATAGAGCAGCGGAGTCCCGGTCAAGTCGATGCCGGTCTCTTCAGCGACCTCCCGCTGAACCGTGGACTCGAAGACCCGCTCCGGCCCATCGTTTCGTTCGACGTGGCCGCCGATCAACCCGATCGTGCCCGGTGCATAACTTGCGTCATTGGCCCGTACGTTGAGCAACCAGCGCCCGTTACGGTGCAGTACCGCACAGACATTGACCGGGAAGCGGGCACGTTCGATCATCAACGCCTCAAGCGCCGCACGATGCCGCTGATCAGCGATCCGACCACCAGCGCTCCAAGCACCGGCGGCCCGAAGCGGCGGACTCGGGGTAGCACCACGGTCGCCATAGCGCCGCCTTGCGGCCCTGTCGTGGTGCTGAGAGACGCCGACGGGTGCGGCGCGGACGCTTGGCTCGGCTGGCGGGCAGCAGTCGCATCGTCGGTATTTCGGGGAGACGCTGTGACCTTGTCGGCGTCCGTGTCGGCGGGCTCGGCTGTGAGCTTGTCGGCGTCTAGGTCGGTGGGCTCGGCTGTGGTCTCCGTGGTGTCCAGGTCGGTGGGCTCGGCTGTGGCCTCCGTGGTGTCCAGGTCGTCGGGCTCGGCTGGGACCTCGGCGGCCGGCACCCGATCGGGTCTATCGGCTTCCTGCGGCTCGACGATGCCCGACGTCTCCCCTTCGCTCGCCGCCCTCGGTGCCGCCTGCTCAGCGGGCGTGGACGTTGCCAGCTCTTCGGCGCTAGGCAGGTCACCCAAGCCGTCCGCGAACTTGCCGGAGACGCAGTCGACTAGTCGTTGAACCAGGCGATCGCTGGCCTCCTTCACCACGGTCTCACCGAAGGCCGCGCCCTGGCCGGTGAGCTCGACGGTGCTGATGACCTCCACGTCCGTCCCGGATCCGATCTGGGTAAACGTCATGGTGACGGTCGCCGCGATCATCCCGTGGCCGCGCCTGTCCTTGCCGTGAGCCTCGAGCGCGATCCGCTGCTCCTCGGCGCTGCGCTCGAGAAAGGTGGCACTCCCTTCGTACTGCACAGGCACCGGTCCCAGCTTGATCTTGAGCAGGCCGTCAAACTCGTTGCCGGCCACCCGATCCAGCGTGGCTCCAGGAAAGCATGGGGCGATCCGATTGGGAAAGTAGAACGCCGTCCAGGCTTGTTCCACCGGAGCAGGCAGAGTGAACCGGTGCGTCAGCTGCATGCCGTCATTGTCCTGGATACTCCACAATCAGGAGCCAAATCCGGCCGGTAGAAGCTGAGCCAGAACGGCCTCGTGGAGGCGGCCATTGGTCGCATAGGCCCCCGCGCCCAGTGGTCCGTCGTTGCCTTCCAGATCGGTGAAGCGGCCACCGGCCTCGGTGACCACGATGGCACAGGCAGCCATGTCGTGCAGTGCCAGCTCGGGTTCACAGGCAATGTCCACGCCCCCCTCGGCAAGCAACATGTATGACCAGAAGTCACCGTACGCACGGGTCCGCCAGCAGGAGCGCAGCAGATCGACGAACTCCTGACCCTGACCGGCATCGACCCAGGATGAGATGGACGCGTAGCTCAAAGACGCGTCGTCGATCCGAGCGACGTCGGAGACATGACAAGGGCTCCCCGACATCAGCGACTTGCCGGCGTAGGCGCCGCCCCCCACGCTGGCCCACCAACGGCGGCCTAGTGCTGGTGCGCTGACGACGCCGACGACGACCTCGTCGTTGATCATCAGCGCGATCAGGGTGGCCCAGACCGGTACGCCGCGGATGAAGTTCTTTGTCCCGTCGATCGGGTCGATCACCCAGCGCCGCGGTCCCCAACCGGTGACGGCAAGTTCCTCACCCTGCACCGCATCGCGGGGTCGGGCTCGGCTCAGGGTGCGGCGGAGCGCTTCCTCGACGGCGGTGTCCGCGTCACTGACTGGCGTCAGGTCAGGTTTGGAGGTGACGTACAAGTCCAGTGCCTTGAAGCGATTCATGGTGATGGAGTCGGCGTCGTCGGCGAGCAGGTGGGCGAGGCGCAGATCGTCGGTCAGGCCTCGACGCAATGCGCCGTCGGACTGCGCAGCCTCGCGTGTCGACGCAGCCGAGCCGGCCGCCGTCGACGTCGACGGAGCCTGTAGACCGGAGCCGCCCCCGGCACCCGACTGCAGTGAAGCAGACATGGCCTTTACGCTACTGGCCCGACCCGAGCATCCGGCGGAACGACGCCAGCCGGAGGGGAGAAAGTTGCCCGCGACGCACCGCCTCGTCCAGGGCGCATTCCGGCTCTCCTGCGGCATGGCTGCAGCCCCGAGGACAGTCGGAGCTGAACTCGTCGAGATCACCGAACGCGGCGATGATCCGATCGGGCCGGACATGGCTGAGGCCGAACGAGCGCACGCCGGGCGTGTCGATCACCCACCCGTCCGTATCCGGCAACTGCAGAGCGATCGCGGAGGTGGAGATGTGCCGGCCCCGGCCGGTCACCTCGTTGACCTCCCCAATGACTCGCTTCGCTCCAGGGATCAAGGCATTGACCAGCGTCGACTTGCCCACCCCCGAATGGCCGACGAACACACTGCGATGTGCCGCCAGCGCCCGCTTCAGCGGGTCGAGGTCTACTCCAGGCTGGGTCACTTGGATGGGCACGCCTAACGGCTTGTACTGCGCCACCAGCTCGTCGGGTAGTGCCAAGTCGGCCTTGGTGAGGCACAGCAAAGGGGCGATTCCGGCGTCGAACCCTGCGACCAGGATCCGGTCGATCATCCCGATCCGAGGTGGCGGATCCGCTAGTGCGGTGACGATCACCAGCTGATCGGCGTTCGCCACGATAGGGCGCTCATACGGGTCCTCGTCATCGGCGGTCCGTCGCAGGACAGTGTGGCGGTCTTCGACCTGCACGATCCTGGCCAGGGTGCCTTCGTCTCCGGACGTGTTGCCGACGACCCTGACCCGATCACCGACGATGACGCCCGTACGACCTAGATGTCGCGACTTGGTGGCCGTGACCTCGCGGTCGTCCACAAGCGTGCGGTAGCGCCCCCGATCGACCGTGATGATCATGCCTGTCTCGGCGCCGGAATAGGTTGGCCGGTCTTTGGTCCGGGGCCTCGTGCTCCGGCCAGGTCGGTCGAACGCCGCCTGCTCGTCCTCACCGAAGCTGCGGGACGTCACGAAAGGGGAGCGCCTTGCTCGCCGGCGTCGTCATCGGCTGGGGAGTGATCATCCAGCGCTGGGTCCGGCTGGGAGTCGATGATCATGGCGTTCCACAGGTCGACGAACTCCGGCATGGTCTTGGCCGTGCAGGTGACGTCGTCTAACTCGACGTCTGGCACGACCAGGCCGAGAAGCGCGCCCGCCTGGGCCATCCGATGGTCGGCATAGGTGTGCCACACGTCCCCGCCGAGCAGTCGCGGATGGATTACCAGCCCGTCGTCGGTCTGACTGGCATGGGCACCCAGCCGATTGAGTTCCGCCTCCAAGGCGGCCAGGCGGTCGGTTTCGTGGCCGCGGATGTGGCCGACCCCGCGCAGATGGCTGGTCGAGTCGGCAAGCGCCGCCATAGCGGCTACGACCGGGGTGAGTTCCGATGCACCATGAAGGTCGACATCGATGCCGTGGAGGTGGTCCGTGCCGTGGACCTGCAGCTCGCCGTCACGCCAGGTGACCCGAGCGCCGAAGCGTTGGAGGATTTCGCGGATCTGATCGCCGGGCTGATACGTGCGCACCGGCCACCCCGGCACGGTGACGGTGCCACCGGTCACAGCGGCCGCGGCAAGGAACGGTGCCGCGTTGGACAGGTCCGGTTCGATGGTGACGTCGCGGGCTGCTATGCGCCCCGGTCGAACGACCCAGCGGTTGGGCTCGGGCATGTTGACTTCGACTCCGCGCGCCCGAAGCATGGCCACTGTCATCTCGATGTGCGGTATCGACGGGATTGGCGGTCCCTCATGCCGGACGTCGACCCCGTTGGCATAACGGGCCCCACTGAGCAGCAGTCCGGAAACGAACTGACTTGATTCAGACGCGTCAAGGGTGACAGTCCCGCCGGCCAGATTGGTGTCCCCGGTCAGTGTGAACGGCAGGGCATTGCGATCGGTCCGGGCGCCGAGGCTGCGAAGGGCCGCCAAGATGACCTTCATCGGCCGGGCATAGGCCTGTTGGTCGCCGTCGAACCGCACTGGTCCGGGTGCCAGTGCCGCGACCGGCGGCACGAAGCGCATCACCGTGCCGGCCAGCCCGCAGTCGATTCGGCCACCGGGTCGAAGGCGCGACGGTGGGTCGATCTGCCACCGGTGGCCCTGCTCGGTGATCCGGACGCCAAGGGTGCGAAGTGCATCGCGCATCAACTGCGTGTCGCGGGCCTCCAACCCGTCGATGATCATGGACGGGCCTTCGGCCAGGGCGGCGATGATCAGCGCGCGGTTCGTCTCGGACTTCGAGCCGGGAATCCGTACGGTGGCCCGGATCGGTGCGGGGGCACCGGGCGCCGCCCACCGAGGTCCCGGTCCAGATCCTTCGGAGTGAGCGTCAGACACGTGCGCGAAGCTGGACGTAAAGCAGTGCCGTTAGTTTTCGCCGCGCCGGATGTTCTTGTTCCGCCGGAAAGCCTTTTGCTGCTTACGATCCTCTTTCTCTGCCTGCTTGGCCGCCTGCTTGGCAGCCTTATCGGCGGCTTCCATTGCGACCGCTGCCTGCTTGGCGGCCACCCGACGCTCCTTCTTCCGTTCCTTGGCCGCCCTCTTCCTGGCTGCCCGGGAGCCGGCGACAACCGCGCCGACCAGCGCCGCACCACCGGCTAGCGCATCATCGGCCACGCCACTTGTGCTCTTGGCCAGGCCGCTCGTGCTCTTCGCCAACGACTTCCGCGCCCTGCGGGTCTCCTTGGCCAGCGACTGCCCGCCCTTCTGAGCCCGATAGGCGAGGCTCGGCTTGCCCTCGGTGTCACCGGCGGCCAGCAGCACCCCACCGAGCAAACTCACGTTCTTGAGGAACTGGGAACGATCCAGAGCCTTCTCTTCCGGGTCGGTCCGGGTCCAGAAGGGGTGCCTCGCCAGCGTGCTGGGTACCAGCGCGCCAGCCAGCAACAGCGCTCCCACTCGTCGCCCCTTGCCGCTCGCGAGCGCGAGGCCGCCGACGATCTGTGCAGCGCCATTGGCACGGACAAGATTCGCCGTATCCTCTGGAATCGCCGTGGCGACCTGCTGCGGGGCGTACTTCTTCACCAAGGGGACGACACGGTCGGCCACAGGCTCGGCCGCAGGTACCAGCGGATCGGGATTGCGAACGGCCTTCACGCCGTTGACGATGAAATAGGAAGCGAGCATGGTGCGCGCACCAGCGCGTAGCAAGGTCATGAGCTATTCCTATCGCGCCCAGCCGTACAGGAAAAGCCGGGGGGCCCGTGTCACCGGCGTGAGATAACGTCGATGAGCATGTGCGGGCGGTATGCGTCCTCGGCCAACGCCAATGTGTTGCGAATCGAGTTCGACGTCGACGATGTCTTCGACGGCCTACCAGGCCCGGACTACAACGTGGCGCCAACCGTTGCCGTACCAGCGGTGTTCGAGCGCCGAGTTCGGGACTCCGGGGAAGTTCGGCGGCGCCTGGCACCGCTGGTCTGGGGGCTGGTGCCGTCGTGGGCGAAGGACGCCTCGATCGGTTCTCGGCTGATCAACGCGCGGTTGGAGACTGTGGCCGACAAGCCGGCCTTCCGAAAGGCGTTTCAGCTCCGCCGCTGCCTGCTCCCGGCTGACGGTTTCTACGAGTGGTACACGCCCGAGGGCAACCGACCCGCGGGCAGGGGATCGAGCAAGACCAAGAAGCAGCCCTTCTTCATTCATCGGGCCGACGGCGAGCGATTGGTCATGGCTGGCATCTACGAAATCTGGCGGGATCCGACCAAGGACCGTGAGGATGATTCCGCGTGGTTGCGGACCTGCTCAGTGATCACAACCGAGGCCACGGACGCGGCCGGTCACATCCATGATCGAATGCCGATGGTGATCACACGCAACGCCTTGGATGCCTGGCTGGATCCTGAACTCACGGATCCGGCGGCTGCGCTGGAGCTGCTGGCGGTGACCGAGGCGGATCTACTCGAGGCCTACCCGGTGTCCACGGCGGTCAACAGCGTCCAGAACAACGATCCATCGCTGGTTGAACCTATCGCTGAGGCATCTGAGGACCCCGCCGATGCTCAGGGCACCCTGATCTGATCCATGCCAACCGCGATCGCTCCGGTGGATACCCCGCAGGGCCTCGGACGGCTGCTCATCGATGCCGCAGAGGATCCGGTGGCGACGCTGCTACTCGGGCATGGTGCCGGAGGAGGCCCCAACGCGATGGACCTCGAGCTGCTCGCCCGACGGATACCGGAGCACGGAACGACCGTCGTCCGCTTCGAGCAGCCGTGGCGAACGGCCGGACGCCGGGTCGCGACACCACCGGCGAGGCTGGACGAGGCCTGGCTCGCCGCCCTCGACTGGCTCCGGCAACAGCCTTGGGCGATCGGCCCTCTCTTCGTCGGCGGGCGCAGTGCGGGCGGGCGAGTCGCCTGCCGGACAGCAAATGTAGTGGGGGCGGCGGGCGTCATATGTCTTGCTTTTCCGCTCCACCTGCCCGGCCAGCCGGACAAGTCCCGGATCGCAGAACTGCTTCAGCCGCACGCGCCGCGGCTGGTCCTGCAAGGGACGTCCGACGCATTTGGCTCGGCGGCCGAGATCGAGGCGGCCACTAAGAACGCCGTGGGCATCCGGCTGGTCGAGTTGCCGGGAGCAAACCACGGCTTTCGGGTGGCCACATCCTCCTCGTTCAGCGCGGCCAACCTGCGCGCCGTCGTGTTGAGCGAGGTCAGCCGATTCGTCGACCGGCGATTGGGAATACCTCCACCATGAACGCGTTCTTTCTGACATGCCCTTCTTGGTCGACAGCCTGTCGGAGGAACTCCGACCTGTGGGCTCGCCGGTACTCTCGTACGTGATGAGTATCCCTGCGATCCCCACCTCGGCGGCCACCGAAGCGGTCGAGCCCGAGGGCCATGCCGAGACTGCCCAGGAGCGTTCCGCGCGGTTCGAAGCCGACGCGCTGCAGTACCTCGACCAGCTCTACGCCGCCGCGCTGCGGATGACCCGCAACCCGGCGGATGCCGAGGACGTCGTCCAGGAGACGTACGCGAAAGCGTTCGCCTCGTTCCACCAGTTCACGCCCGGCACGAACCTCAAGGCATGGCTCTACCGGATCCTCACGAATACCTACATCAACTCGTACCGGAAGAAGCAGCGGGAGCCGCAGATCTCCGATGGGGAGAACGTGGAGGATTGGCAGCTGGCCCGAGCGGAATCGCACACCTCGTCCGGCCTGAAATCGGCTGAGGTCGTGGCGCTGGAGAACCTGCCGGACTCCGACATCAAGGAGGCGCTGCAGAGACTCGCGCCTGATTTCCGACTGGCAGTGTATCTAGCCGACGTCGAGGGCTTCTCCTACAAGGAAATCGCCGAAATCATGGGGACGCCCATCGGTACGGTGATGTCCAGGCTCAACCGGGGCCGCAACACCTTGCGGACATTGCTGGACGATTACGCCAAGGAGCGGGGCCTGATGCGGGAGACAAGTCAATCATGAGCCATGGGGGCATGTCGTTCGACGACTGCGCGGACGTCGTCAAGCGGGTATGGGAGTTCCTGGATTCCGAGCTCGACGAATCATCGGCACACGCGGTTCGTCAGCATTTGTCGGCGTGCGAGGGGTGTTTGGACCGGTTCGACATGGAGCAGGAGTTCAAGGCACTCCTACATCGGAGCTGCGGCGGTGACATCGCACCCAGTCACCTGCGTGCCAAGATCGTCGCCCAGCTGAGCACCTTCCGGCAGACCCCCTAGATCACTGGAGACGACGAAGCCCCGCGGTTCACCGCGGGGCTTCTGTGTCTGGGCTGGCGCCGTCAGGCGTTCGGGCGCTTGCCGTGGTTCGCGCTTTTCTTCTTGCGGGCGCGTCGCTTCCGGCCACCCTTAGCCATGGATTTCCTCCTGCTCGCCGAATGAGGGTTCGCTTGTCGCGACCGGGGGAGTTTAGTCGGTAGCTTCACGCGTTGCCTACTTCGTCCATCGGCTCAGTGGATCGGACGGCTCTCGACGACTACAGGCTCGACGCCCGGATCGCCTATATCGGCGAAGTAATCCGGCCCCCGAATGGTGTGGCGCTGCTTCGCACGTTATTAGGGTTGCACCATGCCGTCCATGTCGGAGGTCGTCGGTCAGCACACCGATCTCTCCGAAGCCGACCGCGAGTGGCTGTCGTTCTTGGTCTCGGAGTGGCAACTGTTCGCCGATTTGTCCTTCTCCGACTTGGTCCTGTGGGTAGCCGACCGGGATGAGAACGTGTTCTGGGCGGCGGCACAGATCCGGCCTACCACCGGTCCGACAGCGCTGCTCGATGACGTGGTCGGCGACCTGATCGCCTACGCACCGGAACACCTGGTGTCGCAGGCGTTCAGCACGGGCAACATCACCCGGACGAGCGAAGCAAAGCTCTCCGCCGGGATGCCGGTCGACAGCCACGCCATTCCGGTGAAACGTGGCCGGCGAGTGATTGGGGTCGTGGAGCAGCACACCAGTCTGCTTGGGGTGCGCGCGCCCAGCTCTTTGGAGCAGGCATACCTGGGTACCGCCGCCGAGCTTGCCCGGATGATCACCGTTGGTGCGTTTCCGATGCCTAGTGACGCGACCATGCTGGCGTTCAGCCCGCGAGTCGGTGATGGATTCATTCGCATCGACGCCAGTGGTTGCGTCCAGTACGCGAGCCCGAACGCCTTGAGTGCCTACCGGCGTCTCGGCCTGATCGGGGATTTGGTCGATGAGCACCTGCCGACCCTGACCGCTGAGCTGTTCCCCGCCGGTCCTGGACCGGTGGATGACTCGATCGCCTCCGTGCTTTCAGGGCGTAACGCCCGGCGGACGGAGTTGGTGGCTGGCGACGCTCACTTGATGGTCCGTGTCCTCCCCCTACTCAATCGCACGGAGCGCGTGGGAGCGATCGTGCTGTGTCGCGACGTGAGCGATCTTCGGCGCAAGGAGCGCCAGCTGGTAACAAAAGACGCGACCATTCGGGAAATCCACCATCGGGTGAAGAACAACCTGCAGACGGTGGCCGCCCTGTTGCGCATGCAGGCGCGCCGCATCTCCTCGGCCGAGGCGCGGGTGGCGCTGAACGACGCCATGTCCCGGGTCGCTGCAATTGCGATCGTGCACGAAACGCTTTCCCAGACTTACGACGAGACCGTCGAGTTCGACCGAGTCGCCGATGGCCTGCTGCGGATGGTCGGCGACGTCGCCACCTTCGAAGGGGGGGTCTCCGCCGTCCGGCAGGGGAGCTTTGGCGTCGTCTCCGCGGACGTGGCCACGAGTCTGGCGATGGTGCTCACCGAGCTGTGTCAGAACGCGGTTGAGCATGGGCTCGCTGACACCCCTGGTGAAGTGCGGGTCGTGCCGTCGTTGGCGGGCGGCAGATTGCGGGTGGAGATCAGTGACGACGGTCGCGGCCTGCCGCCGAATTTCGACTGGCGCCAATCGCGCAGCCTCGGTCTGTCCATCGTCGACACACTCGTGGGAGAGATGGAAGGCAATTTCCAACTTGGCCCACAGCCCGAGGGCCCAGGCACAAGGGCGATCGTCGAGATTCCGATCTAATCGCGCGCCCGTTATCTCTTCGTAACCCCGTCCCACTTTGTGAGCTCGAGCGTTCCGAATCGTTGCTGAATGAACTTGGCAACTCGCCGTTCTGGTCGTTGACCCCTGCTGGCTGGGCGTGTTCGCTGAGGCAGAACTTCCCGTCCTCAGTGAAGA
>OBLS010000577.1_pt1 | contig 13562 bp, 9 predicted proteins | sample 1519901 | NCBI WGS metagenome assembly OBLS01 (sample SAMEA3113585, study PRJEB22503) | soil metagenome | reverse complement strand
GGGACTCGTCGACGCCGTCCCCGGCGTTGACCGGACCTTCCAGTGCGGGCCATGCCTGCGCGCAGTCGTCGTAGCACGTCGGCGTCCCGTTCTCCTCCTGGTCGGGCACGAACATGTACACGGATCTGCCTTCCTCCTCGACGAGCGCCTCTCCGAAGTCCGTGCTCGCCACGGAGATGCTTTCCCCGCTTTCCCCCTCGGGCGAGGAGCCGGTCGCCGGCGCGGGCTCGTCGCCCCCGCAGGCGGCGGATGTCACGGCCAAAACTGCGATCAGCAACGCGATCCGACGCATCAGACGCCTCCCTGTCCAGGGTTTGTCGACGTACTACGGATGGGGCGGCGAGATGGTTCAGAGGCAGTCTGCGTTCTCCGAAAAACGCGATCGCGTACGGCGACGAGAGGACGAGGCGTGCCTATGGAACGCGGGGTCGCGCTCGGAACCACAGAGCCGCGAGCGCCGCGCACGTCGCCACGAAGCCGAGGACCGCACCCCAGAGGAACACGACCTGGAACTCATCGTCGGTCTCGACGCCGTTCGAGCCGATCGCGAGCGTGACGAGTCCGACGCCAGCCCCGACCACGAGTGGCAGCGCTGCAGCGATGCGCTCGCCGGGCGGTAGCAGGATCCCGACGAAGCCGGCCGCCACCCCGGCAAGGCCGATCAATACCAACGCGATTGTGATCTGGATGTCCATGTGGCGATCGTGACGGCCGCGAGCGATCCGCTCAAGCGACGCCACAGGTTCGTCACGCGTTCGTCACGGGTCCGCGGTCATCGGCGAACCGCCAGGACGCGAGGCTCAAGTGGAGGTCGCACTTCTGCCGATGCCACCCAGGATGCGTCGGATCGCGGTGCTCACCATGCTCTCCGCTGCAACCCTCGTCGCCGTCCCAGTTCGTGCGGCCGAAGTCCCCGGCACGAGCTGCCGCGTGTTCCCCGCCAACAACATCTGGAACACGCGCATCGACGCGCTCCCGGTCCACCAGATGAGCGACACGTGGCTTCAATCCGCGAGTGCCTCGTCGACCAATCTCCATCCGGACTTCGGACCACCGTCCTACGGCATCCCGTTCGAAACCGTTGGGCGACGTCATCCGAAGGTGAGGGTCGATTTCACCTACGCCGGCGAGAGCGATCGCGGGCCGTATCCGTTCGATGGGCGAACGCCGATCGAAGGCGGTTCGGACCGGCACGCGCTGATGATCGAGCGGGGAACGTGCCGTCTGTACGAGCTGTTCGCCGCCGACTGGAACGCCGGGAACCCTCGAGCGGGGAGCGGCGCGATCTGGGATCTGGATTCGAACCGCCTTCGTCCAGACACGTGGACGTCCGCAGACGCCGCCGGGCTGCCGATCTTCGCCGGCCTCGTTCGAGCCGACGAGGTCGAGGACGGTCGCATCGCCCACGCGATCCGCTTCACGGTCTCGTGCACGAACGATTCGTACGTCTGGCCTGCGCGGCACGAAGCGGGCGTGAACGATCCCGACTGCCCGCCGATGGGCGCCAGGTTCCGCCTCCGCGCGAACTTCGACCTGTCGGAGTTCAGCCCGAAGGCGCGCGTGATCCTTCGCGCCATGAAGCGCTACGGGCTCATCCTCGCCGACAACGGCTCCAACTGGTATTTCCAGGGCACGCGCGACGGCCGGTGGCGGAACCGCCTGCTCGATCAGCTGAAGTCCGTGCCCGCGTCGGCGTTCGAGGCCGTCGACGTTTCGGCGTGCATGGTCGATCCGGACAGCGGCCAGGCCAACTGCCCGAGCTAAGGCTCAGCGCCCACCGCGCCTGAGAGCGCGACCGTGACGTCCGACGTTCGAGCCGTCCCACGCGACTCGTCCGTTGACGATGACGACGTCGATGCCATCCGCGAAGGTGTGCGGCCGCTCGAACGTCGCTCGGTCGGTCACGCGTTCGGGATCGAATACGACGAGGTCGGCGAACGCACCGCGCTCGATCGTTCCGCGATGCTCGAGGCCGAACCGGGCGGCAGGCAACGACGTCATCTTCAGGACGGCGTCCTCGAGCGAGAGCAGTCGCTCCTGGCGCGCGTACCTGCCGAGCACGCGAGGGAACGTTCCGTAGTAGCGGGGGTGTACCGCGAACGCGCCCAGCGGCCCGTTCGGCGACACCGCGAGTCCGTCCGTCGCGACGAACACGTCTGCACGAGAGACGATCGTTCGAACGTCGTCTTCGTCCATGGCGTGGCCGACGATGCCGGTGTGCGGGTCGGCGAGCAGCAGTTGCCCGATCGCCTCGGCCGCGGCGATGCCGCGCTCGGCGGCGACATCGGCGATCGATCGGCCGGTGAGCGAGGGGTCAGCCAGATGCGAGCCGAGGACGATGCGGTTCCAGCCGATCCCGCGTCCGACGCTCGCCCACCCGGGCTCGCCCAGTTCGATCGAGTCGAAAAGCCGTTGAGCCGTAGCCGCGTCCGCAACGACACCGGGCAGCTCCTCGGCGGTGACCCACGGCGGGAGCGCCGACGCGAGGCTCGTCTCCCACGCGTCGTACGGGTACTGGTCGGCGGTCACGTCGGCGCCGCGAGCGCGCTCGGCGTCGACGAGCTCGAGCAGCTCTTCGGAGCGTCCCCACATCGGCCGGGTCTCGACCTTCAGGTGGCTCACGTGCGACGGTGCGCCGGCCCGCCGGCCGATCTCGATGCACTCACCGACGGCGTCGAACACGTTCGTGTCCTCGCCGCGGACGTGGCTCGCGTAGACGCCACCGATCTCCGCGAGGGCGGTAGCGACGGTCGCGATCTCGTCCGTCGACGCGTGCAGTCCCGGCGCGTACACGAGCCCGGTGGAGAACCCGACGGCGCCCTCCGCGAGAGCTTCGCGGAGCAGATCGCGCATCGACCGGATCTCCTCGTCCGTCGCCGAGCGTCGTTGCACCTGTCCCATGACGTGCTCGCGCAGCGTGCCGTGGCCGACGAGCGACGCGACGTTGAGAGCGGGACGCGAGTCGTCGATGCGCGCGAGGTACTCGCCGAACGAGCTCCAGTCGAGCGCGAGCGCCTTCGTGTCCACGCCGGTCATCGCCGCGTGCTCGACCGCGCCCTCGATCGGGTACGCCGATCCGCCGCAGTTGCCGACGACGAGCGTCGTCACGCCCTGCCGCAGCATCGAGTCCATCGTCGGCTCGACGAACGGCGTGATGTCCGAGTGGCTGTGCACGTCGACGAATCCCGGCGCGACGACTCGCCCGGCGGCATCGATCCGCCCTGTCGTCGGAGGTTCCTCGGCGCCCCGGTCGAGGACGTCGACGACACGGTCGCCCGATATCACGACCGAACCTGGGCGCTGCGGGGCGCCGGTGCCGTCGACGATCAGCGCGTCGGCGACGACGAGATCGTCCACCGTGTCAGCCGGTGATCGGGCCGATCCAGATCCCAGACGTGAGGAAGATCGCCGGCAGTACGAACAGCACCAGGACGAACAGCCACAGGCGCCGGTTCGATGCGACGACCCATTCGTCGAGCCGCATGACGCCGTCGACGAGAGGCCGGTACGCGAAGCCGAGCAGGAGGAGCGATACGACCCCGACGCCGATCGCCTCCGCGAGGACGATGTGGACGGCGACCGCGTTCCCCAGGACCATCGCCGCGACGAGGGTGTCGGCGAGCGTCGTGATGTTCGCTCCCATGATGTACGGGATCGATTCGTCGCGACGGATGTAGCCTCGCCCGGCGAGCGGCACGAGCACCGTCAGGGCGACCGACACCGACAGCGTGATCGTCGCGACGATGCAGCCGAGCGCGAACATCGGCCACGGCCGCTTCAGCATCTCCAGCCGCTTGCTCCCGTGTCGTTCACCGTCGACCTGTGGCAGCACGAGATCGAGGAACCGGAACGAGACGAGGATGATCGCCAGCCCCAGCGGGAGCAGCGTCCACGATGGCAGCCGGGTCAACAGATCGAGCGCGGGACCCCAGACGTAGTCGACGAGCGAGAGCACGTCGTCCGATGCATTCAGCCGAATGCCGTCGAGTGCGCCCGACTTCAGGATGCCGTAGCCGATCGCCATCCCCGGTACGTACACGACGGCGGTCAGCGACAGTGCGAGAACGCCCATGCCGATCGACGCCTTTCGGTCACGATCGGCGTGTCGGAGCGCATAGATGAATCCGACGACCAAGACGACGAACGACGCCCCGAGGCGGGAGCCGGACAGCATGCTGAACGTCTGCAGCTCGGTCGCCGCTCCGCCGACGTAGAGGCTCAGCGCGACCGCCGCGATCGGCGACCCCGAAAGGACCACGTAGGCGCCGAGCCACCCAGCCCCGAGCGTCGAGAAGGCGTTGCTGAACAGCGGACTGTCCGAGAGCGTCGGGCCGATCGCCTTCGCGCCCTCTTTCATCAGCTGGATCGCCAGGACGAACAGGAACAGCGCGATCGCGAGCGAGGCGATCTTCAAGGCAACGGTGGCCCAATCGGGACGCACGGACGCGCGGGCAGCGGCTGCCGCGGGGGCACCAGCAGCGGATCGGTCGCGGGGGTCGCCGCTCGAAAGCGTCGGTCGTTGTTCGCGCGTGTCGAGGCGTCGTCGGGCACGTTTGTCTTTTCGGGTGATTCGGCCATGTCGTTTGTGCGGGGGAACGCGCGCCAACCTACCCGCTCGTCCGCGCTATGGGCAACCTGGACGTGGAAGGTCAGAGCGGCCAGAAGCAAGCGGCCGCTCGGGCGGTGGCCACGGACGCGTTTAGGTGCGCAGGTACGATGGGCACGTGAGCGCCACCGACGAGGCGTCCAAGGAGCAACGGACCCTCCTCGACGCCCTTCGCGAACGCATCCCCTCGAAGGTCGACCGCGCGCAGGTCGACGCCGTCACCTCGTTCGCGCAGGCGTTCACGCGCAGGCTCGCGCCGTCGGACATCGCCGATCTCGAGATCGACGAGCTCCTGGGGATCGTTCTCGGCGCGTTCCGTCTCGCGGACAACCGAGGCTCCAGCGAAGTCGCCGTCCGCGTGTTCAACCCGACGATGGGACTGGACGGCTACCAGACCCTCGGCAGCGTGCTCGAGACGAACACGCTCGACTCGCCGTTCCTTCTCGACTCGGTGAACGCCGAGCTCGACACTCGGGGACTCACCCTCCGTCGCGTGATGCATCCCGTGATCGGAACCGAGCGCGACGCCGAAGGCCGGATCAGACGCGTCGTGCACGTTCGCGACGCGCAGACGCGAGAGTCTGTCATGCACTTCGAGATGGAGCGGCGTCTGTCGACGGCGGAGGCGGCGGACCTCGCCGAAGCCGTTCACAGGATCCTCGGCGACGTCGGTCTCGCCGTTCGCGACTTCGACGCGATGAAGGCGGCGCTGCGCGGCATGATCCAGATCGCCGAAGCCGGAGGGCCGCTCTACGGCGACGACGAGATCGCCGAAACGGTTGCGTTCCTCGAGTGGCTCCTCGACGAGAACTTCATCCTGCTCGGCTACCGCGAGTACGACCTCATCGATCTCCCCGAGGGAAGAGCGCTCGTCACCGCGGAGCGAAGCGGTCTCGGCATCCTGTCGAAGAGCGGTTGGTCGGCCTACGGGCGGCCCGTGCTGCTTTCGACGATCGAACCGAATCTGCGCGCCCGGATCGAGGGCGGCGATCTGTTGATCTACTCGAAGACGAATCGTGTCTCGACGGTTCATCGGCGTGCGCGGATGGACTACATCGGCGTTCGCAGAGTTGCGCCCGAGGGGCGGATCGTCGGAGAGAGCCGCCTCGTCGGCCTGTTCACGTCGAAGGCGTACGCGGAGCCGGCGAGCAGGACGCCGCTGTTGCAGCGCAAGCTCCATCAGATCCTCGAGGCGGAGGACCTGTTCGAGGGGACGCACGACTACAAGGCCGTGATCGCGATCTTCGAGAGCTTCCCCAAGGACGAGCTGTTCGCCGCGACTGCCGAGGAGCTCCGTGTGCAGATGATGGGCCTCCTCCAGTTGCAGGAACACCAGCAGGTCCGGCTGTTCGTCCGGCGGGATCTGTACGGGCGGGGCGTGTCCTTGCTCGTGGCCTTGCCCCGCGATCGATACAACGCCGACGTGGGCCGCCGGTTGCGGGAGCTGTTCCTGCGTCGGTTCGACGGTTCGTCGATCGACGAGCACGTGCAGTTCGGCGAGAGCGGGCTTGCCCAGCTGCACTACGCGGTTCACGTCGCGCTCGGCGAGGTGCCCAAGGTCTCGTTCGACCAGCTCGAGCGGGAGGTCGTCGAGATCGCGCGGACCTGGGACGACCGCCTGGAGGAGCGCCTCGCCGAGCTGCACGGCCCCGAGGGCGCACGTGTGCTGCTCGATCGGTGGGCGCACCGGTTCCCCGATTACTACAAGTCGACGACGCCTGTCGCGCTCGCGGTCGAGGACATCCTGCGGTTCGAGGAGCTCGAGGCGAGCGACCGGACGTTCCTCGTCGGACTGGCCAATGAGACCGACGACGGCGAGACCCTCACGCGCGTCCGCCTGTACAAGGCCGGCGGCAAGATCCAGCTCTCCGACTTCGTGCCCACGCTCGAGTCACTCGGCCTTCGCGTGGTCGAGGAGTGGCCGACCCACCTCGAGGGCGATCCGACCCTCGGGAGCGAATCGATGGCCCGAAAGGGCCGCGAACGCTACCTGCACGACTTCGGCGTTCTCGGTTCGGACAACCAGCCGCTCGATGTCGAGGAGACCGGAGACCGCATCGCCGAGTCCATCGAGGCGGTGTGGAACGGCGAAGTCGAGTCCGACTCGCTGAACCGCCTCGTCGTCACGGCGGGTCTGACATGGCGACAGGTACAGATCCTCCGTGCGTATCGGAAGTACCACCATCGGGTGAATGCGAGCTTCCCCGTGGAATACAAGAACGAGGCGTTCGCCGCCCACCCGCACATCGCGGCGAAGCTCGTCGCGCTGTTCGAGGCCAAGTTCGACCCTGCGCGTCCGGGCGATCCGAAGGCGCTCGAGAAGATCCGCGAGGAGATCGTCGCCGACCTCGACGCCGTCGTTTCGCTCGAGCAGGACCGGATCCTGCGGAACGCGCTCGGCGTGATCGACGCAACCGTTCGGACGAACGCGTACAAACCGCGCGCGACGACGCTGTCGTTCAAGTTCCGCTCCGGCGACGTTCCCGAGATGCCGAAGCCCACACCGCTCTACGAGATCTTCGTGTACTCGCCGGAGATGGAGGCGATCCATCTGCGCGGCGGGAAGGTCGCGCGCGGCGGAATCCGGTGGTCGGACCGCCGGCAGGACTATCGCACCGAGGTCCTCGGCCTGATGAAGGCGCAGATGGTGAAGAACAGCGTGATCGTTCCGACCGGATCCAAGGGCGGATTCGTCTTGAAACGTCAGCCGGAGGAACCGGCGGCGCTGAACGCGGAGGTCACCCGGCAGTACATCCGCTTCATGAACGGGTTGCTGGACCTGACCGACAACCGCGTCGACGGGCGCGTCGTGCACCCGGATCACGTCGTCGTGCACGACGAGGACGATCCCTACCTCGTCGTCGCCGCCGACAAGGGAACGGCCCGGCTGTCCGATACCGCGAACGCGGTCGCAGCCGAGTATGGGTTCTGGCTGGGCGACGCGTTCGCGTCCGGGGGATCGGCGGGGTACGACCACAAGAAGCTCGCCATCACGGCGCGCGGCGCGTGGGAGTCGGTCAAGCGGCACTTCCGCGAGATCGGGACCGACGTGATGAATGAGCCGTTCACCGTCGTCGGCATCGGCGACATGTCGGGCGACGTGTTCGGCAACGGGATGCTCTATTCGGAGCAGACCTGCCTCGTCGCGGCGTTCGATCACCGGCACGTGTTCGTCGATCCGACGCCGAACCCGGCAGTGGGGTATCAGGAGCGCCGGCGCCTGTTCGACATGCCGACGTCCACCTGGGAGGCCTACGACCGTTCGAAGATCTCCCCGGGCGGTGGCGTGTGGCCGAGAACGGCGAAGTCGATCCCCATCTCCCCGGAGGCGCGGCTGGCGCTCGGCGTCGACGTCGACAAGATGTCGCCGGACGAGCTGATCCGTGCGATCCTCCGCGCTCCCGTCGATCTTCTGTACAACGGTGGCATCGGCACGTACGTGAAGGCGTCGTCGGAGTCCAACGCCGACGCGGGCGACCGCGTGAACGACGCGCTCCGCGTGAACGGGAACGACCTCCGCTGCCGCGTCGTGGTCGAGGGCGGCAACCTCGGCTTCACACAGCGGGGGCGCATCGAGTACGCGTTGGCCGGCGGGCGGATCAACACCGACTTCATCGACAACTCCGGCGGCGTGAACTGCTCCGATCACGAGGTCAACCTGAAGATCCTCTTCGGGCTCGCCATGCAGCGAGGCGAGCTCGGGCTCGAGGGTCGGAACGCACTTCTGCACGAGGTCGAACAGGACGTCGTCCGGCACGTGCTCTACGACAACTTCCTGCAGGCGCAGATCCTGTCGCAGGAGGCGGGCCAGTCGTCCGGCCGGATGGAGGCGTTCGACGACCTGATGCAGTCCCTCGAGTCGCAGGGCCAGCTCGACCGAGCGCTCGAGGCGCTGCCGGGCGGCGATGAGATGGCCGAACGTCGTCGCGCCGGTCGAGGCATGGCCCGACCCGAGCTCGCCGTCCTGCTCGCGTACGCGAAACAGAGCGTGAAGCACGCGCTGCTCGATTCGTCGCTCCCGGACTCGCAGTATCTCGAGCAGGACTTGCGCGCGTACTTCCCGCCGGCGGTCACCGAGCGGTTCGGCTCGCTGATGCCGGAGCACCCGCTCCGCCGCGAGCTCATCGCCACGATCGTCGCCAACGACGTCGTGAACTCGCAGGGCATCACGTTCGTGTCCAGACTCGTGACGGAGACGGGCGCGGAGATCGGGGACGTCGTACGCGCGTACCGCATCGCTCGGGACGTCACGAGGGCCGTGGACCGGTGGGAGGCGATCGAGGCGCTCGTGGGCACGCTCCCCCCTCCCGAGCTCGACGAGCTCATGAGGGGGGTCGACCGCCTCGTCGAACAGGTCGCGCGGTGGTACCTGCTGCACGCACCGGGGACGCTCGGACGGGCGATCGAGGCACACCGAGAGCCGTTCCGTCGCTTCGAGGAGTCGGTGGTGTCCGTTGCGCCGGACGCGTGGCGGCAGCAGCGCGAGCGAGAGGCGTGGAGCCTGATGGACCGCGGCGTTCCCGACGACATTGCGCGCCGCCATGTGATCCAACCGTTCCTCGTCCATGGCCCGAACGTCGCTACGGTCGCGCTCGAGCTCGACCGCCCGGTCGAGGACGTGGCGCGGGCGTTCTTCCTCGTCGGGGTCGCGGCGTACGTCGACTGGCTGGAGGGACGGCTCGACGAGGTCCACGCGTTGACGCGATGGCATCGGTGGGCGTTGCAGGCGGTCGAGGACGACCTCGCCTCGGCGCGTCGCCGCTTGGCCGAACGCGCGCTCTCGAACGCCGACGGTAGGTCCGTGGACGAGGCGGTGGACGCGTTCATCGCCGAGCGGGAGGACACGCTCAAGCGCCTTGTGCGGTTCATGCGCGGCCTCGAGCTGGAGGAGACCAGCGATATCGCCGCCGTGACCGTCGCCGTGCGGCAGATCCGAACGCTGGCCGGCTGACCGTCGCCGGTCGAAGCGTCGGAGCCGGTTGTTAGCCTCGACGCATGGAGCCTTCGGTCCAGCCGTTCCACTGCGGTCTCGATGATCTGAGCCGGGACGTGCTCGACTTCGAACGCGCGTGGCGGCCGTCCGGACGGTCCAAGGAACGGGCGATCAGGGAGTCGTTCGGTATCTCCCCCACGCGATACCACCAGGTCCTCGTGCGCGTCGTGGAGTCGGCGGACGCGCTGGCGTACGACCCGATGCTGGTCGGACGGCTCAGGCGGCTCCGTGACGCGCGAAGACGAACGCGGCTCGCCCGGAGGCTTGGGCGGTCAACCACTCACGGGTAGGATGGGCCGGCACGAGCCCCCGACCAACAGGAGCTTCTACCTCTCAATGGGAGCGAGCACGCTGAGGTTCGCGCTCATCGTGGCCCTGGTCGTCGGGGGGATCGTCCTCATCAATCAGGCGTTCCCCGAGGCATCTGAGGACACGTCGGTGCCCCCGGACAACGGCATCGGGACGACGGATAGCCCGTCGCCGACGTCGTCACCGGATGGCGACGACGAACCGTCGAAGCCGACGCCGAGTCCGACGGTGCAGGACACGGTGATCGCCGTGTTCAACGGCGCCGGCGTCAGCGGGCTCGCCAGCAACACGCAGGACGAGCTCATCGAGCGGTTCGACTTCGTGGCCGGCCAAGAAGCGGCCGACGCGCCGGCACCGGTCTCGGTCACCACGCTGTACTGGCGGGCGAGGCCGGACGAGATCGAGGCCGAGTACATCGCGAACAAGTTCTTCCGCCGGCTCGACGACGTCGTCATCGCTCGGCTCGACCAGAGCGCGGACGTCGATCCGTCGGTTCAGGTCGCGATCTATCTCGGCACCGACTACGCGCAGAGCCTCAACGACTGATCTCGGCGCGTTCCGGGCGCGCGCCGGCTCGGGCGGGATCGTCCTCGACTTCGACGGCACGCTGTCCGAGATCGTCGCGCGACCCGAGCTGGCGCGTCCAGTCGACGGTGCTCGCGACGCGCTGGCTGCCCTCGCGGCGCGGTATCACCTAGTCGCCATCCTCACGGGTCGCCGTTCGGAGGAGGTAGCGCGGCTCATCGACGTGCCTCACCTACGGTACGTCGGGCTGTACGGGATGGAGGATGAAGCGCCCGAGCTCGTCATGGCGATCGTCCCGCTCGTCGAGTCGGCCGCCGCGGAGGTGCCCGAGGCATGGGTCGAGGACAAGGGCGCCTCGATCGCCGTTCACTACCGTCAGGCGCCGGATCCCGTCGCCGCGCGTCGGACGCTGGCCGTTGCGCTGCAACGCGTGGCGACCGAGGGCGGGCTCGACCTCATCGAGGGAAAGATGGTGATCGAGCTCGTGCCGCACGGCCGGCCGATGAAGGGTGACGCCGTCGAACGGCTCGCCGGTCGAGACGATCTCGGCGCGGTGCTGTTCGCCGGTGACGACCGCGCCGACGTCGACGCGTTCGTCGCGCTCGATCGTCTCCAGAGCCGTGGCGTGATGACGCTCCGTGTCGCCGTTCGCGGTGACGAGACGCCTTCCGAGCTCCTCGACGCCGCAGACGTCGTCGTCGAGGGGCCGCGCGCGCTCGTCGAGTTGTTGGTCGCGCTCGCGTAGATATCCGGTGGGCTGGTCAGCTCGCTCGCGCGTGGGTTCCGGCCGCACCCGCGGCCGCGACCCGCCTCCCCTGCACCCGCTCCAGATCCTCGAGCTGGGATCTCACCCATCTCGCCGCAGTGTTCGACAGCACGAGTCGCGACAGCCCGCGCGCGCGTCTCGTCCGTTCGTCGATCGGCATCTCGAGGGCAGTCTGCAGCGCCCTCGACATCTCCCCGAGGTCGAACGGGTTCACGCCGATCGCATACCGTCCGAGCCGCGCGTGGGCGCCGGCGTTCCGCGACAACACCAGCACCCCCTGACGTCGGTTCAGCACCGGCCCCTCCATCGCCACGAGGTTCATGCCGTCGATCACCGGGTTCACGAACAGCACGTCGTACAGCCCGTACGCGGCGAGCGCGCCGATGTAGTCGTCCCGGAGGCGAACCTCGATCGGCTTCCAACCGTCCTCCCCGTACTCGAGGTTGATCCGGGCGGCCTCGGCCAGGCTCAGCTCCGCGTACTCCTGGTACTCGGGAACGTCCATCCGCGACGGCGACAACATCGCCAGGAAGCGGACGCGCGTTCGCCACGACGGCGCGCGCTGCAACATGAGCTCGTAGGCCTGGAACCCGCGAACGATGTTCTTCGTCAGCTCCAGACGGTCGACGCGCAGGATCATTCGGGCGTCGCCTCGCCATCGAGTGAGCTCCCGGCGCCGTTCGCGCACCTCCGCCGTCGATGCCGTCTCTCGCATCGCGCGTCCGTCCACGGAGATGGGGTGGATCCGAACCGCTACGTCGCGTCCGTCCGACGTGATCCGTGCCCGCGCCAGGTCGACGCGCGTGCCCGCGACCTGGCGCGCCGAGAGCATGAAGTTCTCGGCCCACGCGTGGGAGTGGAACCCCAAGACGTCGGCGCCGAGCATCCCGCGCAGCAGCTGGTCGCGCATATCGGCGGGGAGCATGCGGAAGTAGGTCGGGCCGGCCATCGACGTATGTGAGAAGTGCGCGATCAGCGCGTTCGGCCGGAGCTCGCGAAGGAATCGCGGAACGAGCGCGAGGTGGTAGTCCTGCACCAGGTACGCCGGTTCGCTCCCAACTGCCTCGCCCTCCTCGGCGAGCGCGCTAGCGAAGCGGCTGTTCACCTCGACGTACTGTGCCCACGCTTCCTCGATGTCGTCGCCGAACGCAGGCGAACGAACCGTGTCCCACAGATAATGGTGGGCGAACCACAACACGCCGTTCGAGATCTTGTTGTAGTAGCCGTCGTAGATGTCGGACGGGATGTCGAGGTATCGGACGCGGTATGTCGCGCCGAACGCTCCCATGTCGACCTGACCGCCGTCCGAACGCGCCACCATCTCGCGGTCGCCATCCGACATCGCGGCTGCGACCCACAGCCCGCCCGCGTCCTGCAACGCGCCGAGCAGCGCGGTGACGAGGCCTCCGGAGCCGCGCTGCGCATCGAGCTGCCCGTCGTGCCCGCGCTCGAAGGTCACCGGCCCTCGGTTCGATGCGACGATCAGCGGCGGCCAGGAGGTCATGCCGCCAGCCGCCCTAATAGGTGGAGGTGATCCTCGAGCTCCCGAGTCGTCAGGAACCGCGCGCGAACGACGCTGCGAGCCGCTTCGCCCATCCGCTCGCCGAGGTTCGGCTCCTGCAGAAGCCGAATGATCGCGTCGGCGCAGGCGAGCGTGTTGTCGACCAGGTACCCCGTGACTCCGTCCTCGATCTGCAGCCGGATCCCCCCGACGTTGCCGCCGACGACGGGCTTGCCCTTCCACATCGCCTCGGCGACGACCAGGCCGAACCCCTCCCGTAGCGACTTCTGCACGACGACGTCGGCGAGTCGCTGAACCGCGTTCACCGTCTCGTCGCCCACGCCGTCGAGGTTGGTCAGAAGGTGGATGTCGGGATCACCCCCGGCGTGCTCGTTCGTCAGCTCGAGATACCGCATCCCCTCGGGATCGTCGTGGGCGAGCGAGCCGATCATGACGAGCTGGACGCCGGGGACGTGCTTCCGCACGAGCCGGACCGCGTCGATCACGCCGAGGGGGTCTTTCCACGGATCGAACCGGGAGACCTGCACCACGAGTGGTCGGCGAGGGTCGATCCCGAGCGTCTCGGCGGTCGAGAGGATCGACGCTGGGCTGATCTCGGCGTTCTTGAGGCTGAGCGGATCGATGGATGGCGGTATCGGTGCGCGAACCGGCCGCGTGATGTCCGACTGGACGAACTCCTCGGCCGTGAAGATCACCGCGTCGTACCGGTCGACGATCGGCTGGAAGAAGTCCCACACCGGACGGAACGGCGCAGACAGGTCGATGTGGCACCGCCACAGCCACCGACCCGATCGGCCGCCCTCCTCCTCGATCGGCCCGAGCAGCGCCGCCGGCTGCGGGT
>OBLS010000575.1_pt1 | contig 13592 bp, 13 predicted proteins | sample 1519901 | NCBI WGS metagenome assembly OBLS01 (sample SAMEA3113585, study PRJEB22503) | soil metagenome | reverse complement strand
AAACTCGGATGTCTTTTACAATCCCTTTATAGTATTACATGAATTTTATCATCATATAAGGACAAAAGGAGGTATACACAGGGGATCTGAGAAGAACGCTAACATGTATGCAAAAAGTTTCATTGACACATACAATAGGATAATTAAGCAGATAACGGAACCACATTAGAAAGCAAAAGAAAGAAAAAAGAAACAAGCAATACAACTTCAAGACACTCAAAGGTTGGTCACAAGATTGAAATGCTAAAGGTGGTATTGTATCTGGTGAACAGAAAGCGGCAGGCAATAGTAGCGAGATATTACAGCAGCAACAATACTATCGAAAGCTTCAACCAAACATATGGACATGTATCCTCAATCACATTATGAAAATGGTAGTAGCATCTATTACCTTAGTAATGACACCGTGTTGTTCTTCATAGAATATGAATGATACAACAAATATGATAGTAGCCCTCATAGTAGTCAGCATACTATCAACCGCAGCTATCACCAAAGGGAGAAATAGAGATGCATAAGTTGAAAGTAGATATGATCTAAAATCTTTGTCAACTTCGAGAGATACTACTTACCAACGGTTGAGTTATGATCGATAATTCCTCTAAATGTTTTTAGTATAAAGATAGATATGCTTCAGCATGTCAATGCCACTACAGACTGAAGAAAAGAACATCAACATTGTACGGCGTTCGATAGAAGCCCTAAATACAGGGGATGTAACCAAGGTTTCTGAATTTATACATCCTAATTATTTTAACCATGAGTCCCAAGCTAGCCCCGAGCGAGCAAAACTTCGTGGTCCTGAGGAGTTTATTGATACGGTCAAGAAGTTAAGAGCGGCATTTAGCGACCTGCATTATGAAGAACAGGAGAGTATTGCTTCAAATGACAAGGTTGTATTGATAATGATAGTCACAGGTAAGCACACGGGGGACTTCTTTGGCATTCCTCCAAAAGGTAACAACTTCTCATATCAAGCAGCGCATATTTCCAGAATTGCAGATGACAAGATAGTGGAACACAAAGCAATTCGTGACGAGCTGAGATTTATGATGCAGCTTGGTGTAATCGGCGCTGCATCGCTGCAGTATGAGCCTATCATTAATGCTTGGAAGGGGATGATGAATAAGCGTACGTGAGCATCCTAGTTCTGTACAACGTTTTGTACGATGGTCAATCGAAAATAGAGGGACTATCTCAACGTCAGCCCTCTAGAAGCGCTCCGGATGGGAAATGCAATAAGTGTAGACAAGTGCCTTGCTTAGAAAGCTGCTGTTGCTGCTTCTGAGCTAAGGTCATGGGTTCAACTCCCACCCGGTCCATTTTTACCTGCTACAGAGGGAGTTTCTCAAAGAGCTAACCTTTCTTATTATTAATTTAACAAGGAATTTTTATTTAATGCACATGCTTTCAGAAAATGATATGAACAACGATGAAAAAAGAAAAGCAATCAATAATATCAACGATAATACTACTATTTGGACTAAATATGGCGTTGAAGATGAAGGAAGAAATAATACAACTGCAGAAATGTATGAGCAACATCTAGTTCCAGCAATGTTTGAGCCCTTCGCCAGAGATCTAATCCATTTATGTAATATCAGGCGCTCTGATAAGATACTTGATGTAGCTTGTGGAACTGGTATAGTGTCCCGTCTTGCTATTGATTATGTAGATGTGATTGCAGGAAAAGTAGTGGGAGTTGATATCAATCCTGTGATGTTGAATATGGCACGTCATTGTTCTGTTGGAACGGATATAGACTGGAATGAAGGGTCTACCATGTCATTGCCATTTCCAAACGAATTCTTTGATTTGGTGGTCTGTCAACAAGGATTACAATTTTTCCCTGACAGGATTAAAGCATTAGGAGAAATGAACCGAGTTCTTGTCGGAGCCAAGGGTAATAGAGACAAGGACCGTAGCTATGGCAGATTGGTTTTAAGTGTGTGGACGTCTATTAAAGATAGTCCGGGTTTTTCTATACTTAAACGGTTATTGCAAGAGACAATCAGTCATGAAGCAGCAACAATAATGCAACTCCCTCACTCACTTCCAGACAGCTCCGAGTTAGTTTCTCTTGTCAGAGCTGCCGGATTTAGTAATATCTTGTCTAAAGAAGTAACTAAAACAATATCATTTCCTTCGGTTGAAGAATTTGTTGTTGGATTCACAAATGGATCGATGTTAGCCAGTTACTTCTCTGATAAGAAGAAGGTTGATGATATTTCACGGAATACACTATTGAACCTTGCTAGCCGTGAACTATCTCAATTTGTCGATAAACATAGTCGAAAGTTGTCATTTCCTCTCAGCACTCGTCTTGTTTTTGCCAACAAGAATTCATAGAAATTTAGATACTGATTCAACTCCTTCTCTATCCTACACCTAGTTCGCTGATTCAGACAAAATCTATTGTTAGTATTTAGTGGTGTTGAAACATGCTGTACAGCCCTTATTAGGTTCTATTCAATACTTATGTCAATTCTGCTTTACTGCTTCGAGCAATTGTGTAGCTGCATTTCACAAGTCAAACAGATGATGGTCAAAGTAGAGGGATTGAAGGAAGAGGAAGAAACATAGGGTTGACGACTAAAGATTAAGAGCCATAAGAAGACAAGAACAAGAAAAATTAGGGGTGTATATACGTCAGCAGCAGCTGCAACATAGACTCTAATTCACGTCTACATCCTCTGCTGACCTTATGTCAGTTACACATATAGCTTCCAATCCATCTTCTTCATCAAAGACTGGGTCTAATTTGAATGAAATAACCTCAGATACAGCTTCGCCCAGCGTCATTGATAGTGGTTCGCCAGTTATGCTGTCCCATCCTTCAAATTCGTCAGTTGGTACATCGCTGATCGTTGCGATGTTATCGTCAATTCCCACCTCTCCAGGAGACTGCCAAGTGATGTCTACTAATCCTTGATCTTCCCCACACTGCTCCATATCGCCAAGCTTCACGAAATGGTTATGCCAGATTGGATCCTCAATGAATCTCTGAGCTTCGCTATCCAGTACTCCTGCGTGTGTAGTAGAAACTAGGATTGCATCCCCATCCTCTGTGAGAATTCCATAACCAAATGCTCCTTCGCTTCCATCGGTTGGAATTTGTAGTCCTTCGACGTCCAATTCAGTCGTGAGTTCTTCATCATCATCGTCTACCGTAACTCTAGCTTTTTCTATAACTAGGAAGCTTTCTGCTACAGTTGCAAGAACAGGCGCTGCAAATAGTGTTCCAATAAATCCCGCTACTACAAGTAATCCCAGAGCTAGTCTTTGCTTTACTTCATTATTTCGTTGCTTTTTCTTTTGCGACTTATTCAATCTTATAAATTATATAATAAACTACTTATTTAAGCAGATCTCAAAAGCTAGGAATGCAATTCATAGGTGAATTTCACAATATTTTGGATATAGTTATTAAAATCCCAATTCCACATCTGCCCTCCTTTACATAGGGAATAAGGAGCGACCTAAGAAAGTTACTGCTGATGTGAGATCGTGGGTTCAACTCCCACCCGGTCCATTTCTTACTATTACAGAACTATGATATCATATTGGGCTGATTTGAATAGCTGTCGGACAAAACCTCTAGCAATGCCTTAGGTAAATCCGATAGAAAGAAGTTTTTGATGAGATGGTGTTTGAGAGTCCTAGGCTCTCAGCTTGCTCTCTTTTGCTGTACCACATGTAAGCCTTTATCCAATACTGATTATGTCTGCTCTACCGCTACGAGCAACTTATGGATTACATTTGTCAAGTTGAGCAGATAATTATCAAGATAAAAGGATTAGCGGTAGAAGAATAGGAAGGATACAACAACAAAAGTAGTAGAGAAAAGGCTACACGTTTTTGAAGACAAGAAGTAGAACAAGCGGTTATATCTATGATTCTTCAGAATGTCTTTAATACTAGGAAAGTTTGACGATAAAAAAACCAAAAACGTTTAAACTGCGAACAATTCGTGTACCCAAACAATGGCATCATCATCATCATGACAAGAACAACAAAAAAATAAACAGGTGGTTCATCAGTTCTTTGAGGCTTTCGATCGACATGATATAGAAAGTATGGAGCAGTTAGTATCGATCACTAACTACTCCCTTCACTTTTCCGGAATGCCTACAATGGATTGGAATGGACACAAGCAACTCATTGCTGCCATCATCACTGCATTTCCAGACATTCATCATGACATCGAAGACGTAGTGGCAGAAGGAGCAGATAAAGTCGCAATCCGTATGAATGTTACTGGCACTCATAAAGGAGAGTTCCAAGGTGTACCGCAGTCGGGCAAGAAAGGATCTATCACTTCGATGGATTTCTTTACTATTATTGATGGCAAATTTGTAGAACATTGGGTAACTGCAGACATGATGGGATTGATGCAGCAGATTGGAGCGATACCTGCTTCACCATCACCATCAGATGCTACTAACTAGCAGCGGTACGGCTCGCTCTTGATATGATGGATTAACATCCGCGTAGCATAGTAGCCAACAATAGTTACTGATAGAAGTACATGCTCGGATTACAAAAACGCTTGGGCTAACTAGAAGTGATGCTTTTATTATAAGACCATTCGCTATGAAGCTGGTGAAATACTTAACTTGAATGACAGTGAGTTTGTTCAAACTATGAGTATCAGTAGGAAATTTGATAGAATTATTCTAGCCATCTCCTTTGTGGCATTCGCAGCAGTCCTAGGAGTTATTTTTAGCATTAGCGCAGTCGATTCATTTGCTCAGACTGACTTGACAACTGCTGGTACTATCCCTGGTGAAGAAAGGAATGCTACTTTCGCCACCGCATCGCTGGGAAATCCATTTTTTGTAGAGCAAGGCAGAATCATAGGACAAAGAGTACTTGCTGTTACCCCACAACCCCAGTTAGAATTCAGTTTCATGGCTAATGCTAGTATCAACAATGGTGGCGGTAATGCTGTAATAAATGCAATAAATACTGGGACAAGCGTAAGCACACTCAATGCTGATGGAACATTTCGTGGTGAAGGACAGGGTATACTAAGGACACAGGGTGGTGACATGGCAACTTGGACCAATCAGGTAGTAGGGAACATCACTCCTGAGGGAACCATAATAACCCGCGGTGTAGGAATCTGGAGTACACCTTCAACAACGGGCGAACTAGGTTTTATGAATAACATGATAACTGTTTTTGAAGTTCAGATAGATAGAGAAGGTAATCTATCAGCCAGAGAATGGGAGTGGGGATGATAGGACAAAAAGCAAGTATGGCTGATATCTCTGGAACCTTGGGGGCTGGAGGCAATAGGATCTTGATCCAATGCATAATCTTTTTTTGATAAAAAACCGTATTGATGTTATGTTAAAAATGGTTGAAATGGATGAAAATGTGACACTTGCTGCACAACTAGAAGAACAGAGGAATGGGCAATCTGTAATCTTGATTAACAAATTCAATGTCAAGCCAGAAGATGTGGATAGCCTGCTCAAAGCTTGGGCAGCAGACGCAGCCTACCTAAAGCAGAAGTCAGGGTTCATCTCTACACAGCTTCATCGGGGCATTGGAGGAAGTTGCGTGTTTATCAATTATGCAGTATGGGAGTCTGTGGAGCACTTTAAGCAGGCGACCAGCGATCCTGCATTCAGGTCGGCGCTTGCACGTTATCCTGACAGTACTGTGGGATCTCCTCATCTCTTTAGAAAAGTTGCTGTTCCTGGAATTTGTGTGGACTGAATTGAGGCAACCAAACGAGGCTTGAAAACGCATGGATGGCTATGGAGAGCATATGCAAAAGAAAAAGAGTGGACCGGGTTAGGATTTGAACAGTTATGTTCTCTTTCTAATACTGCTTCCCATTTAGAGAAGAGATAGAACTGCCTTTACAGAGAGCTGGCTAAGGTCGTGAGTTCAACTCCCACCCCGTCCATTTTTACTACTATAGAGAACTACGGTATCAAATTGAGCTTGTTTTAGGCAATTGTAGGACAAAATGTCTTGCAATGCCAACGCCGCCGTAAGTGGCGCAGAGATTGAGAATTGTATAGAAACTTTTAGGAAGAAAGAGGAGCTGCACTTTTTGCACTTTCAAGCAACTTTATATTTACTTTGTTAATCAAAGATTCCATGCTCAATGGCTTTACGGCAAATTCATCAGCGCCATAATCCATTATCCTTGTCTTATGCTCAGATAGATTCCTGTCAGCCAAAACAAAGACCTTCACATTCCTGTTCATCCTCTTTGCATTTAGGATAAGCATAGCGCTTCTATCAGATGCTATCTTTCCATTCACTGTAATTGCATCGATTGTATCGCCTAGTTCTGCTAATTTGTCAATACATTCCTTGGCGGATAATGCTTGGTGAGTTTCATAGCCGCCTAGCTTAAAGTGATTGCGAATAAACGAGTTAAGTTCAGCGTCATCATCGCAAACTATTACATGCGGTATCTTATTTTGCATTTATAAGATTACTTGCGCAAGACGCCTTATTATGTGCAGTTAACGGATTGTTCTAGTACTTTTATTTATCATTTGTAGTCTCAATGAATCAAAACCGAATCATTTGAATGTATTGGACTCCCGAGCGTAATGCTCAGTATGGTAGTTATATGCAAGTTAGCAGGGAAGGGAGAGGGGCATTGTAGAATAGGAAGAGATTCTAGCTCAAGATGTCAAAGATCATTTCAAGTAGCAGTTAAGTTCTCTTTCTATATCTACCCCTTTAGCTAGGTAGAAAGAGCTCTGCCTTTACAGACAGCTGGCTGAGGTCGTGGGTTCAACTCCCACTCCATCATCTCTTCTATTCTCGCTAACTACGGTATTGAATTCAGCTCGCTTAGGAAGTTGTCGGACAAACTAACCAACATGTACACATATTCCTCCTATGTGGCTTTTCCTACCTGTTAACATTACTTTCAGTTACTAGCGCTCGTTTCACTATCCAGTTATTATAGCTGCCTTGTTAAGGGAAGTCCATAATGTTTACCCAACATCAAGTTAGATTATCTGCAATCCTCATAGTTATAATTCTCGCTTCTGGAGTATTTTTTAGCTTTAATTCGATATATGGCACTACGAATGTAACTGCTAGAATTGCTGAGCAGCATGCAATAGAGAATTACTTGAATAATGATACTGACAGCGCACCTTCCTCACCTTCAAGTTCTTCTCAAGTTTCTCCGTATGCTGGACAAGAAATAAGAAATATCAAATCACTTTCAGATAGTGATGTTCAGTCGCTTCGAAATGGCACAGGTGAAGCTTTCGGTGGGATGGCAAAGCTAGCAGAACTAAATGGTTATCCTGGTCCTCGCCATGTTTTGGATATGGCATCAGAGCTTCAATTGACTGACAGGCAAAGAGTGGAAATTGAGCTGATATATCAGAATATGTCTAACAAGGCAAAGAATATAGGAGTTGCAATTATCGCTCTTGAGCAGGATATGGATAGAGCGCTTGCTAACAAGACAATAACTGAAGAAAATCTCAAGTTAATGCTTGATAAGAGCGGGGACCTCTATGGTCAACTTAGATTTGTTCATTTATCTGCCCACTTGGACACAGTGCAGATGTTAACTGTAGAGCAGGTTCAAATGTATAACAAGATACGAGGATATGACAGCGGTGGTACAGACAACATCAGTAGCAGCAACGATAACAACACCAGCCACCAGCAACATTTAATGCGGTGAATTCATAAGTTCGAGTATTATTCCTATAATTGTACTTTGGTCGAGTGATACCATTAAGCTAATTCTTATTAGGACTGAAGAGATCTAGGACGAGACATTTGCATAACATCGGATTTGTGTTAAAGGATGGAGAAGGAGCACAGATCCACTTTCGAGGAACCAAAATAACCGTCAAAGTCTCAAAAGAAGATTCTGATGGTAAATATACAATGCTTGAAACGGTGCATCTGCCTAACGTAGGTCCTGCGCTTCATATCCATCCGAATGCTCCTGAAGCATACTACATACTAGAAGGCGAGTATCGAATCAGATGTGGGAAGGAACTCTATCATGCACAGCGAGGAGATTTTGTGTTTATTCCAAAAGGCATAGAACACAAATATCAATCTGGTTCAAATGGTGGCAAAGTGTTAATAATTTCTCCTGCTGGCTTGGAGAAGTACTTTAAAGAGATTGCAGAGACCCTCAGTATCAGTCCAATTACTTGGGAGTTGGAGCAGGAGATAGCTTGCAGATATGGACAAGAATTCCTTGAGAATCTGAAACATTGGGGGCAATAGGATGCCGCGGTATCTATTACGACTGAAGAACAAGAAAGCAATATGTTGAGATCTATTATTTTACACATATCAAGGAAATGGGAGAAATTCTTAATGCGGTTTGAAGAAGAGGAGAAGAGTACCTTTGGAACAATTTACCATTATTGATGCTCCCTCAATCTTGGGACTGCGACCGACTGGAGTAGAACATCTTCCTGAAAAACTTAAAGCAGCAGGTCTGATGAGTGAATTAGGGGCTGAATACGGAGGACGAGTTTCTCCTTTGCCTTATAGTTCAGAACGGGACAAATCAACACTACTACTTAATCCTAACTCGATCAGAGAATTCTCACTACAACTTGCCGACACAGTCAGTCTGGTGCTGCATAAAAAACGGTTCCCTCTGGTACTCGGTGGAGATTGCAGTATCCTTATAGGAAATCTTCTGGCGTTACGTCGCTTAGGAACATATGGACTATTCTTCATAGACGGTCATGCTGATTTTTATCAACCCCAAGCATCTCCCACTGGGGAAGTTGCTGATATGGATCTTGCAATTGTATCGGGTCGTGGTCCAAATGTTCTGACTAATATTAATGGTCTCAAACCTCTTGTCCGAGACCAGGACATTATTCTATTCGGTTATCGTGATGCAGAACAAGCGGCAAGCTATGGAAGCCAAGATGTTCGTGATACTAACATGCATGTATTTGAACTCCCTTACGTAAGAAAGATCGGAACGATCACCGCTGCCGCTTCGCAGGCTGTTGAAGTGCTGGTGAATGATGATGAACTAGATGGATTCTGGATACATCTAGATGCTGATGTCTTGGACGACTCAATCATGCCAGCGGTAGATTATCGCCTAGGTGGTGGTGGTTTAAGTTTCTCTGAGCTAAGTGAGCTCTTGAAGACTCTAGTTGCCTCTGATCGTGCGGTAGGAATGGATATTACGATCTTCAATCCCCTGCTGGATTTGGATGGATCAATAACACGAAGATTCGTCTCGAGCCTAGTTCAAGGCTTATCTTAAAAGAACAAAAAGAGTCCATGCTTCAACCTACTTTTTCGATCAAGACAACTGGTACCTAGGAGGAAAGATCTATTGAGCTAAGGTCATGGATTCAACTCCCACCCGTTCCACTTTTATCTATTATAGAATTACTGCACTATTTTGAGTTCATTTTCAGTAATTGTCGGACAGTACAGAATATCTTGCAATGCCAATGCCGTATCTTACCTTTGTCTGACGCCATGTCCTGATGCCTTACGCATACTATTCAAGATCTGCCATCATTGAGAGCTCTCTCTATAGATTCTCCAGTACTTCTAGAAACCATGTCTGTATGCGGATTACGTTTACTTCTTCGCTGCATAAATGATACTTCACGATGAGATTTATCCATAACATACAAAGAGCACATCATCTCAATAGTCACAACAAATGGGTTCGGTTCTAGTTCTATACCAGCTGCCTTGAACCTCTTTAAACTTGGAAGCAACAAGACTCCAATCAGAATAGCCATAAAGAAAGTTAGCGCGGCAACAACACTTGTAGCAAGAGTGGAGGGATAGCTAAAAGCAAGAATGACAGTAATTATTATAAGACTTGCTATAAATGCCATCACTATCATACCTAGGATCGATTTGAAGTCAAACCTCTTCTTACTCATTTTATTGTCCTTGCCTGTATTCTTGTTGTTGTCCTTGTGATCATCGCCAAACCACCAGCGGTACCAGTCTGACTCGCCTGCACCCTCCAGCCTCTTAATAGCGTCCCTAGCCTCAGAAAAGTTCCTGTTGATGTTTAAGCATGTCTCTAATTGTTTTTTGGCTCTATCGTACTTGTTTTCATTGGCATACAATATAGCCAAATGAAAATACGCCCTAACTAACTTGGGATTGGACTTTATAGCTTCGCGATAATGGTTCTCAGCATCCTCATAGAATCCCAATTCATAGTAGCAGTGACCAATACTCGTAGTTTTCTCGTCGCGAAAGGGGAATTGGTCACTTACTTTATTAAAATCTTCCAATGCATTAGTATAATCTTCAAGTGCACATTTTGACTGCCCCCTGAAGAAATAGGCATCTTCGTATTCTTTTACCTTTAATACCCTATCGTGACATTTGATTGCTTCATCGTATCTTTCTAAGTGATAGAGAGCCTTACCCTTTTGATTCCACGCATCGACAGACTCCGGATTTAACTCTATTGCTTTGTTAAACTGTTCAATTGCCTCATCATCCTTTTCCAACTGAGTTAGAACTAGCCCTTTGGCGAGCCAAGCATCTGCAAGATGTGAGTCTATTTCTATCGCCTTGTCAAAGCATTTTACAGCCTCATGATACTTTCTCAATTGAGTTAGAGCATGACCCTTACCATACCAATCAGTGACGTCCTTTGAACCTGTTTTTAAGTTCTTGTCGTAGCATTCCTTCGCCTTGTCAAAGCATTTTACAGCCTCGTCATGCTCTCCCAAATCCTTTAGAACTAGCCCTTTGGCGAGCCAAGCATCTGCAAGATTTGGGTTTATCTCTATTGCTTTTGCATAGCATTTTACAGCCTCTTTATATCTTCCAGAGTCCTTTAGAGCTAAACCTACATCCTTCCAAGCATCTGCAAGATTTGGGTTTATCTCTATTGCTTTTGCATAGCATTCTATGGCTTCATTGTTTTTTTCTAGCCTGCATAAAGCCAAACCCTTGTTGCACAAATAAATCGGTTTTTTTTCTATTTCTATCGCCTTGTCAAAGCATTTTACAGCCTCATGATACTCTCTTGATTTAAGGTGCCCTAGACCCTCCTGGAACAATGGTTCTGCTAGGCTAACATTGTCAGACGTGCCAGGTATCAATCAGTTGTATCCCTCTATGCAATAAAGCTGATTACTTAGCATACCTAAAAGCGCTCTATGATGTCAAAAGTCCACTTGTTATCAGTAGTTGGTTTCCTTATCTAGCTCATTTGACTTGTTCTCTAAATCCACGCACTACATCATCAGTAGAGCTTTATTCTTTCTCCCCGCCTATCTGCCAAACTACTAAGACTAAAACTTGCCACATACTTTTGTCTCGTTTTTACTGCCTTGACTAGCTTTTTCTCAAAGCTTCGCTTGATGGTACAGGGCATGCAGCATGCATAAGAGCGGAGTGGATGGAACTTGAACCGTACAGTTCTCTTTTCATAGACGCCCTTTAGATGATGAGATCAGCCCTTAAAGAAGGCTGGCGGAGGTCATGGGTATATAAGTAAAAAAGTTCTCATTCCCTATAAATTAGATATAATGCACTTCTACACCAAATAAAGTAAAAGATTCTAAACATCCCTAATAGAGGATACTATAGGACTATAGTCGTAATGAGACGTCTTAAAGACCAGATTCTAGCAATGAGTGTAGCCACCATATTGGTACTATATGCAAGCGGCTTAGTCATATCTGCTCTGACGCCAGTCGCTGCATTTGCAACCACTAATGACAACACTAATGACAACACTAATGACAACACTAATGACAACACTAATGACATTAACAGTGATGTACTGCTATTCCTGATTGACGTAGTAGAGTGCTTCACCGACAACGACGAAGAGTTTTCAGATGACGTACAACTATGCCTATATGGTGTTATAGATGATTACTTCAATGAAGACAACCCCAACAACAATAACGATGGTCAGGACAACAACATCAGCAGTAATGACAATAACAACAACGGCACCTCATCAGAAGAAACTTGAGAGATCAAGAATAACTCAATCAATAACATGGGCATGAATAAAAGATATCATGTCAAACCCTCTTCTTTTTCACCTGGTTATGATCTGATTTCATATAATGATAGAAAAAATTGTTCTTAGACTACTCTCTTCTTACGGACCGACTATGGCACAGCGAACAGCTCATCTAAAAGTAAGGATCTTTGAATCCTGAAAGATATTCATGAAATGATTGTCAAGAGTCAGAGCTTCAAGATATTGAAGGTTTGTATTCTCTTATAACCCGCTTCTTTATCCTTTCATTCAACTCATCCATTCTTGATTGCAACGCCAATAGGCAAAACAATCCTTTGGATCTTGCTCCCATGGATGAATTTCCTTTTTTCTTTTTACAATGTTTATATTGTAATACACGTAGTATGTGCTCAAATGAATTCCACTCGAAAAAGGAAAAACAGTCTTGAAGACGATACGAATAGCAGATGAGCTCGATGCATCCCCATAGTAGGACAGACGACCATGATGACAAAAAATTGACAATGAGAACATCAACAAAAACAATCGCAATAATGATGATGATAACAATAGACATATTAGCTCTAGTAGCAGTAGGAGCAACACCATTGACAGCAGTACAAGCACAAACAGAAGCGATGTCTACAACGATGACGACTACAATAATCGGCAACAACAGTACTAATACTACATCATCAGGAATAGAGCTGTCGCAACAACCCGTCTTACAAGAACGGACTAGAACTGTAAGTGAGACTCCAATAAACTATGCACACGTGAGCATAACATTCACTGGAAATGGCACGCTGGCTCTTCCAAATAACAACATAGACACTATTGTCAATTTCACAAGCAACGGTAGCGCACTTATCTCATTTGTGACACAATCTGCCCAGGGAACGGAGACCATCAGAACGCAAGATGGTGAGACTGCAACATTTACATTTTATGAAATTGTAAAGTTCAACCCTGCTACAAGGGAAGGCAAGGGGCTTATTACAGCTGAGGTTCATACAAACCCAACCGGCACGCTTGCACAATTGAATGACATGGTATTAGCAGGAATAGATAACATACAGCCAAATGGTGAGAGTAATGTAACATTATGGGAGTGGGAAAGCAGAATTAGTAATTTAGACATTGTTCCTGTGCAGGATATGAGTCGAGTCTCCAATGAAAACAACAACAATAACTAAGCTTCCACCACCAACTGATATACCATAGCCTTAAAGAAGGAACATAAGGCTCTCTTTTCTAATTCATTCACCAATCACGGAATTCCTGCAGGGATCACCTTTGGATAGCTACTGTAGATGGGATTTGGACGCGCGACCTACGGATATTATTTTCTTCTCCTCCTCCTTTAGAAAGTTTAGTAAACCGTTACTCACAAATGTTATATATCCTTGTTAATGAGATCTTATATGCTTCTAGCAGGCTGTGAGTATTATTATGTTGGAGATTGTTGATGAGACGACAGAGGTATTAACAAACTCTGAGGATATAGATAGGGTGATCCATCAGACTTTCTCTAATATTTCCCATAATTACGGTACTTGTATTGATACTTCTGGTCCGGCTGTGGTAATGAGTATTGAATCAATGAAGAAACGCCTTATTGTTGCTCATGCAA
>OBLS010000574.1_pt1 | contig 13604 bp, 13 predicted proteins | sample 1519901 | NCBI WGS metagenome assembly OBLS01 (sample SAMEA3113585, study PRJEB22503) | soil metagenome | reverse complement strand
GACGCGATCGCCCGGCTGGACGAGGCCGACGGCGGGTGGGACGTCTCCGTCTCGCTCGAGGGCAGCGGCGCACAGTGCCTGGCCGTCGACCCCTCCGACCCGGACACCGCCTTCGCCGGCCTCCGAGAGCACGGCCTCAGGCGGACGCGGGACGGAGGAGAGACTTGGGAGGACGTCGAGCTTCCGGAGCAGGGCGTGTTCTCGCTCGCGGTCTCCGCCGCCGACGGCGCGGTCTACGCCGGCTGTGAGCCGAGCCGCCTCTTCCGCAGCGACGACGGCGGCGATTCGTGGTGGGCGCTCGATGCGCTGCTCGACCTTCCCTCCCGCCCGACCTGGAGCTTCCCGCCGAGGCCCTGGACGTCGCACGTCCGCTGGATCGCGCCGAGCCCTCACGACGCGAATCTCCTGCTCGTCGGGATCGAGCTCGGCGGCCTCATGCGCTCGACCGACGGCGGCGAGACCTGGCAGGACCACCGCCCGGGGGCGCAGCCAGACGTCCACTCGCTCGCGTGGCACCCGCGGGAGCAGGGGCGCGCGTACGAGGCCGGTGGCGGCGGATCAGCCTGGAGTGACGACGGCGGCGAGACCTGGCACCCGGCCGACGACGGCCGCGACCGGAACTACACGTGGTCGGTGGCGCCCGATCCGGCCGACCCCGACGTCTGGTTCCTGAGCGCGAGCACGGGGCCCTTCGCCGCGCACGGCGGGCGCGACGCCCAGGCACGGATCTATCGGCGCGAGGGCGATCGGCCCTGGGAAGAGGTCGCCGACCCCGGACGCGCGATGCCGTACGCACTCGCGTTCGGACCGGACGGCCGCCTTTTCGCGGCGCTCTCGGACGGCCGCATTCTCGAAGGCGGCGAGTGGCAAGAGCTCGACCTCCGCAGCGACCGGATCTCGGAGCTCCACGCCCTTGCCGCGGCGGCTTGAACCGACCTAGAGCGTGGGTACACTCGGGACCTTGTACGCGGAGGCCGGTACGAGGGCGGTCTATCTCCGCCGAAAGCGCGCTGCCCGAAGGCGGCTTGTCTTACAGTGGTCCCTCGTCGGCGTCGGCACGCTTGTGCTCGGCGCCCTCGCCCTCGGCCTGATCTTCGCCGGGTCGCCGCAGAAGCTGCCGGAGGGCGCCAGCGTCTCGGGCCTCCCGGTCGGCGGGCTGACTACAGCCGAAGCCGTTCGGCGGCTGGAGCAGCGCTACGAAGAGATGAAGCTCGAGCCCGTCACCTTCACGGCGGGGCCGCGGCAGTATCGGGTACGGCCGAACGAGGTCGTCCTCGCAGTCGACTGGCAGGCGGCCGTCGAGACCGCGCGGCGCCAGGGTGACGGCTTCGCTCCCGTGCGCGGCCTGCGCCGGCTCGGGCAGCGCTTCTTCGGCGGCGACATCACGCCTCCGGCCCGCGCCTATGACGACCTGCTGAGCCACAAGCTCGCTGTGCTCGCCAGGCGGATCGATCGGCCCGAGCGCCAGGCGGCCGTCCGCCTGAAGGGGCTCCAGCCGCTGGTCGTCCGCGGCGCCACAGGGCGGACGCTCGACCAGGATGCCGCGGCCCGGACGATGATGACCTCGCTGATCGCCTTCGCGCGGGCACCCGTCCCGCTCCCGGTCGGAATCACGCAGCCCGACGTCAGCGCCGCCGACCTGGCGCCGGTCGTCTCGCAGGTCGAGACAGCCGTCTCGGGCCCGGTCCGGCTCGTCCGAGGCCAGACGCGCTGGCGCATGCCGCGGTGGCGGATCGCGCAGCTGCTCCAGCTGCCGCGCAACGGCGCCACGACGCTCGCGATCGGCGGCCCCAAGGCCGACGCCTACTTCGAACGGTTCCGCAAGAGCGTCGACCGGCCGCCGCAGGACGCCGAGTTCGTGGTCTCCGGCAGCTCGGTCGCCGTCAAGCCGTCGCTGCCGGGCCTCGGCCTGGATGTCGCCGCTGCGCGGAAGGCGATCCTCGCCGCCGCGCTCTCGCCGACGGCGCGGACGGCGCGTCTCGTCGTCGAGAGGACCGCGCCCGAGCGGACGACGCGCGAGGCGCGGGCGATGGGGATCACGGGGCTCGTCGCCGGCTACACGACCACCTACGGCGGCGAGCCGAACCGGCTGCACAACGTCCGGCTCGTCGCGCAGCTCGTCGACGGCGCGCTGATCGCGCCCGGCGCGGAGTTCTCGTTCAACAAGACGACGGGCGAGCGCTCGCCCGAGCGCGGTTTCCGCGAGGCGCCCGTGATCATCAACGGCGAGCTCCAGAACGGGATCGGCGGCGGTGTCTGCCAGGTCTCGACGACCGTCTTCAACGCGGCGTTCGAGGCAGGCCTCTCGATCACGTCGCGGACGAACCACGCGCTCTACATCTCGCACTATCCGCAGGGCCGCGACGCCACCGTCAACTACCCGGATCTCGACCTGCGGTTCCAGAACGACACGAACAAGTGGCTGCTCCTGCGTACCTTCGTCGGGGCTTCGGAGCTGACCGTGAACCTCTACGGGACGCCGGTCAACCGGCGCGTCGAGGTCGAGACTGCGCCGCTCGAGGTGACCGGAGCTCCGGCCGTCAAGCGCATCCCAAATCCGACGATCTGGGAAGGCGAGCGGAGGACGGTGGAGGTCGGCGAGCCGTCGCGCAAGACGGCGGTCACGCGCCGCGTCTACACGGCGGACGGCAAGAAGCTCTATGACACGACCTGGGCCTCGTACTACCGGTCGGAGCCGACGGTTCTCCAATACGGGACGAAGGAGCGGCCCGAGCCGCCTCCGCCGCCTAAGGACCCGCCGCCGCCTCCGAAGGATCCTCCGCCGCCGCCGCCGAAGGATCCGCCGCCGCCTCCGCCCGCGTAATCGCCTCCACCAGCCAGGCGGGCACGCGGATAGGCCGCATGGTCTTGGCGTCGACGCAGGCATGTCCCGTCCAGCCCTCGGCGACGAGCTCGCCGTTCCGTTCGACCGTGTACTCGTACCTGAAGCGGGCGCCGCGCATCTCGGTACACCGGGTGTGGATCACGAGCCGGTCGTCGAAAGCGACTGGCCGGAGGTAGCGGGCGTGGACCTCGGAGGTCGTGGCCTCGACGCCGGTGTCCCGCAGAGCCTGGTAGCCGCCGGCGAACCTCCTGAGGTACTCGACGCGTGCGGTCTCGAACCAGACGAGGTAGGCGGCGTGGTGGGCGACGCCCTGCGCGTCGGTCTCGGCGAAGCGCACGGTGAGCTCGAGCTGGAAAGGCATAGGCCGCAACTCTAGGAAGATTCTCGGCGGCGTCCGCTTCGACGTGCCATCTTTCGGCCATCGACAAGGCCGCGGAAGAGCGATTCGGGGAGATCGCCGCCGCGCTCGAGCGGCTCGAGCGGCGGGTCGCCGAGCTGGAGGCGTCCAGGCCTGCGCCGGCCGCCCGATCTGTCGTGCCTCGCGTGCCCGCCGGCAGGCCCGAACCTGTAGCGCCGCCGGCTGCGCAGCAGCGGGCCGCAAGGCGTGACATCGACTTCGAGGAGCTCTTGGGAGGGCGGCTGCTTGCCTGGGTCGGCGGCCTCGCCATCCTGCTCGGGATCGTGTTCTTCGTCGCGATGGCGGTGCGTCGGGGCTGGATCGGCGAGGAGCTGCGCGTCGTGCTCGCCTTCCTCGGCTCGGGCGCCCTCGTCGGCGTCGGCCTTTATCTCTTCATCAGCCAGGGCCGTACGCAAGCGTCACTGGCGGCCGTCGCGAGCGGGCTGGGCGGGCTCTATGCCTCCGATGTGGCGGCGACGAGGCTCTACGACCTCGTCTCGCCCGTGGTCGGCCTCGTTTGCGCCGGGGTGGTTGGCCTGCTCGGCACGGCGATCGCGATCCGCTGGCGCACGCGGCTCGTTGGAGCGATCGGGATCCTGGGGGCGCTGGCGTCACCGATCCTCGTGCAGGCAGAGACGTCGGGTACGACGCTCGCCTTCATGGCGATCGCCCTCGTCGCCGCCGTCGGCGTGCTCCTCTGGCAGCGCTGGGACTGGCTCGCCGCCGGCGCGTTCCTCCTGAGCGCGCCGCAGCTGGTCGTCTGGCTCGAGGACTCGTACGAGGACCGGCTGGGCCTGGCGCTCGCAGTCCTCGCCCTGTTCTGGGCGCTCTACGTCGTGGCGGCGATCGGCTACGAGCTCCGGGTCCCCGTCGCAACGTTGCGCGCGTCCTCCGCGATGTTGCTGCTCGCGAACGCGCTGCTCTTCGCTGCCGTTGGCTGGGTGATGCTGCACGAATCCGATCACGAGAACGCCGCGACCGGGTGGGTGGTCGTCGCCGCCGCCGCGCACGTGCTGCTCGGGGGCTTCGGCTTCCGTCAGCGCATGAGTCGCGAGATCGCAGCGATGGTCGTCGCCGTCGGGATCGGGCTCTCGGCGGCCGCGCTCGGCCTGGCCCTGGACGGTCCCGCGCTCGTCATCGGCTGGTGCGCCGAGGCTGCCGTCCTCGCCTGGGTGGCGTCCTCGACCAGCGAGCGGCGTGCGGTGATCGGAACGGTGGCATTCCTCACGCTTGCCGGCGGCCACATCCTGGCGATCGAGGCCCCGCCGGAGTCGCTCTACCGAGGCGTCGACGATCTGGCGGAGGCCGTGATCGCCCTGCTCGCCTTCGCGGTCGCCGCTCTCGTGTCGGCGAGGTTCGTGCCCGAGGAGACGACCGTCGGTGCCCTCGGCCGCCTCAGACCGCTGCTCCAGGCGGCCACGGCCGTCGCCCTCGTCTACCTCGGCTCGGTCGCGATCGTGGATCTGACCCGCGAAGCGGAGACGGCGGCAGAGCCGGGCCAGACGCCGCAGGTGTTGCTGAGCGCGTTCTGGGCGCTCGTCGGCTTCGGCTCGCTGCTGTTCGGCCTCCTGCGGGACGACCGGAGATTCAGGATCGCCGGCTTCGCGCTGCTCACGGCGGCGATCGCGAAGGTCTTCCTGTTCGACCTGTCCACGCTCGAGTCGATCTACCGCGTGCTCTCGTTCATCGCACTCGGGCTGCTGCTTCTCGCGGCGGCGTTCGCCTACCAGCGGATCCGGGCGCGGATCGTGGAGGAGGCGCCGTGAGGCTCGTGCTGGCCGCCGTGGCCGCGGCGCTCGCGGCGCCCGCCGCCGTCGACGAGTCGGACTTCCGTTGGGAGCGCATGGTTCAGGCGCCCAGCCAGGGGTTCGCGACCTTTGTCGCGGACGGCGCTCTCTTCGCTCATGCCAAGCCGGAGCTTGCCGACCTGCGGGTCGTGGACTCGGACGGTCGCCAGGTTCCCTGGCGGCGGCTGCCGGATCCCGCGCCGCGGGCGTCGAAGGAGGTCGAGCTGCTGAACGCGGGTGTCCAGGGTGGGGCGTTCGTCGGCCTGCTCGACCTGGGACCCACGAGGGCGGTCCGGAACCGCGCCGAGCTCGTGATGGCCAACGAGCGGGACTTCGTCGGCCGCGTGACGGTGTTCGGGAGCGACGACCGCCGGAGGTTCACGCGGCTCTCGACGACGAAGGTCTTCGACCTGCGAGGAGCGACGGCCGCGACCAGCACGACGCTCGTCTTCCCGCCGACCGATCATCGGTTCCTCCAGCTGCGCGGCGTCGGCGTCCCGCTGCCAGTGGCCGCGCGCGTCTACAACGCGCCCCGCCGACCTGCCCTAGGCCCCGTCGAGTCGGACGTCTCGATCGAGCAGCGTGAGCGAGCGACCTACGTCGGCCTGGACGTCGGGTACGAGCGGCTGCCCGTCGACCTCGTCCGCATCAGCACGACGACGCCTCGGTTCGACCGGCCGGTCGTCATCAGCGGTTCGAACGGTGAACGGGTCTTCCGGGTCCTGCAGCGCGGACGGATCCTCCGCCGCGAGGGAGTCGTCCAGCTCGACGTGCCTGTGGACGCAGCCCACCGGATGCTCAGCGTCGTGATCCAGAACGGCGACGATGCGCCGCTCCGCTCCCTGCGGGTCGAGGCTCGCGCGCGGCCGAGGGCGGTCGTCCTCGCCGAGGGCTCCGCGCCGCCGTTCCGCCTGCTCTACGGCAACCGCTCGGCGCGTGCACCGACGTACGACTTCGCGCGCCTACCGGCCCGCGAGCTCACGCCGATCGTGGCGGGACCGCTCGGCGCCGAGCGGGAGAATCCAGACTGGGAGCCGCCCGAGGACACGCGATCGTTTCTCGAGCGCAATCCACGGGTTGTGGAGGGGTCGCTCGCGCTCGTCGCCATCGCGCTCGGCATCGGAGGGTTCTTCGCGCTTCGGCGGCGTGCCTGAAGTCTCGCGGCTCGCCGAGCTCTTCCGCGAGCGTGGGCCTGCGGTCGTGCTCACCGGCGCCGGCATCTCGACCGAGAGCGGAATTCCGGACTTTCGCTCCCCGACCGGGATCTGGGCGCAGTACGACCCGGCCGAGTACGCGACGATCGAGGCCTTTCGGGCCGACCCGGTCAAGGTCTGGAGCTTCTACTCGCTCCGGTTACGCGTACTCGTGGAGGCCGAGCCGAACGACGGCCATGGGGCGCTCGCCGAGCTCGAGCGCGCGGGCCACGTGTCAGCGGTGGTGACGCAGAACATCGACGGGCTCCACCAGCGGGCGGGAAGCCGCGACGTGACCGAGGTGCACGGCTCGATCCGTACCTCTAAGTGCCTCGAATGCGGAGCGTCCTACAGCCTCGACGAGCTGCTCGCGCTCCTCGAGGGTGCAGAGGCACCGGCCTGCACGCGGTGCGGCGCGATCGTGAAGCCGGACGTCGTGATGTTCGGCGAGCTCATGCCCGAGGCCGCGATCGACCGGGCCTACGAGCTGGCGCGCTCGACCGGGCTGATGCTCGTCGTTGGCTCGGCGCTCGAGGTCTGGCCGGTGTCGCAGCTTCCCGAGGAGACGCGTTCGAACGGCGGAGCGGTGGCGATCGTCAACAAGGGGCCGACGTCCTATGACGGCCGTGCGGCCGTCAAATGCGATGGCGCTGCCGGCGAGACGCTCGGAGCGCTCGTTGGCGAGCTGAGCTAAGCCGCTGCGCGGCGGAGCGCGCGCTCCGCGATCACCGTTCGGCAATCGCGACAGACACGCTGCTCGACCTCGTACGGCACGCCCGCCCGCTGCCGGATCACGTGGGTGGTGACCTCGTGATGCCGGTGCGTTCTTGTCCTGCGGAGCATGTTCACTGTGCCTTCATTCGGCCAAACGGCCAGGTCGGTTTAATGGTTGCCCTCGAAATGGCGATGTCGATTTCGTGCTGAGACTCCAACTACCTGCGACGGCAGCTCTAGCAGCTTGTTTGGCAGTGGCGGTCGTCTTCACTGAATCCATACAAGCTTCCTACGATGGTCGGACGACGCGAGGGTGCTCGATAGGCACCAAGAGCCTCGTCACCTCGACCCGGTCGTACGCGGTCGACGTCCGTGCCGGTCTCACCTATGTCTTTCGGAGCCCGGGTGGACGCGCGTTCTCCCGCTTCGGCCGGTTCAACGTCAACGGTGTGCCGACGGTGTTCGCCGCGCTCGAGTCAGTCAGCCGGTGCAAGGCCGCGTGGTACCGCGTGATGGTGCCGTTGAAGCCGCACGGGCAGACCGGCTACGTCCGAGCGCAGGACGTCAGGCTTCGCCCGCTCCGGACGCGCCTCGTCGTCGACCTCTCCACGCGCAGGCTGACGGCGTTCGACCGGGGCAGGCCGGTGCTGAGCGCGAAGGTCGCGATCGGCGCGCGCTCGACCCCGACGCCGACCGGCCGCTTCTACGTCAACCAGCGCTTCCGTGACGACCCGCTGGGGCCCTACGGCTGGGCTGCGATCGGCATCTCAGCCTTCTCGGAGGTCCTGCACGGGTGGCCGCAGGGCGGACCGGTCGCGATCCACGGCACGAACCGTCCCTCATTGCTCGGGCTGCCGGTCTCGAACGGCTGCATCCGGGTCAGCAACGAGACGGTGAAGCGGCTCTGGCGCCTCGCGCCGACGGGGACTCCTGTCCAGGTGCAGGTATAGGGCCCCCGACCCGGGGTAAGGTTCCCCCGATGGCGAATCAGAAGCAGGACATCCTGAGCAGGCTCGCCGACAAGGGCGAGGGCGCGCTCTCCCGCGTCGCCGGCGCGCAGACGACGGCCCGGGTGGTCGAGAGCGTCACGGGCCTTCGCGAGCGGATGGATGACGTCCAGAAGAAGGTTCGTGGCCTCGACGAGCTCGAGAAGCGAGTCGCCAAACTCGAGAAGCAGCTCGCGGAGCTCCAGACGCCCAAGGCGACGCCGAAGACGACGCGCTCGGCCAGCCCGTCGGCGCGCAAGCCCTCGGCGACGACGCGCAAGAAAACTTCTACCGAGCCGGAACCCTAAGCCTGATCGCGCCGGGCGCGATTTCGAATCGAACCGGCGCGGTCCCCGGCTGCTCGCCGTCTAGCTGGACCGAGAGCGGGCTCGGCGTCGTGACCTCGACGACGCGACCGCGTAGCACTTCGGCCTTCGGGTGCGGAAGCCAAGTTCCCTTGTAGATTCGCGGCAGCTCCCGGATGACCTCCGGCTTCGTGGCGTCCTTGATCAGCAGCACGTCGAAGAGGCCGTCATCGGGCTCGGCGTCGGGCGTCGTCATCATCCCGCCGGCCTGGTAGCGGCCGATGCCGACGATCACGTCCTCCATCAGCCCGCTCCGCTCCTCACCGTCCACCTTGACGTCCAGCTCGACGTTCTTCCAGCTCGCGAAGACCATGCCGAGCGCGATCAGGTACGACGTCTTTGCGCCGAGGGCCTTCGTCGTGTGGTTCGCCTTCGCCGCGATGGCGCCGCTCATCCCGACGCTGCCGGCATTTGCAAACCAGGCCGTCTCGTCATGCTCCCCGACTCGATACGTGGCTCGGCCGAGGTCGAACGGGCGCGCCTCGCCCTCGTGCGCGATGCGGAGCGCGTCGACGAGCCGCTTCGGGATCCCATGTGTGCGTACGAAGTCCCTTCCGGTGCCTCGAGGAACGACGGCGAGCTCGACTCCCTCCCTGCCGGCGATGCCGTTGACGATCTCGTGGACGGTTCCGTCGCCGCCGAACGCCACCAGCAGCTCGGCGCCCTCGTCGGCCGCCTCCCGCGCCAGGTCTCCCAGATGGCCCGGGCGCTCGGAAAAGATCGCCTCGCCACGAATGCCGGCGGCGTGGGCGGCTCGTGCGAGCTCGGGCCAGCGCCGTCCCGTTTTGCCGTTCGCCGACGCCGGGTTGACGAGAAGGACGGTCTTCAGTGCTTGTCCGCGGCGGTGATGGTCCGCAGCGCCAACTCGGTCATCTGGTCGACGGCCGCCTTCATCTCCTCGTCCGAGATCCGCACGAACTCGCCCTCGACGACGACGTCGCTGACCGTGAGCAGGCAGCCGGCAGCCACCTTCCGGAGAGCGCCGATCGTGAAGAGGACGGCGGCCTCCATCTCGACCGCGAGGATCCCGCGGTCGGACCAGCGCGCGTACTGGCCGTCGTCGGGGTTGTAGAAGAGATCGCTGGAGACGATAGGCCCGACGCGGACGCTCTTGCCCGTCTCCTTGGCCGCGTGTACGGCGCCGTGGACGAGGCCGAAGTCCGCGGTCGGCGCGTGGGGCTCGAAGTTCACGAGCTTCTCGACCGTGCGGTCGGAGGGAACCGCCGTGACGGCGATCACGAGGTCGCCGAGCTGCATGTCCGGCTGGAGGCCTCCGCAGGTGCCGACGCGCAGGAAGCGCTTGACGCCGAGCTGGACGAGCTCCTCCATCACGATTGCCGCGGTCGGGCAGCCCATTCCCGTCGACTGCACGGAGACCGGCTTGCCCTCGAAGGTTCCCGTGTAGCCGAGCATCCCGCGCTCCTCGTTCCGCTGCACGGGGTCGTCGAAGAAGGTCTCCGCGATGTACTTGGCGCGGAGCGGGTCGCCCGGGAGGAGGCAGGCGTCGGCGTAGTCGCCGGGCTCGGCGCGGACGTGGATCGGCACGCGCGGGAGCCTATTGGCTCTGGAGCGAGCGCTGCGCCAGATAGCGGCGGTGCGCCCGGCGGTCGCGGACCGCACGCAGGACGAAGAAGCCGACGACGACCGCGATACCGCCGCCGATGATCGCACCGGGCAGGACGAAGTACGCGTAGCTCAGGCGGCTATGGGCGCCGGTCGGCGCTGACCCTGCCGCGGCGGGAACGAGGTCGTACGTCGAGACGACTGGGCCGCGGTTCCCCTGCGGCGGGATCGGAGCGAAGGTGGCGATGGGGAAGAGGCCGTCCACGAGCCACTTCCTCTGGATCTTCCGGAGATCGATCGTCAGCGCGACGGGCCCGAGCGTTGCGCGGTTTCGGGACGGCATCACGAGCAGGTCGACGTTGAGGTGGTTTCGCTGCGAGTAGTTGATCGTCCACCCGTGGAATTTCTTGCCGAGGGCGGGGTAGGGATAGACGGGGATGTCGCCGCGGCGCCAATCGTTCCGACTCGCCTGGCTCCGAAGATTCGGCGTCACGACCTCGTAGACGGCTGAGGGATTGCGCCGCTTGACGCCGTCGTTCATGAGCGTGTCGATCGTCTGATTGACGAGCTTGCGGTCCGCGCGCGTCAGGCGGACGGGCTTCTCGTGGGCGGCGATGTTGTACGCCTGCTCGTTGCTGAAGACCTCCGGCGGGTCCTCCTCCGCCTTGGGCAGCAGTGCGGCTCCTGCGAAGACGAGCCCGGCGAGGACGAGCGGGATCCCGATGGCGTATGCGAAACGCTTGCGCTTCCGCGGCGAGCGGAGGATTCCCGTCACCGCGCCACCGCCTGGGCTCGGAAGCGCTTCGTCTTCGTCCGGTTGCCGCAGACCGACATCGCGCACCAGCGGGACGACGAGTTGCGAGAGCGGTCGTAGAAGATCCAGCCGCAGACGTCGCGCGGGCAGGCCTTCAGCCGCGTCCAGTCGCCGGCCACCATTGCCGTGTAGGCGACTGCGAGGATCCGCCCGAGGGCGCCGTCGAGCGTCGATCCGTCCGCAGTCAGGCGCGAGGTGCCGTCACGCCCGAAGCGGACGGAGAGCCCGCCGGTCGAGCCCGTGCGGTCGAGCAGATCGAGCGCGGCGTGATCGGCCGCGAGCCCGACGTTGACGTGAAGCAGGTTGCGGAGCGCCTCGCGCACGGCGAGTGCGCGGCTGAGGTCGGCCTGGCTCAGCTGGGGCGCACCGGGGTCGAGCGCGCCGATTCGGATGAGCACATCGTGGAGGCACCCCGGATCGGCGAGCTCCTCGATGCCGTTCTCCACATCGACCGTGTTCACGAAGGCCTGCACCAGCCTGAGCGGCTCCGGGGCCGGTTCCCTATCTCCCGGATCGGGCAGCATGCGACCAGCGTAGCGAAGTTTGACACCACCGTAAAGGGTTAGATGGTTACGAGAGCAAATCGGCTGGTCGAACCGGATCTGGGCCGGGTCCTCGAGTTCTGCGCGGAGGATCCGATCGAGCGCGTGTACCTCGAGGAGGTCGCCAGGCGTGGCCCCGGCCGTCTGGTCGCGACCGTCGACGCAGGGGCTGTGACGGCGCTGTGCCACGTCGGCGCAAATCTCGTTCCGTCAGGACGCGGCTGTAAGGCCTTCGCGGACGTTGCGGTCGCCGCGCGGCCGAAGATGTTCATCGGAAACGAGCAGGCGGTGTCGGATCTGTGGGGCGCGGTGCGCACACGGATGCAGGTGCCTCGCGAGGACCGGCCGGGTCAGCCGGTCTTCGCGATCTCCGACGCGCCCGAGCCGGGCGTGACCCGGATCCGCGAGGCGACGCGCGCCGACTTCGAGCTGCTCCTTCCGGCCTGCGCCGCGACCCACGAGGGCGAGCTCGGCCTCGATCCGATGGCGGCGGACGCGGAGGGCTTCCGCCAGCGGACGTTGCAGCAGATCGAGGAGGGTCGCTCGTGGATCTGGTCCGAGGACGGGACGATCCTCTTCAAGGCGGAGGCGTCGGCGTGGACGCCGCGCGCCGTCCAGCTCCAGCAGGTCTGGGTCGACCCCGAGGTGCGCGGGCAGGGGTACGCGCAGCGCGGGCTCCGCGACCTCGTGCGGCTGCTGCTCGAGCGCGTGCCGCACGTGTGCCTCTTCGTGCGCACGGACAACCCCGCGGCGATCCGCCTCTACGAGGCGATCGGCATGGCCCGCGTCGGCACCTACCGCTCGGTCTTGTTTTAGGGACACTGATGGAGCGCGCGATCTTCGTCCGGCACGGCGAGAGCGACTACTCCGCCCGTGAGCTCGTCAACGGCGACCCGTCCGTCGTCGTCGGGCTGACGGAGGAGGGAAAGCAGCAGGCCCGCTGGCTGTACGACCGCCTCGAGAGCGAGCCGATCGACCTCTGTGTGGTCACCGAGTTCGGCCGCACGCGGGAAACAGCAGACCTGGCGCTGGGCGACCGCCCGGTGCCGCGGATCATCCTGCGCGACCTCAACGACCCCTTCTACGGCTCCTTCGAAGGCAAACCGCTCGCGGAGTACCGGAAGTGGGCCGGGTCGCACGGGCCGCTCGATGTCCCGCCCGGCCAGGGTGAGGCCCGAGCGGCGATCGCCGAGCGCTACGCACGCGGCTTCCGCGCGCTGCTCGCTCGCGATGAGGAGACGATCCTCGTCGTCTGCCACTCGCTCCCGATCGCCTTCGCGCTCGCCGCGGCCGACGGACGGAGGCCCTCGGCGAAGATGCCGCTGATCACGCCGGCGGAGCCGCACATCCTCTACGAGCCGAGCCTGCGCGAGGCCGCGGAGCGGATCGAGGAATGGGTTCAGGACCCTGTGTACCCGTGAGGAAGCTTCTGCTGCTCGCGGTCGGCCTCTGGGTTGCGAGGTGGGCAGTGCTCATGGCCGCCTCCTACCTGGAGCACCGGCGGCCACAATAGGGCGATGGACTTCCTCGAGCGCGTCGAGGAGCAGATCCGCCGGCACGAGCTGATCCCGGCCGGCGGCGAGGTGACGTGTCTCGTCTCCGGCGGTGCGGACTCGTGCGCGCTGTGGCACTCACTGCGCGAGCTCGGGTACGCGGTCTCCGCGCTGCACGTGAACCACGGTCTGCGCGGCGACGAGTCGGACGAGGACGCGAGGTTCTGCGCCGAGCGCCTCGGGGCCGAGGTCGTGGAGTCAGCGCCGGCCTCGACCGAGGCCGAGCTGCGCGACCTCCGCTACTCGTTCGGGACCGACAGGCCGCGCGCCACCGGCCACACGGCATCCGACCAGGTCGAGACCGTTCTATACCGGCTCGTGTCGAGCGGGAAGCCCGGCGGAATCAAGCCCAAGCGGGAGGACGGCGTCGTCCGCCCGCTGCTCGGCGTCTGGCGCGACGAGACGGAGGCGTACTGCGAGGACGTTGGGCTCCCGTTCCGCACCGACTCCACCAACCCGGAGACGAAGCGCGGGCTGATCCGCGATCAGATCCTGCCTCTGCTCCGCCGGCTCGACGAGCGAGCGGAGAGGAATCTCCTTGCGCTCGCCGAGGGCCGTCCGAGCCCGCTCGATGCGCTGACGGGGAGTGCCGTCGGCTCCGCACGGGTCGACCTCGGCGGCGGCGTGCAGGCCGTGCGAGAGTACGACCATGTCTGGCTCGAACGCGGCCCGGTGGACCTGAAGGGAGAGATCCGCTGGGGCCCCTGGAGAATCAGCTCGTCGGTTTCGGGCCTCAAGGTCCGGGGTTGGCGCGCGGGCGACCGGCTCGCAGACCGCTCGAAGAAGCTGCAGGATGTCTTCGTGGACGCCAAGGTTCCGCGCTCGCAACGGGAGGCCTGGCCCCT
>OBLS010000573.1_pt1 | contig 13605 bp, 15 predicted proteins | sample 1519901 | NCBI WGS metagenome assembly OBLS01 (sample SAMEA3113585, study PRJEB22503) | soil metagenome | reverse complement strand
CGAGCACGATCATGACCGGCCAGCGGGATCGAGGTGAGCGTGTAGCCGAAGAGGAAGGCGAGCGCGACGGCGAGGGCGACGGTGCCCCAGTCGCTGAAGCCGAGCGCGGTGCCGATCACCATGCCGAGCACCTCGCCGATCGCGCACCCGGTGAGGCAGTGCAGCGTGGCGGAGACGGCCATGCCGGTGAGCGCGCGCCCGCCGGCCGGTGGCGCGTGGTGGTGCGTGTCGTGGTCGCCGCCGTGCGCGGCGTGGGCGTGCGAGCTCACAGCCGCCTCACCCTCGCCGCATGAGACGGGCGACGGCCGCCATGAGCTCCTCGGTCTTGGCGGCCTGGTCGTCGCCCGTTGCGCCGATGACGCAGTGGCGTGCGTGCTCGTCCATCAGCCCGAGTGCGACCTTGTCCAGCGCGGCCTGGATCGCGCCGATCTGCGTCAGGATGTCGATGCAGTAGCGGTCGTCGTCGACCATGCCCTGCACGCCGCGGACCTGGCCCTCGATCCGCCGCAGGCGCTTCTGAAGCTGATCCTTCGTGGCGCTGTAGCCGTGGGTGACCGTGTTCATGCGCGCAAGTGTAGCGATACCCCAGAGGGGTATCAACGGCGAGCCGGGCGATCCGGTACGACTTCGCCACCCATACGGTGGTGAAGTCGCGACCACGTCGACGTGCCCGGACCCACCGGCCCGCGGGACGGTGCGCAGGCCCCGCTGGCAGACTGCGGGCCATGGAGTGGCCGGCGGTGCTCGCCTGGCGGATGCGCCGCCAGCAGCTCGCGGAGCGGGCGCCCGCGCCGCGCGCGCTCGACGTCGTCTCGCGCATCGCGGGCCTGCACGCGCAGCTGATGTCGAGCGCCGAGGCGTCGCTGCACGCCCGCGTCGACGCGCTGCCCGGCGACTACGTCGCCCGCGCGCTGTGGCGCGACGGGACCCTGGTCAAGACCTGGGCGATGCGCGGCACGCTGCACCTGCTGGTCCGCGACGAGCTCCCGGCCTACGTCGGCGCGCTCGCCCGGCTGAGGCCCCGCCATCACCAGCCGGCGTGGCTGCGCAGCTACGGGCTCACGCGGGAGCTCGCCGACGCCATGCTCGCCGCGATCCCCGCGGTGCTCGCGGACCGGCCGCTCACACGCGAGGAGCTCGCGCGGGCGGTCGCGGACGCGACGGGGGAGCCCGTGCTCGCCGACAAGCTCGCCGACGGCTTCGGCGCGCTGCTCAAGCCCGCGGCGTTCGCGGGCCGCCTCGTGTTCGCCGAGGGGGAGGGGCAGAAGGTGCGCTTCACCCGCCCGGACATCGAGCCGGCCGAGGGTGAGGAGGCCGCGCGGCAGGTCGTCCGCACGTACCTGGCCGCCTACGGGCCGGCGCCGCGCGAGCAGTTCCAGCGCTGGTTCGGGATGACGTCGCCCGCCGAGGCCGGCCGCTGGCTGCGCGCGCTCGGGGAGGAGGCGGTCGAGCTCGATCTCGGCTGGATGCTCGCGGCTGACGCCGGCGAGGCCGCCGCCGCCGAGCCGTCGGGCGCCGTGCGCCTGCTGCCGGCCTTCGACCCCTACGTCGTCGCGGCGCCGCGCAAGGCCGGCGCCGTCCTCGCCGCCGCGCAGCGCGCCCGCGTCTACCGGCCGCAGGGCTGGCTCTCGCCCGTCCTCCTCGTCGACGGCGTGATCCGGGGCGTCTGGACGCGCGACCAGGATGCGATCGCGCTCGAGCCGTTCGGCCGCCTGGCGGCGGCGGAGCGCGCCGCCGCCGCGGAGGAGGCCGAGCGCCTCGGGGCCACGCTCACGGTTCGACGGTGACGACGTCGCGGACGGACGCGCTCAATCCGTCGTCATCCGTCACCCTCAACCGGACGGTGAAGGTGCCCAGGGCGGTGTAGCGATGGCTGACGCTCGGGGCGCCGGTCGCGGACGTGCCGTCGCCGAAGTCCCAGCTCCAGCCGACGATCTGGCCGCCGTCGAGGTCGTCCAGCGACGTGTCCGTGAACGTCACGACGCCGCCGTCGAGCGTCAGCGACACGGGATCCGGCCCGAGCGTGAAGCCGACGGTGGGCGGCTCGGGGAGGTCGGACCGCTCCGCGGTCCAGTCCACGACGAGCTGCGCCGGGGCGCCGGCGCAGCGGCCGGTGATCCGGGCCCGGCCCGACAGGTTCGCCGCCAGCCGCCGGCCGGCGCGCCGCACGGTGCGCGAGACGGTGAAGCGCTCGACCAGCGTCGCGTCCACCCGCCGGCCGCCCGCGCAGCGCAGGCGCGTGGGGGAGGAGCCCGTGTGCGGCCCGCCGGACGCGCTGCGCGAGTAGCGGACGGTCGCGCGCGCCCCGCCCGGCAGCCGCTCGCGCAGCCGTACCCGGCACGGCGCGGCGCAGGGCAGGGCGGTCCACGTCCGCTCGACGGCCGTGCCGCGCAGCGGGCGGGCCGCGCCGTCGACCCCGACCACGCGCGCCTCGACGCGCCAGCTGCCCTCGACGGCGGGCGGGACGGCGGCGGCGGATGGCGCGGCGGCGGGTGCCGGGCCGCCGGAGGACAGACCCGCGACGGCGGTTGCGGTCAGCGTGGCGAGCAGGACCGGTGGGGTGCGGACGCGAAGCATCGGATGACCCTACTGCCCGGGCCGCGTCGCGCCGATTACTACTTGCGTATGTCCGTCCCGCCTCCCTCCGCCCCTCCGCCGCCCTCGCAGCCCGGCGCGCCCGCCGCGGCCCGCGAGTCGCTCTCCTTCGCCATCGAGACCGCGCGCGGCCGCCGCAAGCCGCGGGCGACCGACGAGGACCGGCTGCTGCTCACGGCGAGCGGCATCACGATCGAGCACGGGCGCGTCCTGCAGGCCCCGCTCGAGCTCCCGCTCGGCCTCGTCAAGGTGGCCTCGGTCGACCCGGGCCCGGCCACTGTCTCCGGGCAGTCCGGGCGCTTCCCGGTCCTGCGGCGCGTCAGCGCCACCTCGGTGATCCCGCGCCAGGAGGGGATCGAGGGCTGGCTGTGGACGAGCACGGGCGGCACGGCGCTCACGAACCTGGGGGAGGACGACGAGGCGCCGAACGTGGCGCTGGTCTTCACCAAGCCGCTCGACGACGAGCGCCTGCACGCCGCCTTCGACCCCGAGTACGTCACGGCGCTCGCCGCGCGCTCGCCGCTCGGGAGCCCGACCGTCCTGGGCGTCCTGTTCAGGGTCGCCGACACGCTGCCGGCCGACCAGGGCTTCAAGCGGTGGGGCTTCCAGGACATCCTCACGGACCGCGAGATCCCGCCGGTCCAGCGCCGGCATCTCCCGACCGACCGGCCGGCGGACCCGACGGTCGGCGCGAGCAGCGCGGACGCCGCGCGGGCGAGGACCTCCGTGGCCCCGCCCGGCTTCTGACCGACCGCGCCTCCGCTACCGTCCCCGCGGTGACCCCCGACGCCGCACCGCCCCACGATCCCGGCCGCTGCCACGCCTGCCGTGGCACGGGCCGGGTGATCTCCAACAAGGGCGGGACCCCGCACGAGGTGGAATGCCCGTGGTGCGAGGGCACCGGCCGCTTCGAGCCCGGCCACGACGCGCAGGCCGCGCGCCGCTAGTCCGAGACCTCGATCATGCCGATCCGCCGGTCAGCGTCCACCAGCCGGATGGGGTAGATCCCCGCGGGCGCCTCGACCAGCATGGTGAAGCGCGCGGGCGTCGTGGGCTCGATCGCGTCGATGCGGTCGAGCCGCTCGAGCAGCACGGCGTCGAGCGTGTCGCCCTCCACCTCGAGCGTCAGCAGGTCGCCGCGGCGGACCGGCACGCGGGCGTCGGCACCCTCCGCGGCCGAGATCGTCGTCTCCACCGGCCGGCCGGCGGGCAGCGCGGGCGACGAGCCCTCGGGCGGCGCGACCTCGGACTGCGGCGCGAGCGCTGCCGCGACGGTCATCAGCAGCAGCAGCACCGCGGTGAGGACCAGGAGACGGCGCGCGAGCACCCGTCGAGCATAGAAGTCCACGAAAGTGCTTAGACGGGGTTAAGGCCCTAGGGGCATGTGCCGATACCTCGCTTGCCAGAACCCCAAGGTGTCAAAGGCAAATCGTTCGCAAGGGCGTGACGCAAAACCACGGGGCTCCCGGATGGAGCCAGCCGGGTTGCCACCCATGAGGCGGCAGGGACCACTGAGGACCTGGCATTGCAGTTCACAGGCCCCAACGTTCCCTTCAGGAGGGTTCACCTACATGCTCCACAAGCTCCGTGAGCGCGCTCAGAGTGAGAAGGGCTTCACCCTGATCGAGCTCCTGGTCGTCATCCTGATCATCGGCATCCTCGCCGCGATCGCCCTTCCGGCGTTCCTCGGCCAGCGTGCCAAGGGCCAGGATTCCTCGGCCAAGTCCGACGCCCGCAACGCGGTGTCGCAGCTCGAGTCCTTCTACACGGAGGGCAACACGTACGTCGGGTTCGTCAAGACCGGCACCGGCCTCGGCGGCAACGTCACGACCCCGACGCTGACGGCGACCGACTTCGCGGGTCACGGCTTCGTCGAAGTCGGGCAACACCTTCACCATCACGAAGAACACCGACGGCACGTACACGCGTACCTGCACCCGCCCGGAGACCAAGGGCGGCTGCAACGCCACGGCCGACACCGACGGCAACTACTGGTAGGCCGACCGGCTCTCCAGCAGTCCTCTCGCGAGGCGGGCTCCGGCCCGCCTCGCGGCGTTTAAGCGCCCTTGAACAGGTGTCCAGATGGGGCCGGCGCCTGTGGGGTGAGCACCCCATCTGCCGATAAAGAGGGCATGCACCACCGGGCCGACCTCCGCACCCAGCAGGGCTTCACGCTCATCGAGCTCCTCGTCGTCATCCTGATCATCGGGATCCTCGCGGCGATCGCGCTCCCGGCCTTCCTCGCCCAGCGCGCCAAGGCACAGGACAGCGCCGCCAAGAACGACGCGCGCGCCGTCGTCACGGCCATGGAGTCCTGCTACACGGAGGTCGACCGCTACGACCCGTGCCCGGACGGCGCGCCCGGCCCGTCGATGGGCACCGGCCGCGGGCAGGTCGAGGTCACCCCCGCCGGCGACACCTACGTCATCGTCGCCCACTCGCGCTCCGGCAACACCTTCACCATCACGAAGCTCGCCGACCTCACGGTCGGCCGCACGTGCGACGTGACCGGCGGCACGACGAAGGGCGGATGCCAGGGCGGCCAGTGGTGAGAGGCCCCGGCTCAACCTTCGCGACCGCGCTGCCGAAGTACTTGTCGTGACCAAGTCTGCACGGGCCGTGCGCGACGAACGCGGCTTCACCATCACGGAAGTCGTCGTCGCCGCGATGATCCTCCTCGTCGGCGTGCTGGGCGCGCTGACCCTCCTCGACAACGCCAACCGGGCGACGCAGCGGACGAAGGCGCGCGAGGGCGCGACCAACACCGCCCGCGAGATCGTCGAGGCGGCGCGCGCCATCCCCTTCCCGGACCTGACGCCCGATCAGCTCGCGACCCAGCTCCAGCTCCAGCCGGAGCTGGGCGACCAGTCCGCCGGGACGGACGGGTGGCAGCTCAAGCGCCGCAACATCACCTACACGGTGACGGCCACCGTCTGCTCCGTCGACGACGGGACGCTGGCCGCGGACGGGTTCGGCAACCACACCGGCGGGAACTTCTGCGCCGACTCCACCACCACCGGCACGGTGGACAACAACCCCGATGACTACAAGCGCCTGGCCATCACGGTCAGCTGGCAGGACGGCGCCAAGACGCTCTCCACGAGCCAGGAGGCCGTGATCAACAACCCGGGCAGCGCCTTCGCGCCCGCCGTCCGCACCCTGTGGCCGCACACGGGCGGATACACGTCGAACCCCGTGATCACGAACCCGTCCGTGGCCAGCGTCACCTTCCGCGCGACGTTCACCAGCACCCCGTCGCTGGTGAAGTGGCAGCTCGACAACGTCTCGGCCGGCAACGCGACCGGCTCCAACACGATCTGGCAGTTCACCTGGGACATCCCGCAGCAGGGGCAGCCGGGCGCGATCGTGGACGGCACCTACCTGGTCAGCGCGAACGGCTTCGACAAGTACGGGCAGGCCGGCACGGGCCGCACGCTCACCATGGTCATCAACCGCTATGCGCCCTCGCGCCCGACCGGCTTCGTGGCCGGCCGCAACCCGCTGTGGGGCAGCGGCTTCGTCGAGTTCGACTGGGCGCCGAACCCGGAGCGCGACATCCTCGGCTACCGCGTCTATCGCGTGGCGAGCGTGCTGGGGCTCCCGGCGGCGACGGATCCCGTCGTGTGCCAGACGCAGTCCGACGACCCGAACCCGACCCGCTGCGCCGCCACGAGCGAGCCCGGCGGCCTCCAGCGCTACTACGTGCGGGCGGTCGCCCCGTCGCACACGACCACCGGTGAGGAGCAGAGCGACCTGCCGCTGGTCACCGGCGTCCAGCTCGTGTTCGGGACCAACACGCCCCCGGACGCGCCGACGAACGTGATCGAGGACACCGTCGTCGACGACGGCGGCATGGTCACGATCCGCTGGGACGCGCCGGCGGACCCGGACGGCAGCGTGGCGTTCTACCGCATCTACCGTGACGACCAGTCCGCCTGGACCGTGCGCTACGGCAGCACCGACTCCGGCGCGTCGGTCGCCTTCACCGACGGCGACGGCGCCCCGGGCGCCCACCGCTACTGGATCACCGCCGTCGACAACGAGCTCGCGGAGTCCGACTTCGCGCCGGCCGGAGGGTTCGTCCCATGAGCGGCAGGTTCCGCGGCAGCGACGGCTTCACCCTGATCGAGGTCATGCTGGCCATGGTCCTGATGTTCGTCGTGTCGGCCGCGACGATGGCGGTGTTCGCGGCCATGGAGCGCGGCAACAACCGCAACCAGCGCTACAACGCGAGCCAGACGCAAGTGCGGGTGGCCACGGACGCGCTGGCCAAGCGGCTGCGCAACCTGGCGAGCCCGGCGAATCCCGGGGCGGCGTCCTTCGACCAGCAGCCGATCGAGCGCGCGGAGGCGCAGGACCTGATCTTCCGCGCCATCAACTCCGACGGCGGTTCCACCACGCTGAACCCGCAGAACCTCGAGCGGTACCGCTACTGCGTCGCGAACGACGGCAAGCTGTACGTCCAGCGCCAGACCTGGACGGGCGCCATGCCCGCCACCCCGGGGGCGGCCGCGTGTCCCGCGCCGGGCTGGACGGAGACGCGGGTCCTCGCGGAGCACGTCGTCAACGCGACGCGCCCCGCCTTCCACTACACGCTCAACCCCGTGGCGGGCAGCTTCTCCGAGGTGACCCAGGTCGCCACGGTGGACCACCCGATCACCGTCGCCGTGCGGACCACGCTCTGGATCGACCCGGACCCGGCCAACAGGCCCGTCGAGTCGCAGCTCTCGAGCCGCGTCTTCCTGCGCAACCAGAACCGGCCGCCGATCGCCGCGCTCGACGTCAAGGCGCTCGGCAACAAGGTGACGCTCAACGCCTCCGCCGCCGACGACCCGGAGGGCAACGCGCTCCTGTACCAGTTCTTCGACAACGGCGTGGCGCTGACCGACTCGACCGGCGTGACGATCCCGGCGGGCACGAGCGCGGTCCACACGCTCCGGCCCACGGCCGGCACGCACAACTACACCGTCGAGGTGACCGACGTGGGCAAGCTCAGCACCCGCTCGACCCCGGCCAAGGTCGTCACCTGCACGACCGTCTCGTCCACCACGACCTGCGCCGCCGCTCCCTAGACCATGCTCACTCGCCTGCGCTCCGCCGACGGCTACGCCGTCCCCATCGCCCTCATGCTGATGGTCATCATGCTCGGCTTCGGCTTCGCCTCCCTCGGCTTCGTGGACGGGGAGACGAAGTCGTCGCGCGTCGAGCGCACGCACGAGGCGCGCCTGAACCTCACCGAGGGCGTGCTCGCAGCGCAGATCTTCCAGCTCTCGCGCGGCTGGCCCTCCGCCGTCGAGAAGGAGATGCCGCTGTCCTGCACGCAGGGCGACGCGGCGCCCTCCTGCCCGCAGCCCTCCCAGCTCGAGGGCCAGTTCGCCCAGATCGACATGAACCTCGGCCCGGAGTGGATCGTCCAGGTCCGCGACGACGACGCGACGGTCGCCGACCCGAACGCGGGGCAGTACTACGACGACGCCACGGTGCTCGACAACGCGCGCTGGGACGCGAACGTCAACGGCGAGATGTGGGTCCGCGCCGAGGCGCAGCTGGGCGACAAGCCGCGCGTCCTCGTCGCCCGCGTCCGGGTGGAGCAGCGCCCCGTCACGCCGCCCGCGGCCCCGTTCGTCGCCGGCGCCTTCGAGACGGGCAACAACAGTCCCAACAAGGTCATCATCTCGAGCCCGCTCCCCGGCGTCGTGCGCTGCGAGACCTCGTCGACGAGCGACACGTGCATCAAGTACGTCAGCGGCCAGATCGAGCCGGTCGGCAAGGTGGAGTCCAACCCGGACCTGGGCTCCGTCCTCGGCGACGGCATGTCCGAGGCGCTGCGCCAGACCGCCAAGGCCAAGGGCACGTACTACGCGACGTGCGCGGACGTCCCGGGCGGCAACCCGAGCGGCGAGGTCGTGTGGGTCGAGAGCGGAAACTGCATCTTCCAGGGCAACATGATCGTCAACCCGGTCACGAAGCGCGGCCTGTTCGTCATCAACAACGGCACGCTCACCCTCCGCGGCAGCGTGCAGTGGTGGGGGATGCTCTACGTGCTCAACGAGCAGGGCTGTGGCAGCACGACCGACGCCTCGCCCTGCCTGGGCACGGACACCGTCGCGGAGGTCACCGGCACGCCGACGATCTTCGGCGGCCTGTTCATCGAGGGCGCGGGGCGGCTCACGACGGGCAACAGCGGCGGCAGCGGCAACTGCCAGCAGTGCGATCCGCAGATCGTCTACCGCGAGGAGTCCGGCCAGCCCGTGACCGCCTACGGCACCGCCGGCATCATCCAGAACACCTGGCGCGAGCTGCTGCCGAACTGATCCAGGCTGAGCTAAGGGCGGGGTCGGCGGCTGCCGATAACGGTCACGTGTTCAAGAGAAAGCAGACCCCAGCCTCCGTCGTCGGGCTCGAGCTCGACCCCAGCTACATCGCCGCCGCCCTTCCGCGCGTGAACGGCTCCGTGTCGCTCGACCGCGGGGCTGTCGCGCTGCTTCGTCCCGGCGTCCTCCGCGACGGGGAGGCGACCGACCCGATCGCGCTCTCCGACGCGCTCCGCGCCCTCTTCACCGAGCACGACCTGCCCACGCGCGTGCGCCTCGGCATCGCGAACCAGCGGATCGTCGTGCGCTCGCTCGACACGCCGGTGGTCCACGACCGCGGCGAGCTCGAGCAGCTCATCCGCACGATGGTCCCCGACCACATCCCGATGCCGATCGACGAGGCCGTGCTCGACTTCCAGTCGCTCGGCGAGGTGCAGACCCCCGAGGGCCCGCGCATGCGCGTCGTCGTCGTCGCCGTGCGGCGCGAGATGGTCGAGCGGCTGCACGCCGCGTGCGAGGCGGCCGGTCTGCACGTCGAGGGCGTGGACCTCTCCGCCTTCGCGATGATCCGGGTGTTCCCCCCGACCGCGCGCGCGGGCGCCACGCTCTTCGTGAGCGCCGCGGGCCTCGTCAACGTCGCCGTGGCGGACGAGAGCGGCTGCCTGTTCACCCGCGCGGCCCCGGGCGGGCTCGAGGCGGTCGCCTCCGGGCTCGCCGAGCGCCGCGGCCTCACGCTGGAGCACGCCCACCAGTGGATGCGCCACGTCGGCCTGGAGACGGAGCTCAGCGCGCTGGAAGGCGACGCCGAGCTCGTCGCGGCGACGCGCGCGGCGCTCGAGGACGGCGTGCACCAGCTCGCCGACACGGTCCGCAACTCCCTGAACTTCTACCGGATGCAGCAGGCCGCCGACGCCGTCGAGCACGGCGTCGTGGTCGGCCCGATCGTGGCCATCCCCGGCTTCGTCGCACGCCTGGCGGCGCAGCTCGAGCTCTCGCTCGAGCCGGCGCTGCTGCCCGCCGCCGACGCCGGCCTGGACGTCTCCCGGCTCACCGTCGCGGCCGGCCTCGGCGTCGAGGACCGCGCGTAGCGCGGGACCCGCACACCTTCGACCGTTCCACGAAGATGACCGCCGTGACGACGAGCTACGGCGCCGCGCTGGCGGCCGCCTTCGGGGCGATCCTCGGGTCGTTCCTCAACGTGGTGGCCTACCGGCTGCCGAAGGGGGAGTCGCTGTCCGTGCCGCGCTCGCGCTGCCCGGGCTGCGAGACGCCGATCAAGCCGTACGACAACGTCCCCGTCCTGTCCTGGATCCTGCTGCGCGGCCGCTGCCGCGCCTGCGGGACCTCGATCGCCTGGCGCTACCCGCTCGTCGAGCTGACCACGGCGGCGCTGATGGCCCTGGTCGTCGTGCGTTTCGGCGCGCACGAGGAGGTCTGGCTCGGCTTCGCCTTCGTGCTGCTGCTCGTCCCGGTGACGGTGATCGACATCGACTTCCGGATCATCCCGAACAAGCTGATGCTGATCGGGACGGTCGCGGCGCCGGCGATCCTCGCGCTCACCGACCCGGGCGCCCTGCCGGAGCACCTGATCGCCGCCGTGGCCGCCGGCGGGTTCCTCCTCGTGGCCGCGATCGCCTATCCCGGCGGGATGGGCATGGGGGACGTCAAGCTCGCCTTCGTCATGGGCCTGTTCCTCGGGCGCGACGTCGGCGTGGCGCTGATGGCCGGCCTGCTCGCGGGCTCGGTCGTGGGCGCGGTCATCATCGCCCGCAAGGGCGCCAGGGAGGGCCGCAAGACGGCCGTCCCGTTCGGCCCGTTCCTCGCCCTGGGGTCCCTCGTGGCGCTGTTCGCGGGCGAGCTCATCGTCGACTGGTACCTGACGACGTTCATGTAGGCGGGATGGGGTCCTGACCCCTCAAGCCGCCTCTGCAGGGTGCCGATAAGCGAAGCGTAAGGCGCCTGCACCTCCGTTCCAACCGGTCAGCCGCCTCCCCTTCCCGTCCCACCACCCCCTCCTCAAAACACGTATGAGAGCCGTCAACCTCCTTCCCTCCGACCTGCGCGGCGCCGCTCCCAAGCCGGCGCGCGGCGGCAGCCGTCCGGAGCCGGTCCAGGGCATCGGCGCCTACGTGGTGCTGGGCGCTCTGGCCCTCTGCGTGGCCGCCCTCGCGAGCTACGTCGTCGTCACCAACGGCGTCAAGCAGCGTGAAGCCGACCTCGCCACCGCCAAGCAGCGCACGGCCGTCGCGACGGCCAAGGCCAACGAGCTGCGGCCCTACGCCGACTTCGAGACGCTCGCCACCGCGCGGGTGGAGACGGTTCGCGGCCTCGCCGCGGCGCGCTTCGACTGGGAGCGCTCGCTGCGCGACCTGTCGCGGGCGATGCCGAGCGACGTGAAGCTGCAGAGCCTCACGGGCGACATCGGCCTGCCGGGCGCCTCGAGCGGCGGGGGGACGGATCCGCTGCGCGGCTCCATCTCCGCGCCGGCCATCACGCTCGCCGGCTGCGCCTCCAGCCAGACCGGCGTCGCCCGCATGATGTCCCGCGTCCGCGCGGTCCAGGGCGTCACGCGCGTCTCGCTCTCCAAGTCCGAGTCGCTCACGGCGACGGCGCCGGCCGCCGGCACCGAGGCACCGTGCGGCACGGGCCGGCCCCCGAGCTTCTCCGTGGTCGTCTTCTTCGAGGGCGCCCCGTCCAGCGCGGCCCTGGCGCCGCAGACGGAGACGGGCGCGCAGACCAACGTCCCCGTTCCCAACGCGATCGAGGGCGGCAAGGAGCCCGCCGACGGCGCCGAGGGCGCGGCCGAAGGCGCCGCCGCCACCGACACCGGCGGCGCGGCCGCGACGACCACGTCCACCACGACGTCCACCGGGGGCACGGAGTGACCCGCTCAACCAAGACATTGATCCCGGCGCTCCTGGGCGTCGTCGCCATCGCGGCGTTCTACTTCCTGGTCCTCTCGCCCAAGCGCGAGGAGTCCGCCAAGCTGGACGCCCAGATCACGAAGGAGCAGAGCGCGGCCGAGCAGGCCGAGTCGCTCGCCAAGCAGTACGAGGCCGCCAAGGTCAACTACAAGGCGAACTACGCGATGGTCGCGCGGCTCGGCAAGGCCGTGCCCGCCGACGACGACGTCCGGTCGCTGCTCGTGCAGATCGACGCGGCCGCCAAGAAGGCGAAGGTGGACTTCCGCGCGCTCAACGTGAGCAGCACGTCCACCGCGACGGCCGAGCCGCCCGCCGGCGACGGCTCCTCGCCCGCCCCGGGCAGCGTGCCGGTCGGCAGCGCCGGCTTCTCGGCGATGCCCTTCAAGTTCGCGTTCAGCGGCAGCTACTTCCAGCTCTCGGACTTCTTCACCCGGCTGGAGGACTTCGTGACGGTCCAGAACGACAAGATCGACGTGACCGGCCGGCTGATGCTGCTCGGCGCCATCACGGTGACCCCCGACACGGACAACGTCGGCGAGCTCAAGGCCGAGATCGGCGCCGCCACCTACATCGTCCCGCCCACCGAGGGCGTGACGGCGGGCGCGACGCCCGACGCCCCCAGCGGTGCTGCGACCGCGTCCGCTCCCGCGGACTCCGGCGCGGCCGCCCCGACCACCCCCGCGACGATCACTGGAGTCCGATGAGCGCTGTCACCAACGTCTGGCGCCAGCTGGTCCAGCGGCGCCTGTGGCCGGTGGCGATCATCCTGATCGCCGCGCTGGCCGCCGTCCCGCTGACCCTGGCCCAGGAGCCGGAGACGCCGGCACCCCTTCCCGTCGCCAACGCGGACGGGGGCGAGGACGTCCTCGCCTCCCAGCCCATCGTGGCCATGGAGTCGGCCGCGGAGAGCACCACGCGCGAGCGGGTGCTCGGCGACAAGAAGAACCCGTTCGCCGTCGTCAAGCCGCCGAAGGCGGAGAAGGCCCCGCCCGCCCCCACGGTCGTGCAGTCCGGCTCGGACGCCGGCGACAAGGGGGCCGGCGGTAACTCGTCCCTCCCGTCGGCGCCCACGGGCGGCGGCGTGACCCCCGGCGTCGGCCCCTCGCCGGTCGACCCGACGCCCGCGCCGACGCCCCGGACCTACGACAAGTACGACCTGACGGTGCGCTTCGGCGACTCGTCCGGCGAGCTCGATCGCCTGACGCTCAAGCGGCTCCAGCCGCTGCCCAAGGCGGAGCTGCCGGCGCTGATCTACCTCGGCGTCTCCCAGGACGGCAAGTCCGCCATCTTCCTCCTGGAGAAGGGCGTCGAGTCCGTCGGCGACGGCGACTGCACCCCCGCGCCGGACAAGTGCGAGACCGTCAGCCTGCGTGCGGGCGAGACGGAGTTCATCGACGTGATCGACGAGGACGGCAACGTCTCCGCCCAGTACCAGCTCGACCTCGTGAAGATCCACAGGAGCGAGACGGCGTCCGCCACGGCGGCCGCGGCCAGCTCCAAGGCCGGCAAGCTGCTGCTCGCCGACCGCGCGGAGACCGACGGGCCCGCCCCGTTCCGCTTCGACGCGGCCACGGGCACGCTGACGCGGCGCCCCGGCGTGGTGGGCGACGTCGCCCGCACGACCGCCGCACTCCGGTAGCGCACGATCTCGCAGGATGTCCCGCGCCCGGGGGCCTTCCAGGCCTGCCGGGCGCAGGTCGTTCCGGTGCGCTCCCGCTCCGTTCGCAAACAGACCGGCGGTCCCCGATGATTGCGCACCTTGTGCCGGTCCA
>OBLS010000572.1_pt1 | contig 13608 bp, 9 predicted proteins | sample 1519901 | NCBI WGS metagenome assembly OBLS01 (sample SAMEA3113585, study PRJEB22503) | soil metagenome | reverse complement strand
GATGAAGCCGAGGAACCACGGCCCGATCGAGCTCTCGGTGAACGAGTGGATCGAGCTGATGATCCCCGAGCGCGTCAGGAAGGTGCCGAACAGCGCCAGCGCGAAGGCCCCGATCACGAGGACGACGTTCCAGATCTTCAGCATCCCGCGCTTCTCCTGGATCATCACGGAGTGCAGGAACGCCGTCGCGGCGAGCCACGGCATGAGCGCGGCGTTCTCGACGGGATCCCACGCGAAGTAGCCGCCCCAGCCGACCTCGACGTAGGCCCAGTGGGCGCCGAGGAGCTGGCCGAAGCCGAGAAACGTCCAGGCGACGAGCGTCCACCGGCGGGTGACCACGATCCAGAGCTCGTCGCTTCTCCGCGCCGCCAGGGCGCCCATCGCGAAGGCGAACGGGATCGTCAGCCCGACGAACCCGAGGTAGAGCATCGGCGGGTGGGCGAGCATGTACGGGTTCTGGAGGCTCGGGTTGAGCCCGGCTCCGTCAGCCGGCGCCGCCTGGGTCGCGAACGGACTGGAGACCACGACGAGCATGAACGCGAAGAACGTGATCACGCCGCCGAGGATCGGCACTGCCCATGGGAGGAGGCTCGCCGCCGACCGTCGTGCAAGGAGAACCGCGATCGCCGAGAAGCCGGTGAGGATCAGGAGCCAGAGGAGCAGCGAGCCCTCCTGCCCGCCCCAGAACGCCGAGATCGTGTAGCCGAGCGGCAGCTCCCGGCTCGTGTGGTCGGCGACGTAGACGAAGCTGAAATCGTTCTGGACGAGCGCCGTGAACAGGACGGCCGAGCCTACGAGAGCAGCCGCGAAGGAGGCGACGACCGCGTTTTGCGCCGACTCCGCGAGCCGCTGGCGCCGTTGCCGGGCGGCAATCGCGCCGGCGACCACGGCGTAAAGGGCCAGCCCGAGGCACACGATGAGCGCTGCGCGCCCGAGCTCAGGCATTTAGGTCTCTTTGGAGCTGTACTTCGAGGGGCACTTCGTGACCAGCGTGCCTGGTGCACCCACGAATGTGCCGCCGCGCAGCCGGCCCTTCAACGAGATGTCGCGCCCGACCTTGAACATGTCGGGCACCGAGCCCGTGTAGGTGACCGGGAGCCGGACCGTGGAGCTTCCCTCCACGTCCTTGATCCGGAAGCGGATCGTGCGCCCGCTCCGCTGGACCGGCGCGACGACCTGTCCGACGATCGTGATCTCCCCCGTGCGGCCGTTCAGCTCACTCGGCCGGAGCTGGGGCGTCCCGCCGGCGATCGAGGTGTACAGCAGGAAGACGGCCAGCATCGCCGCTACTCCGAGGGCGATTACGAGGCGGGCAGGGCTGGAACGGCGCGCCACGCCGTCAGTGTAGCCCTGGTGAGATCAGCCTTCGCGGGTGGGGGCCGGGCGCCGCCGATCCGGGATCCGGTACCCGTGCTCCTCGCACAGGCTGCCCGGCGAGTCCTCGGTCAGCGCGTCGCAGTAGCCCTTCCCGTACGCGGCCCGCATGAAGGCAGCGACGATCTCGAGGTTCCACTCACCGACGTCGGCTGCCTCACGCCAGAGGTCGGTCAGGCGGAGGTCGATGTCGAGCTCGAGCAGATCGATTCTGGACGGGCGCTTGGCCATGACCTCAGGGTAGAAACGGCGTCGGACGCCATCCCCGGTGGGCTACGGTCCCGGCGTGGGCGAGCTGCGATTCGGGCCTGCGCGCATCCCGTCGCGCGAGTCGCCGGAAGAGGCGGTCGCGATCCTCCAGGAGCGCGGTTACACGGCCTGCGAGATCGACTTCGAGGGCAAGTTCTGGATGGACTACCCGTGGGCCGAGCGGCTGGGAGAGCTCGCCCGAGACGCCGGCATCGTACTCTCCGTCCATGCGCCGATCGCGGGCTTCGTCGGACACGCCGAGCGCGGTAAGAAGCTGAACATGGCGATCGGAATGCTCGACCACTCCGCCGGCATCGCTCTCGCGGCCGGCGCCGAGCTCGTCGTGTTCCACCCCGGCTTCCTGCTCGAGCGCGAGCGCGAGCAGGCGCTCGACGACGTCGTCGAGCAGGCGGGCGAGCTGCGCGAGCGGCTTGAGAAGAAGGGCCGCGGCGTGCCGTTCGGGGTCGAGGTAATGGGCCGAGTGCGCGAGCTCGGGACGATCGACGACGTACTCGCGATCTCGGAGCGGGTGGACTGGATCCGGCCTGTGCTCGACTTCGCGCACATGCACGCGACATCCGACGGCGCATTCGCGGACAGGGAGTCCTTCGCGTTGGTCCTCGAGCGCGCGGACGCCGTCATGGAACCTGGCGCGCCGTTCCACGTGCATTTCTCCGACATCGCGTACGCGAACCGGAACGAGACGAAGCACCTGTCCTACGGGGAGGGAACCCTCCGAGCCGAGCCGTTTGCGGAGGCGCTGTCGGGGATCGACCGTCCCGCGACCGTGATCAGCGAATCTCCGGACGAGGAGAGCCACCAGGCGATCCGGGAGATCCTGCTCGCGACTGCGAACCGGCGCTAACGGTCCAGCGGTTCGGACACGAGCAGGCGCAGGCCCGCGTCGTACTCGTCGAGCCCGCGGAGATGACCGTGACGCGCGTCCCAGGTTCCGTCTTGGAGGTCGCGTGCAACGGCTTCGACGACGCGATCGACCACCTCGGGAGGCATCCGTGCGAAGCCGGAAGTCGCATTGCGCGCCTGCGCGTCGAGAACCCGCTCGGGGTGGGCCCAGAAGGAACCGAGTGACCAGTCGGGCGTGTCACGGGGAATCGGCACATCCCGGACAGTGACCTCCGCGTCGAGCCACCGTGCGAGCATCTCGAGGGACGGAAAGATGCGCCGGTCGAGCTCGGCGACTTCCGGGAGGTAGTCCGCCATCAGCCACATGCGACCGCTGACCTCAGGGTCGTACGTGAGGATCACAACGGGGCCTCTTGCGACGCGGCGCATCTCTCTGACCCCCCGGTCCTGGTCTTCGTCCCAGTGGTGGATCGTCAGGATCGCCATTGCGGCGTCCATGCTTCGATCTTCGAAGGGCAGCGGGTACGCCCCGGCAAGAATCGCCGGCGGCCTTCCTGGGCCACGTTGGGCAATCATCACCTCGCTCGGCTCGACCGCAACGACGTCTCGGTCACGCGGCTCGTACGAGCCCGCCCCGGCGCCGACGTTGACGATCGTACGCGCATCACCGAGCGCCGCGTGGATCAGCGCGGCAATCCGCGGATCCTCACGGCGCGTGGCGGCGTACTCCGCACCGATCACGTCGTAGCGGGTGCCGAGCATCAAGTGCTGGGGCAGCGGCTACGCGGCGCTCTCGGCGGCGACATCGTTTGCGCGGAGCTCTTCCAGCCGGCGCTCGAAGGCGGCGATCTCCTCGAATCGCTCGCGCTCCTCCAAGAACTGAATCATCGCCTCGAGCGGGTCCGAGAGGAAGCGGCTGTACTCGCTTCGCTCGAGGATCTCGATCGACTCACGCAGGAGCGCTTCGGCCTCCTCGTCCCTGCCCTGGGTGGCGCGGACGAGTGCGAGCGACATCTTCGTTGATGCCTGTGAGCTGACGTCCTGGGGGCCGACGGTCTCCACGGCCTTCAGCGCGTACAGCTCCGCCTCGTCGAGCCTGCCCTGGTCGAGCAGAACTTCGGCGAGGAAGCGCTGCACCTCGCAGAGCGTTCCGCGGTCCTCGAGCGGCTTCAGGATCCGGATTCCCTCGCGCGCCAGCTTCTCCGCCTCCTCGAGGTCCCCGGATCGTCGGACGGTCGACGCGATTCGGAGCATCGCCTTGGCGAGGTGGGTCGCCGCGCCGACCTCCGCAAAGAGCTCGCGCGCCCGGGCGTACTCCTCGAGCGCTTCCTCGTCGCGGCGGCGCCATCCGTAGAGCTCGCCCGACTGCATGTACGCGTGCGCTCGCGCGGTGAGGGATCCACTTTCCTCGGCAAGGGTCTTCGCCCGCTCGATTAGCGGCTCCGCGCGATCGTCCTCCTGCCGCGACGTATAGATGCCGGCGAGCGAGAGCAGCGCCTCGCTCTCGAGGTCCGCGCGCTCGAGCCGTCGAGCGATCTCGAGCTGCTCCTGTGCGTAGCCCTCACCCTCGCTGAGCCGGCCACGCCACCAGGCGACGGTGTTGAGCACCTCGAGCGCGAAGATCTTGCTCTCGTCGCGCTCCGCGGCCTCAAGGGCCTCGCGCGCCAACTCCTCGCCGCGGCTGACGTCCCCTTCGCGGAAGATGCTGACCTCGGCGAGGGCAACGAGCGCGCGGGCTTCGAGATCCCTGTCTCCCGCCTCGCGCGCGAGCCTGAGGACCTCCTGCATCTCCGGAGAGACGACGGGGAACTCGCTCATCCGCCAGGCCGCTCGTGCCGCCTGGAACCGACGCTCGAGCGTCGGCTCCAGCTCGACGGCCCGGACAAGCAGCTTGCGCGCCGTCGCGTTCGCCTCGCGTGCGAGCGCCCGCCGGCCGGCCTCCTCGAGCGCCACGGCGGCCTCGGTCGCGAGTTTCGGCGGCGGCGACCCATCGAGCTCCGCGAGCAGCGCCGTCGCGTGGTCGAGGTGATACGCGCGCACCTCCAACAGCTCTTCGCCCGCACGCTTCCGCAGCCACTCGGCGAAGCGCTGGTGGTAGCCGGCCCGCGCCGCCTTCGAGAGGCCGCTGTACGCGACCTCGCGGATCAGCACGTGCTTGAACTTGAACGCGTCCTCGCCGGAGATCGACGAGCGGGCCTCCGGCAGCACGAACTCCCGGAGATGGAGATCCTCCAGGAGCGGATCGATGTCGGTTCCCTCGAGGACGAGCTCGCCGAGTGCACCCTTCCAGAAGATCCTCCCCATCACGGCGGCGCCCTGCAGCAGCTCTTTGCCGCCGGCCGGCAGGTGGTCGATCCTTGCGGCGATCAGCGCCTGCAGCGTGTCGGGGATCCGGTCGACGCCGCCGCCGTTCGCCTCCGAGAGCATGCGAACGGTTTCCTCGACGAAGAGCGGGTTGCCCTCGCTCTTCTCGAGGACCGCCTGACGGGCACCGCTTCCCAGCTCTCCGTCGAGCAGGGCCTCGACCAGCGCCTCGCTGTCGGTGCGGCCCAGCGGCTCCAGCTCGATGGCCGTCGCGCGCACGCGGCCGCCGCTCCAGCCGGGACGCAGGTCCAGGAGCTCGGGCCGGGCCAGGCACAGCAGCAGGATCGGAACGTTCTTCACCCACGTGGACATGTGCTCGACCAGCTCGAGCAGCGCGTCTTCGGCCCAGTGGATGTCCTCGAAGACGAGCACGAGCGGCTGCGGCTCGGCCAGCTTCTCCGCCCACTCGCGCGCGGCCCACGCGATCTCCTGCTGGTTCCGCTCGCCCTTCACCGCCTCCAGGACGCCCGATGCGAGGGCGAGCAGGTCGGCCACGGCCTCGTCGGGGCAGCAGTCACGCAGTTTCTCGAGCGCGTCGTCGAGCGGGTCGTCGTCCGCGATTCCGGCGGCCGTCTTGACCATGTCCGAGAGCGCCGAGTACGTAACGCCCTCGCCGTAGGGAAGGGCGCGGCCGAAGAGCACCGTGGCGCCCTCGAGGCCGTCGACGAACTCCTTGGTGAGCCTGCTCTTCCCGACGCCCGGGTCGCCGTAGATCGTGAAGAGGTGGGCGCGGCGGTCGCGAACCGCGCGGCTGTATGTGTTCTCGAGCAGCTCGAGCTCGGCCTCCCTGCCGACGAGCGGCGCCTGTCGGACACCCGGGCGGGCACGTCCCCCCGCGGCGCAGATGATGCGATATGTCCAGACCGGCTCGACCCGGCCACGGATCTCGACAGGCCCCTCGTCCTCGACCTCGAACCGGCCGAGCGTGAGGCGGTGCGCTCCTGGGCCGATCATGATGCTGTTGACCGGTGCTGCCTGCTGGAGCCGCGCGGCGATGTTGACGGCCTCTCCGGTCGCGAATGTGGACTCCGACGCATCGTCGACGACCACCTCGCCCGACTCGATCCCGATCCTGACATCGAGCCCGAGCTCCCGGACGGAGTCGAGGATCCCGAGCGCCGCGCGGACCGCACGCTCGGCGTCGTCCTCGTGAGCCTGGGGGATGCCGAACGCCGCCATGACGGCGTCGCCGGCGAACTTCTCCACGATCCCGCCGTGGGTCATGACGCAGTGGGAGACCTTGTCGAAGTACTGCTGGACGCGCCGGCGCGCGATCTCCGGATCGGTTCCGGTGATCAGCGCTGTCGAGCCGACGAGATCGACAAACAGGACTGTCGCGAGCTTGCGCTCCACCCTTCAAGTGTATGAACGAATGCGGAGGTCAGAAAACTCCCGCTCCTGAGGCTTTTCTTGTTCGCTCAGGTACGTTCCGGCCGATGACTGACGGGTCGAGCGTTCACCAGCGAGATCCTTCTCGAGATGCTGCTTCACAAGCTCCATGCCCGAGATGCGGCGAGTTGTTGCTTCGTGCTGCGAAGGTCTGCAGGAGATCTGGCCCTCAGAGTTTGTGATCCGCGATCGAGGACGCGGTTTCCGGGGATAGAGTCCCGCCGTGCTCGATCCGAAGGTCTTCAAGGCGTACGACGTCAGAGGGATCTACCCGACCGAGCTGGACGAGGACGGCGCCTACGCGATCGGCCGCGCGTACATGGAGCAATTCGAGCCCCGGCGGATCGCGGTCGGGCGTGACATGCGGGTCTCGTCTCCATCGATGGCCGCGGCGTTGATCCGCGGGGCGACGGAGGGCGGCGCCGATGTCCTCGACCTCGGACTCGTCGGCACCGAGATGGTCTATTTCGCGGTCGGCGAGCTCGAGCTGGACGGCGGCGTCGCCGTGACGGCGTCGCACAACCCGAAGGAGTACACCGGGATGAAGATCGTCCGTCGAGGCGCGTTGCCGGTTGGCGGAGACTCCGGACTGCTCGACATCCGCGACGGGGCCCTGGCGCTCGGAGACCCGTCTGGGGATCAAACCCCAGGAGAGGTTCAGGAATACGACGTCTGGCCGGCCTACGTCGAGCGCGTCCTGTCCTTCGTGGACGTGTCGGCGATCAAGCCGCTCCGCGTCGTCATCGACGCGGCGAACGGGATGGCCGGTGTGATGCTCCCGCCGGTGCTCGAGCGCCTGCCGATCGAGGCCATTCGCCACTACTTCGAGCCGGACGGGACCTTCCCGAACCACGAGCCCAACCCGCTGCTCCCCGAGAACCGCGAGTTCATCGTCGAGCAGACGACGAGTGAGGATGCCGACTTCGGCGTCGCGTTCGACGGGGACGCCGACCGCTGCTTCTTCGTGGACGACGAGGGCGACTTCGTTCCCGGCGACTTCGTGACCGCGCTCCTTGCCGAGTCCGTGCTGGAGAAGAGCCCGGGCGGCAAGATCATCTACGACGTCCGGGCCAGCTGGGCCGTGCCCGAGACGATCGAGGGCGCCGGCGGCACGCCGCTCATCAACCGCGTCGGCCACGCGTTCATCAAGCACCGGATGCGCGAGGAGGGGGCCGTCTTCGGCGGCGAGGTGTCGGGCCACTACTACTTCCGCGATTTCAGCCAGGCGGACTCGGGCGTCGTCCCGTTCCTGCTGATGCTCGAGCTCGTCTCGAGCCGCGGCCAGAAGCTTTCCGAGATCCTTCGCCCCTACCGCGACCGCTACTTCATCACGGGTGAGCTGAACACGCCGGTATCCGATGTGGCGCTCAAGCTCGAGGAACTGGAGGACCGCTTCGGCCCGCAGGGCGAGGTCTCGCACCTCGACGGGATCTCCGTCAACGCCGACGAGTGGCACTTCAACGTCCGCCCGTCGAACACCGAGCCGCTCCTGCGGCTCAACCTCGAGGCCCGCTCGGAGGACCTGATGGAGCAGAAGCGTGACGAGGTGCTCGACGTCATCCGTGCTTGAAGAGAACCTGAGGCCGCTAGTGGGCGTGGCCCTCGTGGAGGTGCTCGATGCGCACTTCCTGCGTCTGAGGGTTCTGGTAGGGCAGATGGCGCGCCCGGAACCGGCGGACGGCCGGAGCCGTCGGATCGGTCACCGGGGGCACGAGACGACCTCTGTGTCCAAGCAGGAAATAGATGTCGAGGCCACGACGCCCGGGCCGCCGACAGCAGACAGCCGGGGGCGTGGGCGGCGGACTTGGCAGCCCGCTGCTCGCGTAGACGTAGTCGTTATGCCAGTAGGACGACCAGGCGTCGTCGATACCGATCGGGCCGAACGGGTCATTCCTTGCGTCGAAGGATGCGATCTCGGTGGCCACCGTCGGCGGCACTTGAAGCTTCGCCGGCGCCACGTAGGGCAGGAAGATCTCCTGAAAGCCCCTCACGTCCGAGAAGTCGAATACCGTCGTCCCAGCCTGATACGCCCCTGACACACCGAAATAGCCCTCCTTGGTCGGGATGACGTTTCCGTTGTGCATCGAGCAGGCTTCGTCTTCCGTCTGGGGCCGCGGAAGAATGAAACGTCCGTAGAGCGGCGCCTCTTTACCTGGCTCGACAGCCTTGTAGAACCAGACGTTCCCACGCGTGTCCTGCGGCCCGTCGCAGCCGTGGGCGGCGGCGCCCTGCCACTCGTCCGTGAAGACGATCACCTTTCCGTCCCACGTGAACGACGCGGTATGAAAGAACCCCCTGAACGGCGGCGTCGGCCCATTGATGAACGGGTTCCGGATGTGGGTGTGGCGGCCGGGGACGTTCGTCGTGGGGTTCGCAGGGTCGGAGGCGTCCCAGAGCAGCCCCTCCTCGAGGCAAGCGCCGGCGGCGATCCTCTTGGTACGGCGCCCATCGCCACCGTTACCCCGCGAGACCTCGAACACAGTGATGTCGTGGCAGCCTCTGACGGCGCTGCCGCCCTGTCCGGTCACTCCGGTGAGCGGGAGCGTGTCCTCGTGCAGCGGCTGCTCCTTCAGGAGTCGCGCCGCGGCGGGGTTCGCGTCGGGAATCTCGACGATCGAGATCTTGTTGTGGTCGGGGATGCAGTTCGGCTGCTCGGGCAGGGTCGTGAGGTCCTCCCTTCGCGTCACTCGAGTGGCGTTCGGATACGACGAGACATAGACGATCCCGCGGTGGTGCTTCCGGTCGAAGATCGTCGTGTGCGTATGCGAGCCGCAGGCCGTCCGCACCGTCGCTATGTGGGTCGGTTTGCGCGGATCGGTGACGTCGAAGACGCGCAACCCTTCGTGCCCCTTGAGCCGGAAGTCGCCCGGGAGGCCGGTGACCGGGTTTGTTCCCGGCACCACCGGATTCTCTCTGGCAGTGACGCAGTCCGGGGAGGACACGGGCTCCTCGATCGACTGGATCAGCAGGACGCGTTTCCTCGCTTTGTAGAAAGAGACATCGCCTTGGCTCGTGCGGCATGCCACGACGGAGATGTCCCTCGGGGCACGGGGGTTCGAGATGTCCACCAACCTGAAGCCCTCGTAGTTCCCCTGGGCGAGGATTCGACTGAATCCGCCCTTCAGTCCGCCCGCGTTCCAGAACGCGAGGTCGGAGTTGAAGCACGCTATCCCGCCGCGGTTGCAGGTGACGAATTCGCCGGGCGGCGGCAGATTGGCGGCGTGCAGCATGTTCGGGGTCGCCTCGTCGGCACTCCCATGGCTTCCGACTGCCGCGAGCGAGAAGACCGCTGCGGCTGCCAGCGCGACCAACGGTAGGAGGAAACGGATCACCCGGCGCATGCGCCCTCACCTCTTCGCTGACCAGTCGATGGTACTCCGACTCTGCGAAGCTAAGCGAGTGGCGCTCGAGCTCGGACGGGTCACCGACCGAAAGCCGCCGTTCAAGTTCTCGGCGCTCACGCGAGTCGGCTTCTCCGACACGGATGCTCAGGGAATTGTCTACTACGGCCGGTACCTGCCCTACTTCGACACCGCCCGCGTCGAGTACCACCGACACCTCGGCCAGCTCTACACGAGCGCCGACGAGGAGCGCCAGTTCGTCATGCGGGCCACAAACATCGAGTACTTCGCCCCGGCGCAGTTCGACGACCTGATCGAGGTCTTCATCCGGGTTGCGCGGGTCGGGCGAACAAGCATGACCTACGACTGCGCCGCCTACCGGGTCGAGGACGACGTGCTGATGGTGACGGCGAACCAGACGCTCGTCCTGGTGGACCTGGACGAGCGCAAGCCCTGCCCCATCCCGGACTGGTACCGCAAGAAGATCGAGGAGTTCGAGGGCGCCGCCCTCGAACGCTAGGCGGCGACCCTCCGACTCGAGCGGCTCTCACCCGAGAGAGCCTGGAGCCGCGCGCCCATCCGACGAGCGGACGGGCGCCGCAGCTGTCCTCTCCCCCTGCACTCGTTGTAGTCGGCGGCGGTCCCGCGTCTATCCCTCGAGCGGGGTACCCCTCCCGTTCGAGGGATCATCCCCCGGAAGGGTGATTTGCCCGATTACCGGGGCTTTTCCCGCCCGTCAGGCCCTCGGTCGGCGAGACGATTCCCTCGAACGAGGGAGAGGGAGTTTCCGTCGAGCCCCCTAGCTCGGCGTGACGCGGTAGGCGTCGAAGACGGAGTCGACGTTCCTGAGCGAGCTCAAGAGGCCACGCAGGGCCTTCACGTCCCCGACCTCGGCCGTGTACCAGTTCTTCGCGAGCTGATCCTCGACGGTGCCGCCGTACGAGACGATGTTCGAGCCGTGCTCGGCGAAGGTCCTCGCAACGTCTTCGAGGAGCCGAGGACGATCCCACGCGTCGACCGCGATCTGGACGCGGAAGCTCTTCGTCGAGCCGCCGTCCCAGCTCACCGTCGTGAAGCGCTCGGGGTTGCGGCGCAGTGCCCGGACGTTGGGGCAGTCCTCCCGGTGAATCGTGATCCCCTTGCCCAACGAGATGTAGCCGACGATCTCGTCGCTCGGGACCGGCGTGCAGCACTTCGCGAGACGGACGAGGACGTCCTGGATGCCTTCGACGTTGATCCCAAGCTGGGTGCTTCCGACCGCTTCGGCGGACCGCGTCGGCTTGAGCGGGACGGTGGCTTCTTCCGCGACCTCCGTCGTCTTCAGGCGCTGGATGACCTTGTTGACGATCTGGTTCGCCGGGAGCTTCCCGGAGCCGAGCGCGAGGTAGAAGTCCTCCGCCTTCTTGAACCCCGCCTCCCGGATCACCTGGGCGAGCACGGCGGAGCCGGCGATCTTCCGGTAGGGCAGCTTCTGCTGCTTCAGGGCCTGCTCGAGGGCCTCGCGGCCCCGCTGCTCCGTGTCCTCGCGCGTCTCGCGGGAGAACCATTGCCGGATCTTGTTCCGCGCCCGGGAGGACTTCGCGAGTGTCAGCCAGTCCCGTGATGGGCCTCGCCCGCTCTTCGTCGTCAGAACCTCGACGAAGTCACCGCTCTGCAAGGAGTAGTGCAGCGGCACGATCCGGCCGTTGACGCGTGCGCCGACGGTCTTGTGGCCGACGTCCGTGTGCACCGCGTAGGCGAAGTCGATCGGCGTCGACCCCGCCGGGAGCATCTTCACCTCGCCCTTGGGCGTGTAGACGTAGACCTCGTCGACGAACAGGTCGCCGAGCATCGACTTCTTGTACTCGCGGGGATCGGACTCGTCGTTCCAGTCACGGAGCTGGCGCACCCAGGCGAGCCAGCGCTCGTCGGGCTTCCGGCCCTTGCCGCCGCGCTTGTAGAGCCAGTGCGCGGCGACGCCGAGCTCTGCGGTCTCGTGCATCTCCTTCGTGCGGACCTGGATCTCGAGCGGCCGCCCCTGCGGGCCGATCACGGTGGTGTGGAGGGCGCGATAGCCGTTCAGCTTCGGCATCGCGATGTGGTCCTTGAAGCGGCCGGGCATCGGCTTCCAGAGCGAGTGGATCAGGCCCAGCGCGCCGTAGCAGTCGCGCGTCCCCTCCTCCGCCGAGCGCTCGACGATGACGCGCATCGCGGTGAGGTCGTAGATCTCGTTGAACTCCTTGCCCTTCTTGGCCATCTTGTCGTAGATGGAGTAGAAGTGCTTGGCGCGCCCCGAGATGTCGGCCGGGATGTCGACCTTGTCGAGCTCGCGCTGCAGGACGTATGCGGCCTCCCGGACGTGCTCCTCTCGATCGGCGCGCCGCTCGTTCACCATCGCCTTGATCTCGGTGTACTTGCGCGGGTGGAGCGCCTCGAACGCGAGATCCTCGAGCTCCCACTTCATCTGGTGGATCCCGAGCCGGTGCGCAAGCGGCGCGTACACCTCGAGCGCCTCGCGGGCCTTCTGCACCTGCTTCTGCTTGCCGAGGTACTCGATCGTGCGGAGGTTGTGGAGCCGATCGGCGAGCTTGATGAAGATGACCCGGAGGTCCTCGGCCATCGCCAGGACCATCTTCCGGTAGTTCTCCGCCTGGGCCTGTTCCCGGCTCTGGAAGCTGACGCGTGTCAGCTTCGTGACGCCGTCGACGAGCTGCGCGATCTCGTCGCCGAACTCGGCCTTGACGTCGTCGAGCGTGACGTCGGTGTCCTCGACGACGTCATGGAGCAGCGCCGCTGCGATCGTCTCGTCGTCCAGCTGGAGCTCCGCACAGATACGCGCGACCGAGTAGGGGTGGTGGATGAACTCCTCGCCCGAGCGCCGTTGCTGGCCTTCATGGGCGGCAGCGGCAAAGCGGAAGGCGCGGGCGATCAGCTCGCGATCGAGGTCCGGGTTGTACTCGGCGACCTCGGCGATGAGCTCGTTGATGAGGTCTTGATGTCGTTCCGGAGCCTCGAGCAGCGTCATATGCGAATGGTACTCCGCAGGTAGGAGCTGACCCTCCGGCCGCGAAAACACCCGGTCCATGCGTACTTCCCGCCGTCAGAAACGAACGATCCTGGCGCTCGCCCGGTTGCTCGCGAGCCTCGACTCCCAGACTCGCCGTGAGCGCTTCTGGGAGCCTCGGAGAGCCTAGGCCGCCTCCGCGACTGCAGCCGGCTCCTCGGCCAGGAGGGCTCGGAACCCGTCTGACTCGAGCAGCTGGCGCCTCGGGCCGCCGGCCTCCAGTCCGAGCTCGTCGAAGATCGCCTGCGCGGTCGCATCCCTGGCGCCCTGGTCCTTCCGGAACTCCTCGGTGAGCCACTCACGCAGGCTCTCGTGGCGCTCGGGCGCCTCGAGGATCTGACGGACGACGAGCTGCGGCGCGACGGTCCCGTTCCAGCGGTTTTCCTCGAGGCGGAAGAGGACGTCGTGGCGGACTTCGCGCCGCGCGCGGTCGGCGTGGCGTCCGAGCCCGAACGCGATCGCCGAGCCGGCGGGCCGGTCACGGTGGCGCACGCGGAAGCGGAGATGCTTCCCGTCCGCCGTCTGAGCGACGTCCGAGAGATCGCACGACGGGAGGAGGAGTGTCACCCCCGGGTTGCCGAGTCCGAACGGGGCAAGATGACCGAGCTCCGTGGAGAGGTTGAGCGTTAACTCGTCGCCTGAGACGACAGCGTCGACCACGAACCTCGGCTGCAAATCCTCCTCCGGCAGCTCTGCGTCGACGGCCTCCGCGAATGCGTCCGCGAAGGCCCCGAGCTTCGCGGGGTCGATCGACAACCCCGCGGCGGCGCGGTGCCCGCCGAAGCGCGAGAGGTGCTCGGAGCAGGCGCCGAGCGCGCCGTGCAGGTCGAAGGACGGGATCGACCTCCCGGATCCCTTCCAGTCTCCGTCGGTGCCCGCGATCAGGACGACCGGCCGGTTGAAGCGCTCGACGAGCCGGGAGGCCACGATCCCGATCACGCCCTCGTGCCAGTCCTCGTGCGCGACGACGTAGCCGCGCCGACG